>Ga0208130_1001193_pt1 | contig 12678 bp, 12 predicted proteins | sample ETNtaG_31_FD_185771 | JGI IMG/M metagenome (GOLD analysis project Ga0208130, IMG submission 185771) | Marine microbial and viral communities from oxygen minimum zone, Eastern Pacific Ocean - ETNP201310SV78 (SPAdes) (version 2) | ecosystem: Environmental > Aquatic > Marine > Oceanic ...
CTTCGGTGGCGATTCTTCAAATGTCACAATTTTCGGGGAATCTGCTGGTGGTTATAATGTAGCAGCCTTATTGTCTGCAAAGCAAGCGAATGGACTTTTTCATAAAGCCATCATCCAAAGTGGCGGAATTAGAGCCGGTGATATTGAGCATTCTGAGTCATACCTAGTGAAAAACTTACCGTGGAAGAGCTACTCTTCAAGAGAACTAGTTAACGAGTTGCTGATAATGAATGAAATGGCATCCGATAGAAATTCAGCTGCATCATTGCAAGAAAGATTGTCCCAAAAAGAAATCGAAACTCTGATGAGAAATGCATCAACCGAAGAAATTTATGAAGCATATTTAGTAACAAAGACCAACACCGATGATATGTTGAGACCATTTCCTGATGGTAATGTATTGAGTGAACTAGGAATCCTAGGTTCTCTAGAGAGTGGGTTTAATGTGGATGTTCCGTTAATGATTGGAACAAATAGAGATGAAATGAAATTATTTCTTCTAAACAATCCCCGATTGACAAGAGAATTTCTAAAAATACCCAGAATAAGAGATTTGGATTTATGGAATGCGGTTTCAAAACACAGAAGCAATTCTTGGAAATACTTGGCCGTTGACAAACCCGCTCAGGATCTCACAAGTTCTGGAAGGTCAAACATCTATGCTTATCGATTTGATTGGGATGATGAGCCTAGAAAATATGGTGTTGATCTGAAGAATTTACTTGGTGCGGCACATGCTTTTGAAATTCCTTTTGTGATGGGTAATTTTGATGAAGATGCGCTTACAAAATATATACTCAGTAGAAAAAATCTAGAGGAGGTCAAAACACTGTCACAGTCAATGATGAGTTATTGGGCAGAATTTGCTTACAATGGTGATCCAGATCGAGGCAGAAAAGGAAATCTAATTGATTGGCAGGCCTGGGATCCAATAGAAGACAGCGAGAAGTACATTATATTCGACGCCACTCTTGACGGTGGGATAAGGATGACAAAAGACTATCTCACAGAAGAAAAGCTGATTGAAATGTTGGCCTCAGATAATCAAATTAAAGATTATAAATGGAAATGTGAGATTCTTGACGCCGCAATTATGTTTGATCGTCTCACGACTCAGAATGTATTAGCTGATTTTAATAATAACCAATGCAGTGATCTTGATCCCTCGGCAGAATGGAGGAAATATTGGTACGATGAAAAGGAACAACGCTATTAGGAGAAATCATGCAGTATTGGCTTATGAAATCAGAACCTGAAACCTACAGCATAGATGACCTGAAGGGATTTCAAACAGATCATTGGGACGGAATACGAAATTATCAGGTAAGAAACTTCTTCAGAGATCAGATGAAAGTTGGAGATAAAGCATTCTTTTATCATTCAAATTGTAAGGAGCCAGGCATAGTTGGACTGATGGAGATTGCTAGTGAGGCATATACAGATCACACAGCATTTGATAAAGATGAGAAATATTTTGACGCAAAAAGTGATCCAGAGAACCCAAGATGGCTCATGCTTGATGTGAAATATATTCGTCATACTAAAAGGAACATTTCACTCTCAGAGTTACGTGAACACAAAAAAATAGAAGACATGAGACTTCTTCAAAAGGGCAATCGACTATCGGTCATCCCCATGACAAAATCCGAATGGGATTATATCCTTGGACTAGAATGATGCGATTGAGACAAATCATATATATGACATTTCTGTTAATGGCCACGCCCATTTATTCAGAAGAGCCCAGTGTATTTTTCATTCAGCCTGCAAATGGAGACACGGTTGATTCCACGTTTGAAGTGATCTTTGGAATCAAGGGAATGAGCTTAGCTCCCGCTGGAACTTATGAAAATAATTCTGGGCACCATCATTTGATCATCGATGCGCCACTTCCCAATCTTGCGATGCCTGTTCCAGCCAGCAAGCAGTATCTTCATTTTGGAAAAGCACAAGACCGAGTGACACTTACGCTAGAGCCTGGCAAGCACACGCTACAAATGATTCTCGGTGATGGCAATCATATTCCACATAAGCCACCAATCTATTCTGAAGTCATTATGATTGAAGTTAAGCCCTAGAGGCTTCTGCTTTTTTCATAAATGATGTAATTAGATTAACCGTTTCTTTTGCATGTATTTCAGTTGATGCGATGCCGGACTCACCAAGACTGAATATTTCAACGGCTTCAAGGTCATTTTGTAAAATTTCCATTTTATTATGAAAGAAGTCATCAACTGCTGACATTACCATCAGTGGTGTATCTATCGTTTTTATTAACGATTTAAAGTCTTGATCCCAGACAGCTGCAAAAGCTTGTTCACGCCCTTTGAGAGATCTTATTGCACCCAATAGCTCAGTATTAACGAGATCAGAATCATACGATGGGAAGAGTGACTTCATCAGCTCAAAAGTTTCTAAGAGATAGTTTCCTTCAATATCTCTTTCCACACTAGATGAAGTCATTTTTTTGAAGGAATTTCTCTCATTCTCATCAAGATATGCAACTCCATTTAACATCAAAGATTGAGTCCGATCTTTCCAAGCATTGGCAATTTCAGCAGCGATATGTGTTCCTGTGTGATGAGCATATATATGAAAATTCTTTATACCAAGTTTATCAATCGACTCACGTATCCAATCACAATAGTCTTTCATACTAGGAAATCCCTCTGGATCAAAAGAAGATCCAAAACCCGGTGTATCAAAAGCATACAGTGGTCTGTCATTTATCATCTCTTTTATCATGGGTTCATACATTACTGAGCTTGATGGTGTTCGATGTAGAAGGATGAGGGGTGTTCCATCATCACAATCATTTGTTCTGTAGTGAATTTGCCCAACTGAAAGCGATAGATAGGCTTTTTTTATTAAATTATTTTTATCATTCATCGTTGTTCTTAGACTAATCTAATTGATTATAAATTGATATAATCCTGATCATGAAAAGAATAATTGTAGGAATTTCAGGTGCGAGTGGCGTCATTTATGGCATTCGATTACTTGAGATGCTAAAAGAAATCGATGCCGTTGAGTCTCATCTAGTGATGACTAATGGTGCCAAACTCAATATTACTTTAGAGAGCAACTTTGAACCAAAAAGTGTAGAAGCACTTGCTGATGTGGTTCACAGTGACAAAAACCTGGGAGCCAGTATTGCCAGCGGTTCTTATGAAACTGAAGGCATGATCATTGCTCCATGTTCCATGAAAACACTCTCAGGCGTTGCAAATTCTTATGCTGCAAATTTGATCGTCAGAGCCGCAGATGTGGTTTTAAAAGAAGGAAGGAAGTTGATTATTGTGCCCAGAGAAACACCGCTTCACTTGGGGCATATAGATTTACTTAGGAAAGTATCCATGATGGGCGCTCAAGTTGTTCCACCCAATCCAGCTTTCTACAATCATCCTGAATCGATTGATGACATTATCAATCATACCGTTGGTAGAGTTTTGGATTTGATTGGAGTAGACAACGAAGTTGTGAGTCGATGGAAAGGTGTATAGCAAAGCATGAATGAATTATCTGTTGAAGGTGTTCAAAAAAATGCAATACAGATGTTGGGGGAGCATCACACAGTAACCATTTCAACAAGAGATGAAACATCCGTTTGGTCCGCGACAGTATTTTATGTCTCAGACCAAAATATGAATTTATTTTTTTTGTCCTCAGAGAAAAGCAAACACATAAAGCATATAGAGCAGAATAATGAGGTTTCAGCAGCAATATATAAAGACCAAAGTGATTGGGAGAAGATCAAGGGGATTCAGTTGTCAGGAGTGGTAGAAGAGCTTGAAGGCTCTGACCGAGAAAAAGTGATTGATGAGTATCTCGCGAAATATGAATTCCTAAAAAAAGTAATCAACGAACCTAAAAGTAAAGATGAAGAAAGAATTGGCTCACAATTTACATCCATCCCATTTTTCAAACTCAAACCAATTTTCATAAGAATCATTGATAATGAAGTTGCTTTCGGTCACAAGAAAGAAATAGTAAAGAAAGAGGGGAGTTGGGAATTGCTTTAAAGATCTTCCGAAGAATAGCTTGCCAATTGACCCAGGTGAGCACCACTGTCAATGATTAAGATTTCCCCAGTAATCAATGGTGCACCTTCTAAAAACCAAACCAGAACCTCAGCTACATCTTCAGCAGATGCAACTTTCCTAAGCGGAAGACTTTTCTCAGCTTGTTCAATTAGGGAATCATAAGCTTCATCGCTCATACCACCTTTTAGCCATCTGGTTTTAATCGGCCCAGGAGCTACCGCATTGATTCGAATTTCAGGTCCTAAAACATGAGCCAAAGATTTCGTCATTGCATTCAGCGCCGCTTTTGATGTCACATAAGCGATTGATGAACCCATTGCATTAACACCTGCTAGTGAAGAGTCATTTACAATTGCACCCGAACCTTGTTTTTTCATATGTGGCACCACTGCTTTAATCATTTGGTAGGCACCGACAACATTCACTGCATATATTGATTGAAAATCATCCATGGTTAAGCCATCCAAGTTCTCAAAGAAATTGAACTTTGTTCGACCTGCATTATTAACAAGGTAATCTATTTGACCCCATTTTTTCATTGTTGCAGAAACCATTGCTTGGCATTCCTCATCTTTTGAGACATCTGCCTGGAAAACAATCGTTTCAGCTCCATGCTCTTCCGCCATTTTTGCTGTTTCTAATGCCTCATTTTCAGACCGTGTATAGTTGATGACAACATTACAATTTTTTTGTGCCAAAAGAATTGCTGTTGCTGCTCCGACACCCGTTGCAGACCCTGTAATAATAGCTACTTTTTTACCCATAAATTACTACCCATATAGATTTTCCATTGTATCGGTTAAACTTAACAAAATCTTTGATTTAATTTGAATACCTGAAAAGGCACAATGATTATATAGTTTAGAAAAGAGGAGATCGAGAGTGCAGTTTAATGATATGAGAGGATACATTGATGTCCTAAGAAAAGAGGGCTTACTTCATGATTTGGATATACAACTCAATGTAGCCAGAGAAACTTCAGAGCTTCAAGCTTTGATGAGGCATTTACACAATGAAAATGGTCCCGCACTCATGTTAAATAATCTCGAAGGTTACAACATGCCTCAAATACCTGTTCTATTTAACCCTTATGGAACTAGAGAGAGAACAGCGATGATTTTAGGAGAGCATGATCCTCTTAAGGCAAAAGCAAAGCATGCAAATATTTTGGCTGACCAATCTAGTTGGATTGAACCCAACGTTGTTGCTAAAGAAGACGCTCCTTGCAAGCAAAATAAAATCATTGATAAAGACATTGATCTTGCTAAACAGCTTCCACATGTTTGGTTCGGTAAAGAAGGTCCATCATATATAACAAATGCCATTGTGATTACAAAAGATCCAGAAACAGGGATTGCCAATACAGGTTGTTATCGTCTTACACAATTATGGAACGCATCTCATCCGCATGGAGAGATATATTCAGAAGAAGAGCAGAGAAGATGCTTATCCATATTTGCATTTTGGAATCCTCCTGGTAATCATATAGGACTGCATTGGGCAAAGGCGCAAGAGATGGGAAAACCATTGGAAATTGCCATCGCTTGTGTCGTTGATCCAGTGATTCAATTGGCTGGTGCAACAAGTCTACCCTTTGGTCTTGATGAGATGAATTTTGCCGGTGGATTGAAGGGAGAAGCAATTGATGTGGTTCCTTGTGAAACCATTGATATCGAAGTGCCCGCTAGATCAGAATTGATTATAGAGGGTCAATTTCTTCCAAATAGAGACATCACCATTGGCCCACATTCGAATCCAATTGGTTACTATGATGATGAACAATTATTCCCTCTAATGGAGGTTCAATGCATTACTCATAGAGATGAACCGATATGGTATTCCACAATGGAAATGATGCCTCCATTTGATCATAACTATATGGCTGTTCTTCCTATAGAGGGAGAATTGCTGAGTGACTTGCAAAGCAAGATTCCAGAAGTCAATGATGTGGTCGTGACTCCAAACCTGAGTTATTTTGTGCAACTATCAGTTGATGGTGCTCAGAAGCCACATCCAGAGTTCGGAAAATATGTATTGCATGCTGTTTGGGGTGCAAGTGGTAGATGGGGAAGAACTGCGAAAATAGTGGTTGTAGTTGGACCAGATGTGAATCCATATGATCTTAATGAGGTTGAGTGGGCAATATTGACTCGCGTTCAGCCTCAATCAGATACCATCATCAATAAATCAGGACAAGCATTTCTTATGGATCCTTCAGCACCAAAAGACTCCAGTCATGGAATCGCTCTCCAATCTGAGCAGATGGGAATTGATGCAACAATTAAGGTATACGAGCGTTTTCATTCTTATCCTGAATACAGCAACGCTGACCAAGAATCTGTTTCAGCAATTGCTGAAAAATTAAAAGGATCATTCTAGTCTACTGAGTCATAAGGTGACAAAAAGCAATAAAACCAAGCAATTCAGAGATTTGCTGATGAGTAGCCAACTTGAATTCTTGCTTGAGGCTCATAATGGAATAAGTGCCAAGATTGCTGAAGAAGCAGGTTTTAAAGGTCTTTGGGCAAGCGGATTAGCAATTTCGGCTCAATATGGTGTTAGAGACAGCAATGAGGCAAGCTGGACCCAAGTACTCGAGAACATTGAGTTCATGTCCGATGCTTGCAATATACCGATCATGCTTGATGGTGATACAGGTTATGGGAATTTTAACAATGTTAGACGCTTGGTCAAAAAACTTGAACAGAGAGACATTGCTGCAGTTTGCATTGAAGACAAGCTTTATCCAAAAACCAATAGCTTTATCGATGGAGATAAGCAAGAACTTGCAGGTATTGACGAGTTTTGTAGTCGCATCAAGGCTGGTAAAGATGCTCAGATAAATGATGATTTCTCAATTATAACGAGAATTGAAGCATTCATTGCCGGGTGGGGTTTAAGTGAGGCTCTGAAAAGGGCGGAGGCTTACCATCGTGCAGGTTCAGATGCGATCCTGATCCACAGTGCAAAATCTGATCCAAGCGAAATATTGGCTTTCAAGAAAGAATGGGGCGACACTTCGCCTGTCATTGTTGTTCCAACAAAATATTATTCAACCCCAACCAAAGTATTGGAAGAGGCAGGCTTTTCCATAGCAATATGGGCAAATCATATGATCAGATCTTCGATTAAGGCAATGCAGGAATCTGCCAAACAGATATATGAATCGTCTTCTATTCTCGCAATAGAGGGTGAAATCGCTTCGGTGAAAGAGGTTTTCAGATTACAAGGAGTATCCGAACTCAAGGAAGCTGAAGAAAACTATTTGCCAAAAAAGGAACTGACTAGCGAGGCGATCATTCTTGCTGCATCAAGAGGAGAAGCCATGGGTAGCCTCACTGATGATCAACCCAAAGCCATGATTCCACTAAAAGACAAAAGTATTTTAGAGCACATTACAGATACATATCGGAATCACGGGATCAATAAAATTCATGTGGTTCGAGGATATAAGAAAGAGTCAATCGATTTTCCTGATTTGAATTATATCGATAATGATGATTATGAGTCTACTTCTGAGTTATCGTCATTTCATAAAGCCATCAATCAAATCAATGGCGACATTTTTTGCTCATTTGGAGACGTGTTGTTTAAGCCGTATTTGCTTCAGTTACTGGATGAATGTGAAGATGACCTAGTGATTATGATCGACACTCAATGGAAGGATTCTGTTAATAGGGATAGGGCAGCTGATTATGTGATTTGTTCAGAACCTCATTCCAGAGCAAATTATGGAGACTCAATTTTTCTTGAATCAGCAGGTGAGACTTTGAATGAAGATTCCATTCACGGTGAATGGATGGGTATCATCAAGATTTCATCAAAGATTTTACCAACAATCAGAAAAGAGGTTGATTCTCTATCAAAGACTGAGGATTTTGATTCAATGAAAATGCATCATTTACTGGAACAGCTTTGTAGGCATGAGCAACCAATTAGAGTTATTTATACGACTGGTAATTGGTTGGATGTCGATACACTTGAGGATGTGATTAGGGCAAATAACTTCTTATGATCTTTGCTGAGGAATTCTTAGCTGGAGCATCAAAATTGGGCTTTAAGGTCTATACAGGAGTTCCATGCTCATTTCTTAAACCACTGATTAATGCATCAATTGAATCAGACCATTTAACCTATATTCCAGCTGTAAATGAAGGAGATGCTGTTGGTATTGCTGCTGGAGTCTATCTTGGCGGTGGCTTACCTGTTGTTATGTTTCAAAATTCTGGATTGGGCAACGCTGTCAATCCATTTACATCATTGATTCAGACTTTTGAGATACCTATTTTAATGATTGTCACATTGAGAGGCGATCCAAATGAAAGACCTGATGAGCCACAACATCAACTCATGGGGAGAATCACAACTCAATTGCTTGAATTAATGGATGTCAGTTGGTCCTGGTTTCCTGAAGACGAAGATGAATTGGTCAAGTCAATGGATACGATAAAAAACAGGATCGTTGAACACAAAAAATCGCATGTCCTGGTTATGAAAAAAGGTTCTGTAAAGCCACACGAGCTTACTCGGAAGCCTGAAACAGTGATCGATCAAGATTCAACTATGGAGAGTTGTGAGGGTAATCAATCAGATCTTGTTACCAGATCTGATTTTATGGAGATGGTCGCTCAAAAAACAAATGAGAAGAATGATTTAATCATTGCAACAACTGGGTATTCAGGAAGAGAATTATATGCAATATCTGACCGTAAGAATCATTTTTATATGGTCGGCTCAATGGGTTGTGCAATTGATATCGGATTGGGTTTATCTTTGCAAAGGCCTGATAAGAGAGTCATTGTCATTGATGGAGATGGTGCAATTCTCATGCGTTTAGGAGCTATGTCAACAGTGGGTTTCATGTCTCCTGAGAATCTTACACATGTTGTTCTTGACAATGGCGCATATGAATCTACAGGTGCTCAGAAAACAGTATCCCCAGTACTTGATTTTAAAACCTTCGCATTTTCAAATCGTTACAGAAACTCCATCAAGATGAACTCCTTGAAAGACTTTGATTCATTGTTAGACTCAAATATAAAAGGACCAAATTTCATACATTTTCCAATAAAGACAGGTGTGCAAAGTAACCTACCGCGACCTTCAATTTTGCCAAAAGAGGTTGCAGAAAGATTTAAGAAAAATATAGAAAATTAAAAATGAATAACCGGAAACAAAATATTTTACTAAACCCTGGACCAGTCAATATGTCAGGTCGTGTAAAGAGACGCATGATTGAAGAAGATTTCTGTCATCGCGAGATAGAATTTTCAGATTTGATTAAGGATGTCAATTCTAAACTTATAAACGTTTATGACGGTATGGATGATTATGAATCTGTGATTCTAACCAGTTCAGGAACAGGCGCTGTCGAGGGCATGTTGACTTCTTTTATTCATGATGAAAAGTCACTACTAATCACCAATGGTGTTTATGGTGAAAGGATGGAAAAAATATTAAAAATTCAGAATAAGAACCTAGAAATCATTCGTTTTGATTGGCTTAATCCAATTGATGTTCAATTGATTGCAGATAAAATTGATGTTGATCAAGACATCAAGAACATGATTTTAGTGCACCATGAAACAACAACAGGGCGATTGAACCAATTGAGAGAAATCGGCCAAATCTGTAGGGACAATGATATCGGTCTATATCTTGATGGAGTCAGCAGTTTTGGAGCAGAAGATATAAAAGCACATGAGATCAATTTAAAAGCTGTTGCTGCATCGGCAAACAAATGTCTTCATGGTGCACCTGGGCTTGCATTTGTAGTTGCACACAAAGATCAATGGAGAAAAACTACTGATAAACCCTATGGCGTCTATTTTGATTTACACCAGTACTATGGCATGCAAAAAGCAGATGGATTTTCACCATATACTCAAGCAACCCATTTGGTAACAGCTTTTCATGAAGCTCTACTTGAGTTCACCGAAATGGGAGGATGGAAGTCAAGAAATACATTATTTCAGGACAGAGCCGAACAAATTTACGATTGTTTGAAAACGCTTGATATTTCAACCCTGATACCCAAAGAAGACTACTCATCTGTTTTGAGATCATACCAATTACCTGATGATATTGAGTATGAGGATCTGCATGCTTTCATGAAAAATAATGGTTATGTGATTTATCAAGGTCAAGGTATTTTCAAGAAAAATATATTTAGGATTTCAACAATGGGTCATATGGAAGAATCAGATATCACTATGCTGTGTGACCTCTTTGAAAATTTCTTCAGTAGCCATGGTTAAAGAAGCTGTGATTTTAGCGGCAGGACTCGGAAGCCGATTAGGCGATGAAAATGACGGTAAACCAAAAGGTTTATTGCAACTTGGGACACAATCTATCATTGAAGAGTCAATTGATAAATTGATAAAAAACGGCATTGAGAAAATATGGATCGTCACAGGTTATCAGTCTGAACATTTTGAAAAATTACCAGAGCTGTTTGAATCAAAAGTGAGCCTTGTGATGAATCCAGATTTTAAACAGTCCGGAACATTGCATTCGTTGTCCATGATTGCTGACAAAGTTTCACCTCCATTTTTATTGCTTGAGTCCGATATCATTTTTGAATACAGAGCAATTGAATCAATTCTTAATTATCACAGTGAGGATTGTATCTTGCTCAGTGGCTTCAGTGATTGTGGAGATGAGGTTTTCGTTGAAACATATCGCGATACATTGGTATCGATGTCAAAAAATATAAATGAGCTCGGTAACTCTCCGGCTGGTGAATTGGTTGGTATAGTTAAAATTGGTAGCGAACTGTTTAGAAGGATGATGCAGTTTTATAAACAAGATGCAAAACATAAAATGGCTGACTATGAGACCGATGCCTTGGTCAAAGTGGCTAGAGAGATATCAATTAGATGTTTAACAATAGATGACCTAATCTGGTCTGAGATAGATGATTCATCTCATTTGAAACGTGCGAAAGAAGAAATTTATCCAAACGTTATTGAAACTGATTTAGAATATCTCAATAAATTGAACAAATAAGGTATTCACGGTTGATAAAAAGAATATTAATCCTTCCAATCATATCCCTTTTTTATGTAAATAATGCCTATGCATATCTTGATCCCAGTACGGGAGGCATGCTGATTTCTGCTATTTTGGGGATGTTCGCAACACTTGGTCTCGTGATTAAATCCTATTGGTATAAGTTGAAGTCAATCTTTAGAAAAAAAGAAAAAAGGATTGATTGATTATCTTTTATGAAGACATTCTTTAGGGGCTTTCAAGGATATCGAGCATATAGAAAACTTCCCAAGTCTCAAAAGAATGTAGTATTTTACTCAGAGAGTTTTCAAGATTGGCATCATCTCAAACCCCTTTTAAATGGATTGCTTGAACAGCAGATAACTGTCACCTATGTCACTTCAGACGAAAGAGACCCTGGATTAATAAAACAGTCCTCAAATTATCGATCCATATTCATTGGTAGTGGATTTTTTAGAATTTTATTTTTTCAGTATTTAGAAGCCAAGCTATTCGTTTTAACGATGTTAGATCTAAATAACTTTGAGTTGAAAAGGTCTATACATCCTGTTCATTATGTTTACTTATTTCATACACTTGGAAGTACGCACATGGTAGATCATGATAATTCGTATGATCACTATGACACCATCTTATGTGCTGGCCCTCACCAGAAGAAAGAAATTGGGTTGAGAGAGGGTAACAAAGGTTTGGATAAGAAAAATCTTGTTGCTTATGGATATCCAAGGCTAGAAAAGCTTATTCAATTAAATGCTGAACCTAATAATGATAAAAAAGTGATACTGCTAGCTCCCACGTGGGGTGAGAATAGTATTATCAATCTTGTTGGAATGGAAATTTGCACAATAATTATTGAACAAGGCTACTCTCTCATTCTTCGGCCACATCATGAGACACTCAAGCGATCACCAGAATTAATCAATGAAATAGAACAGAAGTTTTTACATCATGATTCATTTAAATTGGTCAAAGAAATGGGTGACTCTGAGTCTCTTTTGCAGTCTGACTTATTAATCTGTGATTGGTCAGGAACCGCAATTGAATATGCATTGGGATTAGAAAAGCCAATTATATTTATTGATATACCCCCTAGAGTTAGAAATCCCAACTGGAAAGAAATTCAATCAGAGCCACTAGAGATGAGTATCAGAGAAAAGGTCGGTTGTATCATTTCTCCATCAAAACTCGAAGATTTACCAATGACCATTGCTCAGTTATTGAATGATAATCAAACCTTTTCAAATCATATAAAATCACTGCGAGAAGAATTTGTATATAATTTAGGTGATTCAGAAACCGTTGGCCCAGAAGAGATAAAAAAATTATTAAAAACACTCAAAAACTGAATTTCCAATCAAAATGGTTTCTTTGGTATGGTTTTTTTAATGGAATCATTGCTTCTCTGATAGCGATTCAATATCTTTTATTCTTTCCTTCAACGAACAATATTCTGTCTTTAAGCTATGTATTGTTTGCGACCTTAACCCACTTTATCTCCATACATTTTTTGCCCTTATTTTTGATGTCATTGATACATCGATTCATAGGTTTTGGAGCGATTCTTGTCATCTTATCCATCGTTTATGCATCAATCGTAAATAGTTTGCTCATCATGGATGCTAAT
>Ga0208130_1001195_pt1 | contig 12674 bp, 8 predicted proteins | sample ETNtaG_31_FD_185771 | JGI IMG/M metagenome (GOLD analysis project Ga0208130, IMG submission 185771) | Marine microbial and viral communities from oxygen minimum zone, Eastern Pacific Ocean - ETNP201310SV78 (SPAdes) (version 2) | ecosystem: Environmental > Aquatic > Marine > Oceanic ...
CCAGTAGATATCGATGGTTTAACAATCACTGCTGATTATTGGTCGATCGATAAGGAAAATACTATTGGATTGTTTGGAAGAGAAAATCATACTGTCCAAGATATGCTTCTAAGAATTGCAAATGGTACTAATAATTGCGATACATTCGGTGGACATAGTGTCATTGATCGAGATGCACCAGATGAAGATCAAATTGCAGCTGCAAATGCCGCAGGAATTTGCCCATTTGGAAATGTGAATTATGTGGCTGATAACTACCTTAACTTAGCGGATCGAAAGATCGAAGGATTTGATCTTGGTGTTTACTATAACTTTGATACGGATATTGGTGACTTCAGTATCCGCTATATCGGAAGTTTTATAGATACTTTTGAACAAGATCCAGGCGGTGTCTTTGCAGATATGGCTGCTAGAAAAGCTAACGGTGAAATTCCTGAAGACATACCACTGGGTGGATTTGGCGATCTTTTACTTATGGATGGTAACTATGACAACAAACACACACTTCGTGTTTCGTATCGAAATGGACCATTCGGAGCGAACTTGACTGCATTAAGGAAAGGCGAGTTTTATCAAAACAGCCTCACTCAATCCGATGGTACTAAATTCATGATTGATTCAATGACCACAATGGATTTGAGTTTTGATTATAGATTTGATCTTGCAGGATATGATTCCAAGATTCGTTTAGCCATCAAAAATGTTGCGGATGAGCGTGCACCTTTGGCAGACCGATACTATGGTTATTTTGCTGATGCACACCAAGACTATGGCAGAAACTATTACTTAGACCTAAATGTTAAGTTCTAAGACTGAAGTACAATAAAAAAAGGGAGCTTCATGCTCCCTTTTTTTTAGATATTCTATAGACTAAACCGATATGGAAGTTAAACCAATTAAAATGAAAAATATCTCTTCATTAATTATCGTCGCAATTGTTTTATTCTCAAATGATCTGTATTCACAAACATCATATATTGATTACCAGTCACCATTTCATCCTATTATCAGTGATGGCCCAATGGTTGTTTCACAGAATCATTTATCGTCTGAGATTGGTATAGAAATAATAAAGAAAGGAGGGAATGCTGTTGATGCAGCAGTTGCTGTTGGATTTTCTCTTGCAGTGACCTTACCTAGAGCTGGCAATCTTGGGGGTGGCGGTTTCATGTTGATCTATTTAAAAGATCAAAACGAGATCCTTGCAATTGATTACCGAGGTCAATCTCCAAGTAAATTACAATCAAAGCAAATCTTTGGTGTAGAGCTTCCTAGGGATTATGAGAAAGCAGATAGAGATATTGTTCGATATGGTTATAAAGCTTCAACTATTCCAGGTACTGTATCAGGATTACTTTTGGCTCATTCGGAATTCGGAAAACTGCCACTAAAAGAGGTTATGAAACCTGCGATTGATCAAGCCATGAACGGTATTCAAGTGTCTTTTGATCTAGAACAGGCAATCGCAAGTGCACCCCAATTATCATGGGATGATGAATCAAGAGAAATTTACTTGAAAGACGGAAAGCCTTTGAAAGAGGGATTTGTTATGAAAAGACCTGGTCTTGCAAATACCATGATTCAAATTTCTGAAAATGGTGCAAATGGATTCTATAGCGGGGAGGTTGCAGAGAAGATTGCCTCATCAATGGCTAGTTATGGTGGAAGTATCACAGTTGAAGATCTTCAAAATTATAAAGCCAGATTTTCACAACCAATTGGTGTGAATTACAGAGGAAAAAAAGTCTTCACTCATGGCCCTCCATCAGGAGGCGGAATCGTTCTTCTAACTGCTCTTAAAGTACTTGAATATTTTGATCTTGGAAAAATAGGCAGTAATTCAGCTTTAACTTACCATTTATTGGCTGAAGCTCTCAGGCGGGGTCATAATAATCGATCACATCATGTGGGTGATCCATCACACTATGATGTACCTTATGATGATCTAATGTCTGATGAGAGAATCAAAGATTTTGCAAAGAGCATCAGTCTAAAGAAAGCCTCTACTTCGAAAGAAATAAAACCATTAGAAATCATTCAAGAGTCAAAAAATACAACTCATTATTCAATCATTGATGCTGATGGGAATACTGTTTCTAATACTTATACTTTGGGTTATTCATTTGGATCGGGTGTCACTATACCTGGTACTGGTATTCTCATGAATAATCAAATGAACAACTTCGCTTACCAGTATGGAAGTAAAAAAATAGAGGGAAGAGGTGCAAGCCCAGGAAATAGATATGAGCCTGGCAAGAGACCCATGAGTACAATGGCACCAACAATCATATTTGATGAAAATGACAGAGTGCTTTTGATTACTGGATCTCCAGGTGGAAAATTAATTCCTGCTGCAATTCTAAGGCTTGTGACAGGCGTGATTGATTTTGATTTAAACATTGGTGAGGCAACAATGTTGCCAAGAATCCATAAAGATTGGCCATATAGAGGGATAGATTATGAGAAAAGTATTTCATCTGACTCTCTGAATATTCTGAAAAAGATTGGGCATAAAGTAGAACCATCAAAAACAATGGGTAGCACACAAAGCATTCATATCATTGAAGGAAAAAACCATGGTTATGCCGATTTGAGAAGACCAAATTCTGGTGTTTCATATATGAATGATTAGTTTATTTTTTAAGTTAGAATTAAGGATATGAATATTGAGATTATATATTGGATAGTTTTAATTGGTGTTTTCGTAGGCCTTGCTTACTTGGGCCGCAAGACCAATCTGAAACTTTGGGTTAGGGTTGTTGCAGCTCTTGTAATTGGAGCAGTTCTTGGCTTCATATTTGGTGAGGTTGCCGCATCATCAAAATGGATTGGAGACCTTTTTGTTCGATTTATAAAAATGTTGGTTGTACCGCTTATATTCACTTCACTTGTTGCAGGTGTCGTTTCAATGGGCGACCCAAAACGACTGGGATCAATTGGTATAAAGACCATTGCCTTATATCTTTTGACCACCCTCTTTGCCATCAGCATCGGTCTGGTATTAGGAACTTTGTTCTCACCAGGTGCAGGCATTGATATAACTGGAGTGGACCCATACAGCGCTGTTCAATCTTCTCAAAGTATCAGCGATCGACTATTTGGAATTGTTCCGCTGAACCCTTTTGGCTCACTGGCTGATGGCGATGTTCTTCCAATTATATTCTTTTCAATACTATTAGGTATTGGAATCATCCTGGGAGGGAATAAAACCCAAAAGCTCGGAGAGGTTTTTTCATCAGCTGCTGAAGCCATCTTACAAATTGCTCATTTGGTTATGCAGATGGCACCATTTGGTGTCCTTGCACTGGTTGCTTGGGTCTCAGGTACAATGGGATTGGCTGCACTGCAAAATTTATTTGTTTTGACCATCATCCTCTATGTCGGATGCATACTGCACATGGTCCTGGTATATGGAGGTCTCATTCGTTTCGGAGCGAGATTACCCCTAAAAAACTTTTTCAAAGGAATTTTGGATGCACAGGCAGTGGCCTATTCAACATCATCAAGTTCAGCAACACTTCCGGTTACGCTCCAATGTGTTGAGAATAATTTAGGAGTAAAGAAAACAGTCGCATCATCCGTTCTTCCACTTGGTGCCACAATCAATATGGACGGAACTGCACTTTATCTTGGGGTCGTTGCAATCTTTTCGGCACAAATTTTCGGAGTTCAGCTCGAATTTTCTGATTATCTTCTCATTGCAATGACTGCTACATTGACTTCAATAGGCACAGCAGGTATTCCGTCTGCATCTCTATTCCTTTTGGCAACTGTTTTATCTGTCATTGGTATAAGTGACGCTCAAACTGCATTGATCGTTGGATTTGTTCTACCATTCGATCGAATCCTTGACATGGCAAGAACTGTTGTGAATATCACTGGTGATGCAACTGTCTCCATTCTTGTTGCCAAATCTGAGGATGATATCGACGAAGAAGTTTTTCGTAGCGAAAGCGTAATATAAACATCATAATAGCCTCTAAATGAGACGAACGAAGATAATATCAACTTTTGGACCATCAATTGCAGATCCAAAAATTTTAGAGGATGTTTGTGAGTATGCAGATGTCATCAGAATCAATTTAGCCCATGGTACATGGGACGAAAGTGAGGAATATAATCATAAACAGAATATTCAGCTCATTCAGGAAACTGCCAAGAATCTCAAAAAACCTGTTGCCATTCTCGTTGACCTAAAGGGCAATAAGATCAGAATTAGTAACTTTAAGGATCATATGATTGAGCTCGAGCATGGTTCAGAGATCAAAATCATATTTACCAGCGAGAAAATGGCAAATAATCATGAGATTTTCATTGATGCTGACTATTGTTTTTCAAAGATAGAGGTCAAAGACAAGATATTGCTTGATGATGGTTTGATCCAATTAATTGTGAGAAGCATTAATGAAGAGAATATGACTCTTCATTGCGAAGTCGAGAAGGGTGGTTTACTCAGAAGCAATAAGGGTTTTGAGGTCGAGAATAAGATTATTCATCGCTCAGGACTTGGAGAGGAAGACAAAAGAGACATTAAAAGGTTGGCAGAGTTAGGTATTGACTGGATTGCACTTTCTTTTGTTAATGAAGCAAGCGATGTCACTCAGGCAAGAGAAGTTTTAACTCAAGTTGGAAGCCCAATTAATTTGATTGCGAAGATAGAAAGGCTTGAGGCTCTCAAGCAACTCTTTTGGATCATCAAAGCCAGCGATGGAGTCATGGTTGCAAGAGGCGATCTCGCATTAGAATCGGGACCAGGAGAGTTGACAGGACTTCAGAAAGACATCATTAAACAAACCGTTAAAGGAAAAAGGATTGCAATAACCGCTACTCAAATGATGGAGTCAATGATCTCAAATCCAACTCCAACAAGAGCAGAAATGACTGATGTTTCTAATGCGGTTTTAGATGGAACAGATGCAGTTATGCTCTCAGCTGAAACAGCAATTGGAAAGTATCCCGTTGAGACTGTGAAAGCCATGCATGAGGTATGCAAAGGCGCTGAGATATATCAAGAAACTATCACAAAGAATGAAGAGTATAAATTCTCTGAAATTAATAATATTGATGAAGCCATTGCAATTAGCTCAATGAGCATTGCGAGAAATATGGAAATCAAAGCCATCGTGGCTCTAACAGAATCTGGTTCAACAGCATTGATGCTCTCAAGATATCGAACCAATATTCCTATTTATGCTTTTACTAGAAATGAGGACACGCAAAGAAGAGTGAGTCTCTACAGGGGTGTTATTTCATATCAATACCCATTTTTAGTCGATAACATGTCGGATGTAATAGAGGATGTAAGAAAAGAGCTTGTAGGTTCTTCTATACTTAAATCTGGAGACCTGATCGTTCTTACTTCTGGGTCACCATTGCGAGTCAGTGGCGGAACAAATTCATTGCGCTTGATCAATATTTGAAAAAGATCCGAAAGACCTTTTAGAAGGTAAATATAAGTAATACAATCACAGACTCAAACAGAGCAGAATCGTGAAACAGAAAGTCGGAATCAGTGCAATCACAGCTTATGTCCCATCATATCGAGTTGGGCTAGAAGATTGGTGTGATTGGACAGATAATTCTTGGAATAAGATCAGTAGTATTATTGGCTCTGGCTTCAGAATGCTTGGACCAGATGAAAGTATATACACAATGGCGGCAAATTCTGTTCTTGATTTAATCATTGAAAATAATATTGATCCTCGTGAAATTGGTTTTTTAGCATTGGGCACAGAATCCAGTACTGATAACTCAGCTGGAACAATCATCATTAAAGGGATGGTTAATGAGGAGCTTATAAATAGAGGCATGGATCCAATATCGAACCAATGTGAAGTTCCTGAATTCAAGCAAGCCTGTTTATCAGGGATCTATGCACTAAAAAACGCTGTTCGTTATGTTCATTCTGATGCGCCTGATAAGAAAGCCATTGTGGTTTGTTCAGATATCGCACTTTATCAGATTGGATCTTCAGGAGAACCTACGCAGGGAGCAGGGGCGGTAGCCACACTCATTGAATCAAATCCAAAGATTGCGGAAGTTAAAACAGCATTTTCTGGAAGCTCTTCAGAATATCGACAGCTAGATTTTAGGAAACCAATTCAATACCGTGCAGAAAATTTAAATGGACACTCAGCCTCAGACTTAGACTTACCTGTATTCAATGGAAAATATTCTGCCAGTTGTTACATAGATGGAACAATTTCAGCATTATCAAACATGAGTGAGAATAGGGGACAGAGTTTATCTAAATTATTGAAAGAAGCTGCAGCTGTTTTCATGCATCGACCATTTCATAGGATGCCCTTGAATGCATTTTCAATTTCATATCTCTATGCATTAGCCAATGGCGATGAAGCTGACCATTTAGAACTTGAAGATTTAATAAAGGAAGCGAATATCGAATCAGAGGAAATAGAAAGGGAACTGAAGGTAAAACCCGATTTAAAGTCATTTCTTCAAACTGATATCAATAAAGATTTATTTCCTAAAACCAATAAGGCCTTAAAAGCATTAAATGAAATAAAGCCTTTTAAGGATAAGGTATTGTCTAAGCTAAAGTTAGGTAATGAGCTTACAAAAGAGATGGGCAATATTTATTCCGGTTCTATTTTTGCATGGTTGGCTGCAGGAGTAGAGGATTCAATGAAAAATGGCAAGACCTTAAATGGCAAGGATGCTTTGTTGATTGGCTATGGAAGCGGTGATGCTGCTGAAGTCATTCCTATTTCTTTCACACAAGATTGTTGTGACAATGAAAATAATATTAAATACTCAGCTGCTTTTACTAATCCGGTTAATCTAGATCATAATCAGTACATTAAATTGAGAACAAATAAGGTTCTGGAAGGTGTGGAAAGTAAAAAATCAAAAGGCTTTATCGTGAGTAAAGTTGGGACGGAAGAATCTACTGATTTTCAAGATGCAGGAATCGAGTATTACGAATACCTCAATTAGATCCTATTTCTCTAGATATTCTTCATACCAATCTAAATATCTTTTTAGCCGGTCTTCAATATAGCTTGGCTTACTTAATCCGTGATGTTCGTTTGGGTAAACAATCAGTTGTGTTGGGATTTCTAGGTGTTTTAGAGCTTGATACATCTGCTCTGATCCGATTAGGGGCACATTCCAGTCTTTTTCGCCAACTAAAAATAGAGTTGGTGTAACTATCTCATCAGCATTGAAGAATGGATGAGAAACATCTAACCAAGAGTCCAAGTTATCCCATGGGGTTCCAAGTTCTAGAACATATTCTCTTATATAGTGATCATGCCCAAAGCCACTTAAGATGTTTGATATACCAGCCCCTGAAGTCGCTGCATGGAAACGATTATCCTTTGCAATTACATAATTGGTAAGCATTCCTCCATAGCTCCAACCACCAATTCCTAGTTTATTTTCATCGATGTAGCCAAGATCGAGTGCATAATCTAATGCAGCACTGATATCTTTTGAATCCTCTATGCCCCATTTAGCAAAAATAGACTTCTGAAATTCAACACCTCTTCCTGAGCTGCCTCTTGGATTGGTTACTATCACAACATAACCATTTGATGCAAAGAGCTGCCAATCAAAATCAAAATATCTTCCATACTGTGAAACTGGACCACCATGGATTCTTATTATTAGGGGATATTTTTTCATTGGATCAAAATCATGAGGTTTGATCATCATTCCGTTTATAGTAAGTCCATCAAAACTTTGAAAAGAAATAAGCTCTGTTGATCCAATTGACTTATTTTTAATAAATTGCTCATTCACAGAAGTAATGGCATTAATTTGATCATTTTTTAGATGATATATTTCACTGGGAATATCTGAAGTAGAAGATTGAAAGATGATCTCATCTTCAATAGCAAAATAGCTTCTTGAGTATCCACTAAGATGCATATTTTCTGGAGTTACTTCCTTAGATGTATTATCCAGCAATGAGTATTTTATTAGGTGGCTCTTCATATTGTCTTCTAAGATGAAATAAATATTTTGTCCATCTCTTGACCACTGAGGCATACTTGTATTGCGGTCGAACCCTTGAGTAATAAAATCTATATTGCCTGTTTCCACATCAATAATAGATACCTCTTGAAGAGCATACCAAAGTAACGAATGATCGCCGCCATGCAAGTATGCAATTTTTCTTCCATCAGGACTCCACTCAGGTCTAGATGCATATGTGATAGAAAGATCTTCATCATTTTTTGACTTAATTTTTCTGGGACTTTCATTTTCCACTAAGTTTTTGATAAAAATATCCCAATTATTATGTCTGTCGAAATCTCCTTCTTTTGTCATGTAAGCAACAATCTTTCCATTTGGAGAAATAGAGGGATAGCTATGATCCCTCTGTCCTGAAGTTATTTGTTCTGTTTTCTTGGATTTTGTATTAAATACAAATAAATGATCCCTTTTGTTTCCAAGGTAACCTTCGTAATCCCTTTTAAACTGATAGCGATCTATAACAATTGGAGTGGGCGTTTGTTCGTTGGACTCTTCCTCGCTATTTTTGGTGCCTATGAAAGCGATCGTTTCTCCGTTTCTAGAAATATCATAATCACTTATGTCCCCATCGAAATCAGTCATCCTTTTCTTAATTCTGTTAGAAAGACTCATTGACCAGACTTGGACGCCATCTTTTTTTGATGCGCTGAGTCCTGATGATAAGAAATAGATTGATTTTTTATCGCCTGAAAACCTCACTGAAGAGAAACTCATACCTCTCCTACCATGCGATTGAAGTATCATTTCTCTTTTTCCTTTTTTAATATCCAGATAGTAAAGGGTGCTCTTATAATTATCTTCTTTCTTATTTGCCTCGCTGGTTTCAAATATAAGACTGTTCCCATCATCGGATACATCCGAAAGTGAGAGACTTTTGATCGAATATATATCTTCAGTCTTAAATGAATCTTTTGCGTCTAAGGGTGAAATTAAAAATATTAAGGCTAATATGGAAAATATCTTGTTTTTAATCATAACTATTACTTCAATTTTGGATTTTATGGGACATGTTGTTCACTTTTGAGTGTTTTTAGCATGCAAAATATAAATATTGGAAACAAAATGAGCAAAGGTGGAGACATCAATAAGATGACATCCATTGCTATTCGATTGCTATTTATCAAGAACAAAGCTGCTGGGAGTATTGAAAGTACAAATGCCCACATCAACCGATTCTTACGAGCAGGTTCAGTTTCTTCATTTGTCACTTCTTGCACATGAGATGCCAAAATATATGAGACTGAATCATAAGATGTGGCAACAAAAATGATGACTATCAGAGAGTAGGCTAAAACGAATATTTCACCATATGGCAGTGTCATGAGAATTTTAGTTGAGGTTGCCTGGTGACCAATATCTGAGAGTGTTTGTGTCACATTCATTTGCCCAGTCAGCTCTAAGTTGATTGCATAATTTCCCAGAATTGAGAAAAACAAGAAACATCCAAGTGATCCAAAAACCAGCATTCCCAGAACCACTTCCTTTAGAGTTCTGCCCTTAGATACTCTTGCAACAAATAAACCAACTTGTGGACCCAATGCTATCCACCATGCCCAATAAAAAATTGTCCAAGCTTCAGCAAATTCTGAATCTTCAATAATCCCAAGAGTATTCATTGCAATAAAGTTTTTGCCCAATTCAGACATTGCCTGAGATGTTATAGAAAATATTTCGCCAGCTGGACCAAGTGCTAAAACTCCTAATAAAAATATAAGTGAAATGATGATATTGATATTACTGATCACCCTGATCCCACTGTATATACCGCGGTAAACACTGAATGCAAAAAGCCCAGTGCAAACTGCGAGCATAGATAAATCAAGATTGAGATCATGATCAATATTTAATAGTTCTGAGAAGCCTGCACCAATAATAGGAACATACAGCCCAATTGATCCACCTGATGCTCCAATCAGGACAAGAACAAAAATAAAATCAACGATCCTTCCAAATGTTGTCTTTTCAACGATGTTTTCTTTTGAGGTTCTTAATGCTGAACTCAATCGAAGTGATCCTATATTGTGCTTATAAAATGGCACTGCAACTGCTATGGCTGGAATGGTATAAAGCGCCCATCCTGTAAAACCCCAATGGAAGACACCGTAAGCTGATGCGAGATGATATGCTCTATCAGAGAATGGCTCGATACCAAAAAGCCCCTCACCTGCATAATATGCCCATTCAACGATTGACCAATACAAAATTCCTCCACCAATTCCAGAACAAAAAAGCATACATGCCCAGCTAAATAAGGAATAGTCAGGACTGATGTCTTCTCCACCTAGTCGATGATTGCCAAATTTAGAGAATGCAATGAATAAAACAAAGAGAAGCATGCATGCTCCAAATATCATATAGGTCGATCCAAAGATATCGACAGTGAGGAGATAGGTGCTTCTAATGAAATCTGCTGATTGATTTGGGTAAAGTGCAATCGGGGTTGCGATCAGTGCAATGGCTCCCAATACGGAGAGTGTAGTGACCTTATCGGTTCTGCTATTTTTCCTCATCTATGGCCAATTCAGACTCCGCATAATTTTTTGCCATTTCACCGACTAAGAAGAACTCAAAGGTTGTCAAAACAACAAAAATTAAAAAAAATACAGCTAAGGTAACGATAATTTCTTTCATTTTCTTCTCGTAAAAAATTGTTAAATGCAGTGTCTTTCTGTGAAGACATAAGAAGTGTATCATATAAGATTCTGACCTCAATTTTAAATAGATATATGAGTACACCAAAGGACATCGATAGAAAGGAGGGGATACTTCCTCAAAAGGAAAAGGGATCATTGACTCCAATTATGACCTCAACGATTGAGGAGACCAGAAGACATCAGCTAGAAAGATTGGCTGCTTCATTCAGATTGTTTGCTCACTATGGATTTGATGAAGGTTTGGCAGGGCACATTACTTTGAGGGATCCAGAGTTTAATGATCATTTCTGGGTCAATCCGCTTGGAATGAATTTTGCTCACATTACCGTGTCTGACCTTTTATTGGTTAAGGAAGATGGCGAGATCATTCAAGGTAATCGGCCTATCAATCCAGCGGCTTTCTTTATTCACTCTGCAATTCACAAAGCAAGACCAGATGTGAATTCAGCTGCACACGCTCACTCAATATATGGACGAACATTTTCTTCATTGGGAAGAATATTAGATCCTATTACCCAAGATGCAGCGATGTTTTATGAAGAGCAATCACTCTACTCAGACTATGGTGGTGTGGCTTTTGATAAAGGAGAGGGCGAGGAAATTGCTAAAGCCCTAGGCAAAAATAGAACTGCAATATTACAAAATCATGGATTACTGACAACTGGTTTGACTGTCGATGTGGCAGCATGGTTATTTATCTCCATGGATAAATGTTGTCAAAGTCAACTATTGGCAGAGGCAGCTGGCAAACCGATTATCATCCCAGATGAGATGGCGGAACATGCAAAAAAACAAGCGGGAACCGATATGATCCTCTGGGCAAGTTTTCAGCCTCTATATGATCTCATCTACGAACTATCACCAGACTTTTTGGACTAGAAAATGCAGCAAATACTAGAAAAACAAAAGATTCAATCAAGACGTCAAACATATCCCAGTTTGTCTATGAGGTTAGATCGATTGGACCGCATGCTTGATATGATGATTGAATATCAAACACAAATACCAAAAGCCCTATCAGAAGATTTCGGTCATCGACCTGAAATGTTGACCAAATTTGCAGAATTGGCTGCAACATTTGAAGCGATTCACTACATAAAGAAAAATCTAAAATCTTGGATGAAGCCCGAAAAGAGGAAGGCCTCACCTCCATTTAACTTATTTGGAGCTAAAGCTTACATACAATATCAACCCCTTGGTGTTGTAGGAATCATCAGTCCCTGGAATTATCCATTTAATCTCACCTATGGACCACTTGCAGTTGTTCTAGCTGCTGGAAATAGGGCGATGATAAAGCCTTCAGAATTTACACCGAGATCATCCAGTTTAATGAAGACAATGATCAACAAGTATTTTGATGATGATGAAGTTGAGGTATTTCCAGGTGATGCCTCAGTTGGTCAAGAATTTAGCTCACTTCATTTTGATCACCTTTTATTTACTGGTTCCACATCTGTGGCAAAAAAAGTCATGGAAGCAGCATCTAAAAACTTGGTTCCGGTAACACTAGAATTAGGTGGAAAGTCACCTGCAATCATAGGAGACAGTGCTGATCTAAAGAAAGCATCAGACAGGATTTGGAATGGGAAACTCATGAATGCAGGACAAACTTGTATCGCTCCGGATTATGTTTATGTCAAAGAGGAGTCTCTAGGTGACTGGATGGAGGCATCCAGAAACTCTATTTCATCAATGTATCCCTCAATTTTTGATAATGATGATTATACATCTGTGGTAAATGATGGACATTATGAAAGACTCAAAGGTTATATTGAGGATGCCAAAAATAAAGGGGCTGATATCATTGAGATCAATCCAGCAGATGAGTCAGAATCAGAAAAAACCCATAACAAAATGATGCCCACTGTTATCCTCAATGCGACAGATGAAATGCTGGTGATGCAGGAGGAAATATTTGGTCCTGTGATGCCAGTAAAGACCTATGAACAAATTGATGAAGTGGTGGATTATGTCAATTTTCATGAAAGACCACTTGGGCTGTACTATTTTGGAAACAAA
>Ga0208130_1001198_pt1 | contig 12658 bp, 12 predicted proteins | sample ETNtaG_31_FD_185771 | JGI IMG/M metagenome (GOLD analysis project Ga0208130, IMG submission 185771) | Marine microbial and viral communities from oxygen minimum zone, Eastern Pacific Ocean - ETNP201310SV78 (SPAdes) (version 2) | ecosystem: Environmental > Aquatic > Marine > Oceanic ...
TTCTCCTCCATAACCAATCTCCCCGATGGTCATGGCATACCCTGAAATCTTCTCCGGTATCGGCTCAACTCAACCCGCGCAATATCGAAATCCACCTTCGACTCTACATTAATCTCATGATGCTTTTTCTCAGTGGGGACTACAAACAAGACCAACTTCACCTACCAACGATATTGCTGAGGAGGAGATAAGATCAATAGACGAAAAAAAATCTTGTTTTTATGCTGAAAAACAATTGTCATATATTTGTACTTTTGTAAAATTCGTTTAATTTTCTCATAAAGGAGACAATATGAGGCTCTTAAAATTGTTTGTTAGCGCAAATTTGTTATTTGCAATATTAACTGGCACTGCAATCGGTGCCACAAAAATTGAATGGTGGCACGCATTCAGTGGTCGATTAGGCACATTATTGGCTGAGCAGGTTGAACAGTTTAATGCTGCGCAAAGTGAATATGAAGTTGTGCAAACCAGGAAAGGAAACTATTCAGAGACATTAAATGCTGGTATTGCAGCATTTAGGGCAAAAAAACATCCACATATTTTAATGGTTTTTGAAGTAGGTACTGCAACTATGATGGCTGCAAAAGGAGCAATAAAACCAATGTATCAATTGATGGATGAAGCAGGAGTAGAGTTTAATCCTGAAGGGTTTATAGGACCAGTAAAAGGTTATTACACCACTACATCGGGTGAAATGCTTTCAATGCCATATAATTCATCAACACCTGTATTGTGGGTGAACAAGGACGCATTCAGAAAAGCTGGTCTAAATCCCGACATGGACCTCTCAACTTGGCAAAATGTTGGGAAAGCATTAGATCAATTAAAAGCCTCTGGAAGTAAATGCCCATTAACAACAGCCTGGCAAAGTTGGGTTCATTTAGAGAATTTTTCTGCCTATCACAATATCCCGTTTGCATCAAAGCAAAATGGATTTTCAGGGATGGATACCGAACTCGCTTTTAATGGACCTACACAAATAAAACACATCCAGACTATGGGAGACTGGGCACAAGAGGGTAAGTTCATTTATGCTGGAAGAAGGAATGAGGGCGGTAAAGCTTTCAGAGCAGGTGAATGTGCATTATATACTGAATCATCTGCTGGATATGCCGGCATTAAAAAAGAAGCACAATTTGAATTTGAAATTAGACATCTTCCTTATTGGGATGGAGTACAAGGTGCTCCCCAAAATACAATCATTGGAGGATCTTCCCTTTGGGTATTGTCGGGTCATAGTGATGAAGAATACAAAGGTGTTGCTTCGTTCATGAGATTTTTGTCTTCAACAGTAATTCAAGCTGCATGGCATCAAAATACTGGCTACTTACCTGTAACAATGGCAGCCAGTGAAAGAACAAAAAGTTCGGGGTTTTATGAAAAAAATCCTGGTACAGATATAGCTGGTATTCAAATGACAAGAAATCAAACAACAGAATTATCAAAAGGTTTGAGATTAGGTTCTTTTGACCAGATTAGAGGCATGATTGATGAAGAATTGGAAGCGGTTTGGAGCGGTAAAAAAGACGCAAAAACTGCTTTAACAAGTGCAGTAAAACGCGGGAACGTGTTACTGCGAAGATTTGAATCTTCTAACCGCTAATTTTTTTTGCCAGCCCTGACAATGAATTTTAATGAAAAGACAAATTTATTTTAAGGGCTGGTTCCTTCCAGTTGTTCTTATTACTCCACAATTAGTAATAAGTGCCATTTTCTTTTTTTATCCAGCAGGAAAAGCTATATGGTGGTCTTTATTTAATCCGGACCCCTTTGGTTTAAGTACTAAATTTGTTGGTTTTTCTAATTTTATATATCTTTTTGAAGATCCATATTACCTAAATAGTTTTAAAACAACTGCGGTATTTTCTATTTGGGTAACAGTCCTATCTATGGGGTTGGCGCTACTACTAGCAGTTTTAACAGATAGACTTATAAAAAGCGCAGGGGTTTATCAGACTTTATTTATTTGGCCATATGCTGTTGCTCCAGCAATAAGTGGTGTTTTGTGGATGTTTATGTTTGATACTCAAGTTGGGCTATTTTCATGGTATTTAGGATTAATGGGCTGGAAATGGGATCATCTATTAAATGATACACAAGCTATGGCAATAGTTGTTGTAGCTGCTACATGGAGCCGAATAAGTTACAATTATTTATTTTTTTTAGCCGGTTTACAGTCAATCCCAAAGTCGATAATTGAAGCTTCAGCTATTGATGGCGCAAAATTCTGGAAGCGCTTTATCACTATAATAATCCCATTACTTTCCCCTGTAAGTTTTTTCTTGTTTGTAATGAATAGTGTTTATGCCTTTTTTGATACATTTGGAGTAATTCATACAATCACTAAAGGAGGACCTGAACAAACAACTATGATTCTTGTTTATAAAGTTTATTCTGATGGATTTGTAGGTCTTGATCTCGGTTCGTCTTCCGCCCAATCGGTTGTTCTTTTATTTATTGTTGGTTTGCTAACTATAATACAATTTAAATATATAGAAAAAAAGGTTCACTACTAAATATAAGATGGTTGAAAAAAAAGGCATAAGCTACTGGTTTACACACGTTGTGCTTTCAATTGGAGTTTTGATAATTATATTTCCAGTATGGTTGGCATTTGTTGCTTCAACTGTAACTAATGAAGAAATAATTCACCCTCCCATACCTTTAATCCCAGGTGGTGAAATATTTAAGAATTATAGCAGGGCATTAACAGAAAGTTTTGAAACCTCAGTACCTGTTGGGTTAATGCTCTTTAATACTACAATCGTGGCTTTGGGGATCGCATTAGGTAAAATTGTCATTTCGTTCAGTTCGGCATTTGCTATTGTTTTCTTCCAATTTCCATTTAGGAAATTATGTTTTTGGTTGATTTTTTTTACTCTGATGCTTCCTGTCGAGGTACGTATCTTACCAACCTATGAAGTAGTGGCAAATATTGGATTGTTAAATACATACTCAGGTTTGATTTTTCCACTCATTGCTTCAGCAACTGCTACCTTTTTATTTCGTCAATTTTTTTTAACAGTACCAAATGAAATTATTGAAGCAGCAAAAATTGACGGCGCTAAACCAATGCGTTTTTTTATAGATGTTTTAATTCCAATCAGCAGAGTAAATATTGCCGCCTTATTTGTAATCATGTTTATATTTGGGTGGAATCAATATCTATGGCCAATATTAATGACTACTGACCCTTCAATGAGTACCATTATTATGGGGGTCGATATGATGATTGGTGGTTCAGATGATGTGACAACATGGCCTGTAGTAATGGCAGCTTCAATTTTATCTATGCTGCCACCTATAATCGTAGTACTTTCAATGCAAAAATTATTTATTCGTGGACTTACTGATAGCGATAAATGAATTATGTCTGATTTATTGATGAGAGATATATATAAAAACTTTGGTGAAACTAAAGTTATTCATGGGATAAATATTGAAATTAATGATGGAGAATTTATTGTTATTTTGGGGCCTTCAGGTTGTGGGAAATCAACTTTGCTAAGGATGATTGCTGGTTTGGAGACTGTCACAAGTGGTGAGATATTTATTAATAATATTAAAGTGAATGATGTCGAGCCTATGGACAGAAATATAGCAATGGTTTTCCAAAATTATGCTCTTTATCCCCACATGACTGTCTATAATAATATGTCCTATGGGTTAAAAATAGCTGGCTTTTCAAAAAAAGAGATCAAAGAACGAGTCAATAAAGCCTCTGAAATGCTTCAAATCAAAGAATATCTAGAACGGAAACCAAGAGAATTATCAGGAGGACAAAGACAAAGGGTAGCCATGGGTAGAGCTATCGTCAGGAATCCCGCAGTTTTTTTATTTGATGAGCCTCTCTCTAATTTAGATGCAAAGTTGAGAATTCAAATGCGTCTAGAAATTAAATCATTACAAAAAAAATTAGGGACAACATCTCTATTTGTAACGCATGATCAAGTAGAAGCAATGACTCTTGCAGACAGAATTATTGTAATGAATGAGGGTGTCACAGAACAAATTGGTACGCCGTTAGAAGTATTTGAAACTCCAAAAAGTATATTTGTAGCACAGTTTATAGGAAGCCCAGCGATGAATATCATTGAAGGCAGTGCATGTGATGGTGGCTATAATTTAAATGATGGGACACTGATCAAGTGCCCAAATGTCAAACAAAAGGAAGTATATATTGGTATAAGGCCAGAAGATATGGTGCCAGATGATAATGGAGATATAAGGCTAAAAGTTAATATGCCAGAACCCATCGGTTCTACAACAATAATTCATGGAGAATTAGCAAACTCAAAAATACCACTCATTGTTCACATGCAGGGACTGCATAACATTCTTGATCTAAACCAATTTATAAATTTTAGTGTGCCACTTGAAAAAATACATTTTTTTGACAAGAAAACAGGTTTGAGAATAAATTGATTTAAAATCAACAATGTTTAATTTTTGTAATTTACATATTAAATACTGCTTTTTAATTATTCTATTACTAGTTTTCACTAGCCCTGTTTATTCCTATGGAAATAAACTAGTCATCGCCCATCGGGGGGCATCAGGTTATCTGCCTGAACACACCTTAGGCGCAGCAGTGTTGGCGTATGCATCAGGAGCAGATTTTCTGGAACTGGATCTGGTCATGACCAAAGACGGTCATCTGATCGTGCTTCATGATTTGACCCTCAACGCAACAACCGATGTGGAGCAGGTTTTTCCTGATCGAGCAGGGAAAGACGGAAAATACCATGCAGTAGACTTCAATCTCCATGAAGTCAAACAACTCAAGGTGCATGAGCGTTCCGCAAGACGTGGAACGGGGCAAGCCTTTCCCGATCGTTTTCCGATTGATTCAAAAATATTTGGAGTCCCCACCCTCGAGGAAATGATTCTACTGGTTCAAGGACTAGCGAAAAGTCATGGAAGAAAAATGGGGCTTTATATTGAAATCAAAGGTCACGATTTTCATCGTAAGCATCATCTTGATCCAGGATTCAAGCTCTTGGAAGTTTTGAAGAAATATGGCTACAAAAACAATTCTGACCCCATATTCATCCAATCATTTGATACAGATATGTTGAAATACCTGCGTCATGAGCTTAAGACACGAATCAAGCTTGTACAGTTGTTGGGAGAAAACCGTTGGAGATTATCGGATACCGATTTTAGTTACTTTAAAACTGAAGAAGGCATGAAAGAGGTTTCAGAATATGCAGACGGAATTGGGCCTTGGATGAACCAATTGGTAACAGGGGTTGATTTTTCAGGAAAGGCTCAAATCACCGATTTACTCAAAATTGCACGAAACAATGATTTATTGATTCATCCCTATACCTTTCGGGCAGACCGTCTACCTTCCTATACATCGTCCTTTGACGAGTTGTTGGATTTGTTTTTTCAGGAGGTGGGAGTGGATGGAATCTTCACCGATCATCCTGATCAGGCGGTACGTTATCTTGAACAGAACTCATCCAATTAAAATGAAGTTCTTAATTCATTGAAGCTTCATTTTATCGGCACCCCTTAGAGTCCCTATAAAACTATTCAGGTACGAATCTTAAAGACCCTTAACATAGCGGGGAGAAGGACCAAGTCCGCCAAAAGTGCGGAGAAAACGGCGACGAGAGCGAGGATACTGAATCGGGAAACGCCTAAGTGGCTGACTGGAATGAAGCAAACGAAGAGCGACATCAGGATCAGGGTGGTGACGGTGATGGCCTGGCCTACTTCGCGCAGGGTTGAGTTGATGGCTTCCTCAATGCTTTCTCCCCGTTTTAGGCTGATCCGATAGTGGGTCAGGAAATGAATCGTATCATCGACGGCAATTCCTATCACTATGGGGGCTGTCAACAAGGTGGTCACATCCAGTTTAAATCCTGACCAGCCCATCAGTCCAAATACGGTAAGCATCGGAAACGTGTTGGGAATGATTGCAAGGAATCCCAGTTTGAGACTGCCGAAAACGAAAATCAAAATCAGAGAGATGATCAGAAAAGCCAACCCAAAACTCTGAATCTGGGACCAACTGATCGCATCAAAAACCCTGGCCCAGGTTCCCACTCCTCCAGTTACGGTGGCTTTGAAATCAGGATATTTCGATTTGAGCGGTTGAATGATTCTTTCAAGTTCTGGTTGGAATGAATTCAATATTTCCACCGATTTTTTGGATCCCACTGTTTTCAGGGAAACACTCATGCGTGCCTGTGCATAATCCAGTGATACCATCCGTTCCAGGTTTTCATAATCCCCTCCCTCAATGAGGACCAGCAACTGCGCCAACATATCGGCCTGATTTGGGATCGAATAAGCATCAGTCTGATTTTGATTCAATTTTTGGTGGGTAAGTTTAACCTGGTTGTTGAGGGTCAAATTGTGGGTTACGAGTTGAGGATAAAGGGTTTCCAGAGTTTCCTTGATGGATTCCAGTGACTGCAGCACTTCTGGGTCTTTGAAGGTTCCCTCGGTTTCTGATTCGAACAGGATTTCCATGTTTCCTGATCCGATAAACTGATCATCCATCAGTTGAATGGTTTGCCTGACCCCGGATTCGATGGGGAAATAATCTTTGAAAACCGTATCGATTTCTATCCGGGAAAACCCCAGGATCAAGAAGATTGAAACCGTACTAAAGCAGAGGAGGATGCTTTTCGGATATCTTTCATTCGTTCTTTCAAGAATCAGGATAATGGACTGGACCCACTTCAAGGCTTTGTTTAAGGAGATGGTGTTTCTTTTTGAAGGCCTAGGCGGAAACATGTTGATCAGAATAGGGAGGAGAATGATGGTGAGGATGAAGGCGAAGAGGACTCCGATCCCTGCAAGCAGACCCATGGTCTGGATGACTTTTAAATTGATGAAATAAAGTGAAAAGATTCCGATCGCAGTCGTGATGCTGGTGAGCAAACAGGCCATGGCAGTTTTACTGAAAACATTTCGCATCACCTGCATGTGTTTCAGTCCCTGTTGTTGGAAATATAGATAGCCCGACAGGACATGAACCACATCAGCAATTGCGGCGACACTGATAAGTCCGAAGGCAATATAAAGGGAAAGGTCGATAGGCCATCCAGTCCAGCCTGCGAGCCCTAAAACCCCGAGAATGCAAGTCATGAATATCAGCATCGACCAGATCAGCATTCGGATGGACCCAAGCAGGAACCAAGTCAGAATCAGGCTTAAAATCAAAGCTGTCCCCAGAGACATCTGGTATTCAACCGCCCAGACATCGTTTTCGTAAAAAGCTCCCCAACTAGGATGAAGAAACTCAAGATCTTGTCGAATCGGTTTCTGTTGAAGGAACAACCATACCGCTTTTTCAAATTCCGCATAATCTTCAAGACCGTGATCGATGAATTTCGGCTCACTGTTTTTTTCAAACGCGTTTTCGAAGCCCTCCTCCAATTCGGAAAGAGAGTCCGTGGGAATTTCTTCTACAGGCAGTTCTCCCAGGTGTGTTCTAAGCATTAACATACCGTATTCCCCGTTGTCTGAAATTAGAACCTGCCTGTAATCAGGTTCCTTCATCGCAGTGTCTCTCAGGTCATTGCTTTTGATGTCTTCTTTGAGGACATCTTCACCAATGAAATCCCGAAAGCGGATGCTGTCACCCTCCACTTCAATGAAAGTCGTGTTGATCAGGGATTCCGTATCTTTGAGCAAGCTCAGCGGATTTTCTGGATTATCGGAATAATCTTCATGTGCCTGATCAAGTAACCTGTGGGTCTTCTGAAGCGCCTGGAGGCTTCTTTTAGAAAAAAGATCTCCGTCAACGGGACGGTAGATCATGGGGAGGGCTGTGGTCCCGCCAAAGAGTTCCTTGATGCGATCCAGAGATTTTTGGACCGGGTCGTTCTTCCCAAACATTTCATCATTGGCCCAGGTGAAGGAGAAGCGAGGAATCCCGGAAGCCAAAAAAAGCATCAGCAGGATATAAAGGCCAAGTATCCACCAACGCCATGGCTGAAGCTTTTCAGGAAGCAGTTCAAAGTTCCTGTTGAGTTTGTCAAGAAATACCGCCATCAGATTTTTTTGGGTTTAATGAAAGGATGATGAAGATGGTTCGGAATGGAAACCCATTGACAAGAGCGAAACTTGAAGACTGGGTTTAGCCTATTTTCGACTGCCTTGGAAGTGTTATTTTTTCAAAGCAGCACAAACTGCGGTGGTCACTTCACCTGTGCAGGAATTTCCGCCAAGGTCTTTGGGGAGATGTCGCCCTTCTTGACAAACTTCTTCAATGGCAGACATCAAAAGGGAGGCTCCCTTCTTTTCCTGGAGATGTTCCAGCATCATGACGCAACTCCAGAATGCTCCGAGGGGATTGGCAAGATCTTTTCCCACTAAGTCGAATGCAGAACCGTGGATCGGTTCGAACATCGAAGGGAAAGTCCTTTCAGGATTGATGTTGGCGGTGGGACCTATGCCGAGACTGCCGGATAATGCTGCGGCAAGATCGCTGAGAATGTCGGCATGAAGATTGGTGGCCACGATCGTATCGAGGGATTGGGGTTGGAGTACCATACGGGTTGTGATTGCATCCACCAGCATTCTGTCGGTTGTGATCCCAGTATAATCATGTTTAAGATTCTCAAAAACTTCATCCCAGAGGACCATCCCATGCCTCTGCGCATTGGATTTTGTGACCAAGGTTAATTGTTTTTTGGGGCGGGTCAATGCCAGTTCGAAAGCGTAACGCATCACCCGCTCAATGCCATCTCGGGTAAAAACGGAAACGTCGATTCCTACCTCCTGGGGGAGTTTGGGGTGAACTCTTCCTCCTGCTCCTGAGTATTCTCCCTCGGTATTTTCTCTTACAATGACCCAGTCCAGTTCTCCAGGTCCGATGTTTTTCAAGGGACTCTGGATTCCCGGAAGGAGTCTTGAAGGACGGACATTGGCGTACTGATCAAAATGCTGACAGATTTCCAGTCTCAGTCCCCAGAGCGTAATGTGGTCCGGAACTTCTAAAGATCCAGCAGATCCGAAAAGGATGGCGTCAAATGATTTCAGTTGTTCGAGCCCATCTTCCGGCATCATTCTGCCGGTTTTTAAAAAATATTCGGAACCCCAGTCAAATTCTGTAAACTCGAGCTTAAGTTCAGGGAGATTGTCTTGAAGTGCTGAAAGTATCACGCAGGCTTCTCGGGTTACTTCCGGACCAATCCCATCTCCGCCGATGACTGCAATTTTATGAAGTGGCATCTGTGTTTTCTAATTCTGTGATTTTTGATCCGTTCGATTCTTTGATCCGCCTTTGGTTTCTGAAACAATCCATTGAAGGAATTCTGGATTTCCCCCATCAATTGGAAGTTCGATGATACAGGGACATTCATAGCTGTGGTTTGATAGGACGGTCTCGGTAAATTCATCCATCAATTCATGCCTTGTTTTCGCAATCAATACACTTTCCTGGTCCTCCTGGACAGCGCCCTCCCAACGATAAAGGGACCGCATTCCATCCAAAATGTTGACACATGCAGCCAGATTCTTTTCCAATAGTACTTGTCCTAATTTTCTTGCTTCGTCAAGGGAGCCACAGGTCATGTAAACCCATGATAGTTTTTCATCCATGATACAAAGAGATTTAGGTTTTTTGTTTCATCTCTATCCTAATTTTTTCTTGGGACATAAAAACATCCATTGCTTAGAATTTGATGAGACTAACACAAAGAGTGAACCACCGCATGTTGAAGATGAAGCGTGTTATTCGAATAATGATCAGTTTCTAGGTCGATGACTGTTTGTGTTTTTCAAGAAGTTTGATGGATTGTCGGGCCAGGGCTTCAGCCCAGAGACGGTAGGCCAATGGAGCAGGATGAATCCCGTCTTCCAGGAAATACTCCCTGATGGTGGGAAAGTCTTCATCAAGCAGATGTACTTCCAAATTCGAATGGATAACCCGGTTCAGGCTTGATTGCAGAAGATATCTCCAAAAACCGAATGCCAGTCTCAAGGGATTTTGGATGGCAGGGAAATGCCCAACCGGTGGAACATGAGAAAAAATGATCAACGGATCCCGACTTTTTGTTTGAAGCAGGAACAGACAATGTTTCAACTGTTTCTCCCATTTCCAAAGACTGGTGAGTTTGAAGACATCATTCCCACCGATAGCCACCATGATCATTTCAGCATCGAGGTGATCCTGATTCTTGATCAATTCATTCAATTGCTCAATCGTCAATCCGTTTTCAGCAAGAATTTTCCAATCGATGCTTCGGTCGGTCATTGCGTTCAACCTGGATGCCGTGAGCCCGGTAAGCGTTTCAGAATGTTTGGGTATGCCTACCCCGGCCATGGTGGATTCTCCCAGTCCGATTATTTTTAATCCCTGCTTTTGACCCGGACATAATCCCTCAGGGGGATCTTTGGGTGGAAGAAGTCTCATGACCTTCTTTCTGAGCCACATGCCCTGGAGATATAGAACGGGTAAGAAACAGCCAATCAGGAAATATCCTGCCAGGGAGATCAGATAGTGAAATGCGGCTGACAAAGTGAATCTCTGAGCAATGAAAATGAAGTAAAATCATTGTGTGCAGGATTCCTTGAAAATCACCATTTATTGTAATTCTTGTCTGTGTTCCACAACTGCATTAAGTTCAGGATTAAAACGTGTTGATTATTGAAAATTCAAAAAATGTAATTTGAAGATTGATTATGGGAGATGATTGGCAGACCTACAGCGGTTGGGTTAGAACCTGGGAATGCGACACAACGGAACATTTTACCGTGGCTTACTATTATCAGCGTTTTTCTCAGGCAACCCATCGATTGCTGCTAGAAATGGGGTGGGATTACAAGGAGCAACGGTTTCCTGCCAGTACGGATTGTTATACCCGTTTTCTCCAAGAATTAAATCAAGGCGATTCCTTTGAAATTCGAAGCGGGGTGATTGAATCGGATTCCCAATCCATGAAGTTGGGCCATAAACTGTTCAACTCTGAAACTGGAGAACTCTGTACAACGATGGAACAGGTGCTCAATGAAGGTCCCAGAACCAATATGAAATCCTTTGAAATAGATTGGGACGGTGAACCCCGTGAAGACCGGGGTGAACTACCTGCAGGAGCAAAGGAATTTTGTTCTGCCATGGATGTGGTCCGCCCTGAAGAAGTGGACTGGTCCGGACAACTCGATTTAAGCGGTTACATCCACAGGTTCTCTGCTGCCAATCAAAACATTCAAACCCGCTTTGGAATGTCCAGATCCTATGCGGATCAAAACAGGATCGGGTTTTCCACCTTTGAGTTCCAGCTTTCTTTTCCGGGAACACATCTGAGAAGCGGTGAGGCTCAGCAGGTGTTTTCTTCGATTGCCCATGTCGGAAGAACATCCATGCGAACGGTTCACAGGATGGAACGAAGCGGTGGTGAAACCGTTGCGTTACTGAGCATCATGGGGGTTCATTTGGATCTGGATCGCAGAAGACCCTGTCCTTTTCCCGAAGAACTGGTTACCCGTGCGAAAGAAATCATGGGTGAATAAGAAATGATGAATCCTTCAAATAGAAATTTTCTGGAAATTTTGAATACGGACCAGATTTGTCCATGAACCAAAACAAGATGATTCACACAAGCGGAGATTTCAGTCAGGAGGAAGTGAGGCTGGCAAACCGCAATCCGGGAATGGCTCTTGAGTTGTTGGCCGAAGACATCACCCCGGTTGGAATGCATTACCAACTCAATCATTTTGATATTCCTTTGATCGATGAAAAAACATGGACTTTGGAAGTAAATGGACTGGTAAGAAATACCCTGAAATTAAGTTTGGAAGCTTTAAAAGCCCTTCCGAAGCACGAAATGATCGTCACACTGGAATGTGCAGGGAACGGTCGGGCAAATTACGAAAAAAGGAAGCAGAGCATGCCCTGGTTCAATGAGGCTGTGGGGAATGCTCGTTGGTCGGGAGTCAGGCTGAAAGAGGTACTCCGTCAATCAGGATGGGAAGACTCAGTTTCTGAGGTCGTCTTTACCGGGGCTGACCAGGGATTGGATCATGGGATCATGCATTATTTTGCAAGGAGCCTTAAATTGGAAAAAGCTTTACATCCCGATACGCTTCTTGCCTATGAAATGAACGGACAACCACTTCCAGTTCAGCATGGTTATCCCCTGAGATTGATTGTTCCTGGTTGGTACGGGGTGGCAAGTGTCAAGTGGTTGAAGTCAGTGGAGTTGATGGACCATCCTTTTGACGGTTACCAGCAGGCAGTCAATTACCACTACCGGCAGGATCCTGATGATCCCGGAAAGCCTGTGGATGAACTGAAACTGAAATCATTGATCATTCCTCCCGGGATGCCCGACTGGTATACACGGAAGCGATTTCTCAATCAGGGGAAAGTACAATTGTCCGGAAGAGCCTGGTCCGGTCAGGGAAGGCTGGAAAAAGTAGAAATAGGAATTGACGGAATCTGGAAAGAGGCTTCTCTTGGCAAGGAACTTGGAAGATACGCATGGAGACAGTGGATTTTTGAATGGGATGCTGAACCTGGAGAACACATCATTCAGTCACGTGCATTTGACCAAGATGGAAATTACCAACCGGATGAACCTGAATGGGACGAATCGGGATTCGGGAACAACATGCTCCACTCCATTCGGGTTCATGTTGATGATGGAGAATTTTAGATAATGTCACTTAAAACCTTTCCAATATTCTT
>Ga0208130_1001202_pt1 | contig 12640 bp, 7 predicted proteins | sample ETNtaG_31_FD_185771 | JGI IMG/M metagenome (GOLD analysis project Ga0208130, IMG submission 185771) | Marine microbial and viral communities from oxygen minimum zone, Eastern Pacific Ocean - ETNP201310SV78 (SPAdes) (version 2) | ecosystem: Environmental > Aquatic > Marine > Oceanic ...
GAGACTATGAAAATAGATAACCTTTTGTTCGGAGAGTTGTGGTTAGCAGCTGGCCAGTCAAATATGGAAATGGATTTTGATTATTGTTGTAATACCACAGATTCCACCGGTAAAGTATTGAGAGAGACTAATTATCCATTAGTAAGGATGTTCAATGTAAAAAAGACCTTAGAGTACGAACCTACTAATGATGTAGACGGGTATTGGATGGAGGCTGTTGGAGAGGATGTCACATCATTTAGTGCAGTAGGATTCTTTTTTGCAAAATCTATATATGAAGAGCTCAATATTCCAGTAGGAATTATACATTCAAGTTGGGGTGGCTCTAGGCTTGAGGCATGGACTAGTCGTGAAGTCTTAGAGCAAATTGATGAATATGAGGAATTTTTTGTTGATTTAACTAGCGATATCGACGAAAATAAAAAGGCAAGGAATTGGTTTTCTAAACATAGATCCATTGCACCTCCCTCGCATGGCTGGGACCTTTTTTTAAGTGAATATATCAAAAAAAAGGATGAGAACATTGACTATCTGAATTATTTTCTTTGTGATTGGAGACAATTAGATACATTAGGTGTAGAAAAAATCAACGATACAACTAATCAAATTTGGAAAACAATAGACAAAGGCAAAACTGTAGATGATCTTTTTGGAACTGATAATTTTAGTGGTGTAACACTTTTTAAAAATTATTTTCAAGTAGATGATGTAAATGAAATGATATTTTTGTCAATTCAACCTGAAAAAGATCTTCAATGGGGATTATGGGAGTATGATGTTTACATCAACTCAAATAAATTGCTTAGTTCATTGATTAGTATTAAAAAAGAGGAATATAAGTTTAATAAAATCAGTAAAAATATAGAAATTGATCCATCTTATTTACGACCTGGAGATAACCAAATTACTTTGAGGATAATAGGGAATCCAAGTACCGGCGACATTTCAATTACCAATGGCAGAGGTGAACAGACTAACTTAAAAGATAGTTGGCAATGTGCGCTTTTAGCAGAAGAGTGGTATCAAATTAGAGATTATGTTTATCCTTATACTTCACTTTATCAATATGATGGTTACCAAGATCTATCTAGCCAGCCAAAAAAAACAGTAATTAATCATAGTTCTCCAAGCATCCTATATAATGGTATGATAAACCCATTAATACCGTTTACAATTAAAGGAATGATATGGTATCAAGGTGAGTCAAATATTGTAAGGGGCGATCCAAAATTTGAAACCTATGATACACTTATGACATTATTTATTGATGATCTACGAAAAAAATGGGACAGTAATCTTCCTTTTTATTTTGCTCAAATTGCACCCTACTTCAACTATGGAGGTATGTCACCCTATTTCAGAGAGGCACAAGCAGGCTTGCTTAGAATTCCAAACACTGGTATGATAGTGACAATGGATATTGGTGAGATCTATGATATTCATCCTTCAAACAAGCATGATGTAGGTGACAGGTTTGCAAGGTTAGCATTAATGAATCAGTATAATAGAGATATCGTTTCATATGGTCCAGTCTTTAAAAAAGCACGGAAGCATAATAAAAGGGTTTTTATTGAATTTGACCACATTGAAGAAGGATTAGTCTTAGATAATTCTTTAAAAAGTGAGTTTGAGCTTGCAGGAGAAGATCAGGTTTACAGTCCTGCAATAGTTGAAAATCATGGAACCTTTCTGGAGATAATATCACTAGATGTAGAGAACCCTCGATTTCTAAGGTATGCTTATTCTGATACTTCCTATGCTACTTTATTTAATTCAGCAGGGCTACCCGCTTCATCATTCTCAGATACAATAAAAATTAGCAGCATTACTAAAACATCAGATAAATTTCATAAATGATAGGATTATGAAAAAGTATAGAATCAATTATATTGTTTTATTATTTATTATCTTTTCAGAGATGGGTAGCTCTGCAAAGCTAAAACCAGGTGATAAAGCTCCTCCATTTTCACTGATTAAACTTGAAAATCAAGAATATGTTAAATCTGAGGATTACCTGGGTAAGAAAAATTTAGTTATATGTTTCTTTTCTTCTTGGAGTAGGTCTTTTAATAAACATTTTCCTCAGCTTATCAATATCTCCGAAAAATATGACAAAAACACTGAAGTTGTATTTATTGCCGTAAAAGAGAAGAAACCTCTTATAAATAAATATATTACTAAACGAGGTATCTCAATTCAGGTTGCTATGGATAAATTTGGAAGAACGTTTAAAAAATTCCATGGAAAATCTATACCATTATTAGTAGTCATAGATAAGAAAGGAATAATTCTATACACTAATGATGATTTGCAAGATGGATTTGAAAATGATTTGGTTAAAAGTATACAATAAATTAACTCGTTGATGCTTTTCAATTATATGAAACCCAGTGGTTTTATTAAAGAAAATTTGACAAATAAAATTCATCATATCATTTTCATCCTTTCTGCCTTGATAATCTCATGTGAAAGTTCAAAAAATGGCCTTCCAAATGAATCAAATATGGTTTTGATTCCAGGAGGAAAATTTATGATGGGCAGTACGGACTCCATTAGTTTTCCTGATGAATATCCACAACATGAAGTTACGGTTCATTCATTTTTAATGGATAGGTATGAGGTTACAAATAGGCAATTCCTTGCATTTGTGAATAGTACTGGTTACGTAACTACTGCAGAAAGAATATTTAAGTATTTTGACTCTAGTTCAGGTGATTCACTATTAAGGAAAGGTTCGCTCATTTTTGATACCAGCGATCTTTCCTATGATACGCCTTTAAATGTTCTAAAATGGTGGAAATGGCGTGAAAATGCTTACTGGAAGGAACCGTATGGTCCTGGAAGTTCAATATCTGATTTAATGGATCATCCAGTGGTTCATGTAAGCTGGTATGATGCCAATGCTTATGCTAAATGGGTTAATAAAAGATTGCCTACTGAATCAGAATGGGAGTGGGCAGCCAGAGGTGGGAATAATAATATTAAATATCCTTGGGGTAATTCTGAACCAGATAGATCTTATGATAAAGCAAATCTTTGGCAGGGTATCTTTCCATTTTTCAATGATAAAAAGGACGGCAGTGAGTGGACATCAAAAGTAGGTTCCTATTTATGCAACGGATATGGCCTGTATGACATGGCTGGAAATGTATGGGAGTGGTGCCTAGATGAATATGATCAAAATGCATACAAAAAAAAATCAAGGAAAATAAAGGTAAGAAAAATAAATGAAAAAGCAGACAGAGAAGATAAAAATGGCATTATAAAAGAAAGGGCTATGAGAGGTGGATCATTCTTGTGTGATGAAGACATTTGTAGAGGGTATAACATTACAAGAAGAATGCGATCAACTCCAGATACTGGCTTTATTCACACCGGGTTTAGGTGTGTCAAGGAAATAGGATAAATAGCCCATATGTTAAACTTTTTTGATAGATCTAAGAATTTGAGGTTAATTAAAAATATTTATCATTTCTTTTTACTGATAACAATGCAATTTTATTTTTCCTGCACTAACAATAGTCACCAGTATAATGTACTATTCATAGCAGTTGATGATCTCAATGACTGGGTCGGTTTCATGGATGGAAATCAACAGACACAAACACCACATATGGATAATTTTGCTGATAAGGCTATGGTATTTGATAATGCACATTGTCCGGCTCCATTATGTAGTCCATCTCGAACGGCTGTAATGTCAGGGGTAAGACCTTCAACTTCTGGTATTTACAATAACTCCCCGCATTTTCGTGTTTCACCGGTTCTGAAGGATATATTGACAATACCAGAATACTTTGCAAAGCATGGAGACTATTTTACCTCTGCTAGAGGAAAAATCTTTCACAATGATACAGGTCAATTAGCTGAAAAAAACTCATGGGTAGATTTCCAAGAAATGACCGGGATCACAATGAATAATCATAAAAATAAAACAAAAAACATGCTAGTCAATAAGATGCCCTACTTCAATAGAAAACAAGGGAGCCTAGATTGGGGACCGATTGATGTATTGTTTGAGGAAAGCTCTGATGCACAAACTGCACTCTGGGCTGCAAGTGAGCTTCAAAAAAATCATGAGAGGCCCTTTTTTTTAGCATGTGGCATATATAGACCACATTTACCCTGGCATGTTCCAAAAGAATATTTTGATAAATTTCCTATTGAAGATATTCTTGTCCCTAATACCAATGCTAATGATCTTGATGATATTCCAGCTAAAGGCATTGAAATGTCAGATGGTTTGACAATGAAAGGAGATTATCAACGAATTGCCAGACATGAAAAGAAAGGAGAAGTGGTACAGGCATATCTTGCTAGTATAAATTACGCAGATCAGTGCGTTGGGTTAATCCTGGATGCACTAAATAATTCTCGATATAAAGATAACACGATTGTTATTCTCTGGGGAGACCATGGATGGCACTTTGGCGAAAAATTATCTTATAGAAAATCAAAATTATGGGAAGAATCCACAAGGGTTCCATTAATGATTTCCGTCCCCGGTATTACCAAGCCAGGATCAAGGAGTAAAAGGGCAGTTAATTTGATTGATATTTATCCGACACTTCTAGATTTATGTGATTTACCCCTCAAGAAAACAAACGAGGGAAGAAGTATTACATCAGTTCTAAAGAATCCCAATATAGATTGGCCTTATCCATCCATAACTACAATGGGCTATGGAAACCATGCCATAAGATCAGAAAACTGGCGATACATTCAATATCAAGATGGCACCGAAGAACTATACGATAAACGATCAGACCCATTGGAATGGAGTAACCTAGCATCAAAAGAACAATATGTTGATATTAAACAAGAATTAAAAAAATGGCTACCAGGTGTAAATAATAGGATAAGAATGAAAGAGATTGGAAAAAGAGGTCAAAGAAAAAAAGTAGTTACAGGATTATATTAATAAAGATGAATTATTTTATGACATTGTCATATAGGGTCATGTTTGTTTATCTATTTTTATCTTTTGGAGTCATTTCATGTGGAAAGAAACCTGGTAAAAATTTATCAAGGCCAAACATACTTTTTATTATGTCCGACGATCATGCATATCAAGCCATTAGTGCCTACGATGACAGGCTAATCCAAACACCAAATATCGATCGACTTGCTAAACAAGGTGCGCTATTTTCAAATTCGTGTGTTACTAACTCTATTTGCGCGCCCTCAAGAGCTACTATTTTAACTGGTAAACATAATCACATAAACGGAAAGATTGACAATCGCTCTCCCTTTGATACGACACAAATTACATTTCCCCAGCTATTTCAAAATGCAGGATATCAAACAGCAATGTATGGGAAACTTCATTTTGGGAATAATCCAAAGGGAGTAGATGATTTTATGATTTTACCTGGTCAAGGACATTATGTTAATCCAGATTTCATAACTAATGATGGAGACACAACAATTACTGGCCATGTTACTGATATCATCACTGATTTAACATTAGAATGGTTTCGAGAAAAAAGAGATAAAGATAAACCATTTTTAATGATGTATCTACACAAAGCTCCTCATCGACCTTGGTGGCCTAATCCCAAAAAATTCAAAGAATTTGCAAAAAAAGAGTTTCCACTACCTGAAACATTATTTGATAATTATAAAAATAGAGGTACAGCAGCAAAAACAGCTGAAATGAACATACTCAAAGACTTAAGATATGGTCACGATTCAAAGATAAGGCCAGAAACAATGGAGGAAATGGTTGATTTGGAACCATATGTACAGCCATATAATTGGGGCGGGAATGATGGTTTTACTACCTCTTACGTTCGTTTTAATAGTGAACAAAAAACGTTGTACGACCCCGTAATTGATTCAATTAATATCTGGTTTCGAAATAACTGGGAAGGGTTAACAAATAAGGAAAAAATGAAATGGAAATACCAAAGATATATGCAGGATTATCTTGGGTGCATTTCATCAGTAGATGATAATTTAGGTAGGGTTTTAGATTATCTTGACGAGGAAGGTTTAACTGAAAATACAATTGTTATCTATACATCGGATCAAGGGTTTTACTTAGGTGAGCATGGCTGGTTTGACAAGAGATTCATTTATAATGAATCATTTAAAACTCCCTTGATAATTAGATGGCCCAACAAAATAAAATCAGGATTGAAAATAACTGAGATGGTACAAAACTTAGATTATGCTCAAACCCTTTTGGATATGGCAGGTATTAGACAGCCAAGTGATATGCAGGGTGAAAGTCTGGTACCATTACTTCTGGGGAATAAAAGTGAATGGACAAGAGATGCTGTCTACTATCATTATTATGAATATCCCTCGGTGCATATGGTGAAACGGCATTATGGCATAGTGACAGAAAAATATAAATTAGTGCACTTCTATTATGATGTAGATGAGTGGGAGTTATACGACCGATTTTCTGATTTGAATGAAATGAGCAATGTTTATAATGATCCTAATTACTCAGAAATCAAAACAAAACTAAAGATAGAATTAACAGAACTTCGTAATAAGTACAATGATTCAAGAGAATTAGATCAATACTATATTAAAAAATATCTTGAATAGATTACTTTTTTTAACAAAATACCCGCTAAAGCTAGCGGGTATTTTATCTCTTAATAACTAGTAGCGGAGGAGAGATTTGAACTCCCGACACATGGATTATGATTCCACTGCTCTAACCAACTGAGCTACTCCGCCATTATTCCAAAAAATTTGGAAGAGAAATTATATGATCCACATACCCAAAACCAAAGACAAAAAAGTAAACTAATAAGCCCTATTGCACTTAATTTTGATTATAATTTTACGCAATTAAAGGAAGTATATGTATAGCACAATAGATGATTTTATGGATTATGTAGAACTTAAAAATCCTGGTGAAAAAGAATTCCATCAAGCAGTTCATGAGGTTGTTGAATCTCTCTGGGATTATTTAAAGGATAATCCGCACTACCTTCACTCAAGAATTCTTGAAAGAGTTGTGGAGCCAGAGAGAGTAATACAGTTTAGAGTCCCATGGAGAAATGACAGAGGAGATACGGAAGTAAATCGTGGTTTTAGGGTAGAATTCAATTCTGCCATTGGTCCCTATAAAGGAGGCCTAAGATTTCACCCTTCAGTTAATATTTCGATTTTAAAATTTCTTGGATTTGAACAAGTTTTTAAAAACAGTCTTACAACCTTACCGATGGGTGGTGGAAAAGGTGGATCTGATTTTGATCCAAAAGGTAAATCTGATAATGAGGTAATGAGTTTTTGCCAGAGTTTCATGACCGAGCTTTACAGGCATATTGGACCTAATACTGATGTGCCGGCTGGGGATATTGGTGTTGGAGGAAGAGAAATAGGGTTTCTTTTTGGTCAATATAAACGTATCGTCAATGAGTTTACAGGCGTATTGACAGGTAAAGGATTAAACTGGGGCGGATCATTAATTAGACCAGAAGCAACAGGTTATGGATGTGTTTATTTTGCTGAAGAAATGTTAAAGAAAAAGGGAGATGGATTTGAAGGTAAAAGCATATCAGTTTCTGGTTCTGGTAATGTCGCACAATATGCGACGGAGAAAGCAACTGAACTAGGTGCTAAAGTAATAACATTATCAGATTCATCAGGTTCTATTTACGATAAAAATGGAATTTCTCCAGAAAAACTTGCGTGGGTAATGGATCTGAAAAATAATAGACGTGGTCGCATTAAAGATTATGCAGAAGAGTTTAAAGTTGATTACCTAGAAGCAGAAAGACCTTGGAGTATACCCTGTGATATTGCTTTGCCTTGTGCTACCCAGAATGAAATAAATGGTGATGACGCAAAAGTACTTTTATCAAATGGATGTAAAGTCGTTTCTGAGGGTGCAAATATGCCATCAGATTCGAAAGCAGTTTCTGTCTTCCAAGATAGTAGTATATTATTTGGACCAGGTAAGGCAGCTAATGCGGGAGGCGTTGCAACTAGCGGCCTTGAGATGAGCCAGAATAATATGCGTCTAAACTGGACAAGGAGTGAAGTAGATGAACGGTTACACCAGATTATGAAAGATATACATAGTTCCTGCGTAGAATATGGCAGTGAAAATGAAACCGTAAACTATGTAAAAGGTGCAAATATAGCTGGATTTATCAAAGTTGCTGAGGCAATGGTAGATCAAGGAGTAGTGTAGGCTAATCTAGATTCCGCTTGACTCCTCCTCATCCATAGTGACTAGTTCCTCTTCTTCAGGCTGATAAATTTCACCCACTCCCGTAGTTCCATCTAATATCATTATAAAAGGATTTTTAAATCGATACCAACTTGTATATTTATTTGATTGTACGAGACAATCTTCATCGATCCAATCTAGCAATAACTGGTCGTTTTTACTTTTTGGATTAACAGTAAGATATGCTACATGAAGACTGGTTATATTTTGAAAAAAGTGGCTACCAAAGGATGGATCTATTGGAAGATCATCCATGCCTACTTCTATGATTGCTTTTGCATTTGAAATTTGGTTCCACTGAACTGGTATTCCTAGCCAAGGGTCTGCAGAACCCCATCTTCCAGGTCCTACTAAAATGTATTTTCCATCCTTTTTAAATTTTTTATTAATTCTTGACACTTCATCTGCTATTTCTGATGTTTTACTTGTTTCAAAAGTGTTTTGATTGACAATAATCAAATCTCTAACACTCTCAATTCTCCCATCACCAAGGGTTATACTACTTCTACAAAAAATATCTTTTATTTGTTTTTCTAATACCAGGCCTGAACGATTGAGTCCGGTTATTACCATTGGTTTTATTTGTAATAGACAAAATTCTGGTTTTGAATTCTTATTTATGTTAACAGCAAACTCTATCTCAACAGGACAACCAAGTGCTTTTTTACCGATGGACAGAATTTCTTTAGATAGTTCAGAAAATGGAATTGTTTCCCATTTTAAAACCGGGGCAAATGAAACAATTCGTGACCCATTAATAGATAGGTTATCTTTTATTGTTCCATCTTCATGAGAAATCACGCTTCCTGACCACTTCAATGAACCATCTTTTTCTGCTACTTTTAAATCGTAAAGTAGTAAGTCTTCCTTCTTTTTGTCTTTTGCCTTTAATGGTAGACCGTAAAATTTATTTTGAGAATTTTGTCTTGTAGATTTAATTGAATAAAATTGTGGAATTATGTTAGGATATTGTGGTGATATCCTAAGACACTTTTCACCGTCAACTATCGTTCGTCCAAAACCCAGGGCAAGATAGGCAACTCCCTCTTCACGTTTCATGTAGGATACGGGATAATAATTAACACTTTGTAATACTCCGCTAAATGTTGGATAGAATCGATCTTTACCATATGTTTGGCCAACAATTTCTTGGATTAAGATTGCCATTTTTTCTTCTTGAATCCTATGCGATGTTGTCTCTAGCAATGACCTAGCCTCACCAGTAAATGTTGATGCATAAACCTTTTTTATTGCAACCACCAGATCATCAAATCTTTTCCTTTTTGATCTGGAGTTATTTGGGAGCATAAATGTCTCGTAGGTTCCAGAAAGCGGTTGATATTGAGAATCCTCCAGCAGGCTTGAGGATCTTACCGCTAGAGGATATTTATTTTCATTTATAAAGTCATTAAGCTTTTCCATCAATTCACTTGATAAATTTGATTTCACAAAATCTTTTACAATCCTTTTATCATTTTTTCCTAAAAGTGCTACCTTCCATAATTTGTTGTCTTCCATAAATCGATCGAACTCATTGGTACCAATGACTGCGCATCTTGGTACTCGAATATCTACCTGTTTGAATTTTCTTCTTATTCCAGAGTTGGTGATCATTGATCTCGCAAAACCTAAGCCGCGAGCCTTCCCACCTAATGATCCACCACTTAGCCTAAAAAAATTAGACTTTTGAGCTCTTACTTTTGAAGATTTATAATCCAAAAACTTCTCTTTTGAATTATCAATATTTAAATTGAGTTCCTTGATTAAATGATTTCTAAGAAGCTCTCCATCTTTAAAATCATGTGCGAATATTTTTCGTAGTCTTGACGCTAGTCTAAATTCTGTTCTTGCTGCGATCCAATTAGAAAAATGGTGGCTATTTGCATGAAAAAGTAAGGAGTTCACTGGAATGGTTTGAATTCCATTCACAAATTGTTCTAAAGTGCTTGCTCTATCAACTTCTTCATTATTTGGTAGTCTGAAAACGAAATCTCCAAAACCAAAGTTTGCAACCATAAAATCTCTTAGGTCATTTAAAAGGGTGGGAGAATTCTTATGTAGAAAATTGGCATTAACCTCATCTGCCATCTTTTCATTTTCCTTTTGAGTTGATTGGAGCAATATCGGTATTGATGGATCAATTTCTCTTGCCCATTTAGCAAAGTCAAGTCCTGCTTCTGAGTACTTAGTTCCTTTCCTCGGAAATCTTACATCTGAAATCACTCCAATCATATTTCTTTTAAATTGTTTGAAAAATTTTTGGGCCGTTTCATAATTTGGAGTTAATAAGATTTTTGGGCGACCTCGAAGGTGTAAAAGCCTCTGTGATTGAGTAAGACTGGCATCCATCAAATTCTTTGTTTGGTATATAATTTCTTTATAAATAAGAGGTAATAAAACTGAATACATTCTTGGTGAGTCTTCGATCAGCAAAATAGCCCTGACATCTCCATTAATTATGTCTTGTTTTGCATTTTTCCTATCTTCTATATATTTAATAATAGCAGGGAAAACAACTGCATCCCCAGACCATATAAATACCCTATTAATAGCATTTGGAGAAATATTATTAGGTAATTGTTTAAGCTCAGTTTCATCAAATGCAAGCAAGACAACTGGCTTTTTGGGGTATAGGTCTTTTATCTTTTTTCCAAGTGAGATTGGATCTTGATCCTCAATCCTTAGCATTAATATTACCAGATCAAACTTTTTCTTTTTTATAATTTGCATTGCTTGATATCCAGTCCTAACCCTCGTAACTCTTGGTGCATAATTAAAGTTCATTCCAATATACTCAGTTAGAATTTGTTCTGTAAGGTGACCATCTTCCTCTAAAATAAATGCATCATACGGACTAGCTACAAGCAATATCTCATGGACTCTATGCCCCATAAGATCTTGAAAATCTATTTTATCATTATTCCCAACAAAAAAATCAGCCATACTCTAAATTAAACACGATTTTGTTATAAATAAATTTTTTATAATGGACTTTGGGAAGTTGGGTTAAAAATTCATAATTTTTAGTCCAAGATGTTATTACTTTTAATTTAGAGATATTCAATTAGTCGCATTTTCCCAATCACATAACAATTACCATTCAATAATTTGTAATGATAAAAACCTTAAGAGCATTTGACCTAAGAGGAAAGAATGTCCTGCTTCGTGCCGATTTCAATGTGCCAATGCATAAAGATCAGGTTGCTAATAACTTTCGAATAAAGGCAGTTTTACCAACCATTTTAACCTGTATAGAGGCAGGCGCTGGAGTAGTTATTATGTCTCACATGGGACGACCTCAGGGGGAAAGAGATTCCAAGCTAAGCCTCATTGCTGTAGGTGAAGAATTAGCATCATTATTGGAAATGCCTATAAAGTTCTCAGATAATTGTGTATCTACTGATTCAATTGATACCTCAATTAGTTTAAAACAGGGTGAGGTACATTTGCTTGAAAATTTGCGATTCCATCCAGGCGAGCAAGATAATGAAATGGAATTTTCATCCAAGCTCGCTAGGCATGGACAAATATATATTAATGATGCATTTGGTACTGCACATAGGTCTCATGCCTCTAATGTTGGTGTTGTACCATATTTTAAACATGCTGGCATTGGATGGTTAATGGATAAGGAGCTTAACTATTTGCAAAGAATCATGTCTCGACCCAAAACTCCGCTGACTATCATTCTCGGTGGGGCAAAAATTGATACAAAACTTGAATTGATTAATCAATTTTTAGAAAAGGCTGATAATATTATCATAGGCGGAGGTATGGCATTTACTTTTCTGATGGCTAAAGGAAAAAATATTGGAGGGTCACTTCTAGATAAATCAATGATTAATATAGCAAAAAGCATTATTAATAATGCAATATCAAAAGGTACAAAAATAATTTTGCCAATTGATGCCGTATGCGCCTCATCATTAAAGGATAGAGATGATAAAAAAACATATCAAATTGATGAAATTCCATCAAAAATGATGGGATTGGATATCGGTCCGGATTCAGTAATTAGATTTAATGAAATTTTAGGTAATTCAGAAACAATATTGTGGAATGGTCCAATGGGTGTATTTGAATCAAAAGCATTTGAGAATGGAACTCGAGAAATGGCAATACACCTAGTAAGTTGCGTTGCATCCGGGGCGAAGGTAATTGTCGGTGGTGGAGATACTGCTGCCGCATTAGAAAAATTTGGTCTAATGAAAGATATGACACACGTATCAACAGGTGGTGGAGCATCATTAGAATTATTAAGTGGAAACGCTCTTCCCGCATTAAATGCATTGGAGAAATAGCATGAAAAAAACCCCCATAGTAGCAGGTAATTGGAAAATGAACAAGCTACCATCAGAAGGTTCATCGTATGTTTTTGAAATTAATAAACTGGTCAAGGATATTAAAGCCGTGGAGGTTATTTATGCTCCGCCATTTACT
>Ga0208130_1001203_pt1 | contig 12626 bp, 10 predicted proteins | sample ETNtaG_31_FD_185771 | JGI IMG/M metagenome (GOLD analysis project Ga0208130, IMG submission 185771) | Marine microbial and viral communities from oxygen minimum zone, Eastern Pacific Ocean - ETNP201310SV78 (SPAdes) (version 2) | ecosystem: Environmental > Aquatic > Marine > Oceanic ...
GCTTGTTTCCAGGTCCAGATTGAGTCAGCTGGCACCAGCGATTGAGGCATCGTCGTTGCCATCCTGCTGCTTTTGGTTGAACAACCGTGCCTCAAGGCCCTTGATCACCACATAAAAGGGCGGCACTACACCCAGAGACAGCACCGTGGCGACGACGAGGCCACCGAAAATCACGGTTCCCAGTGACTGCTGACTGTGGGCACCAGCCCCGTTGGCCACCACTAGTGGTAGAAAACCTGCGAGGGCCGCGATTGCTGTCATCAAGATCGGGCGTAGCCGCGACTCGGCTGATTCGATTACGGCTTGAGTCGCAGACATGCCCTGTTCCAGCCGTTGCTCAGCGACTTCGACGATCAGGATTCCGTTTTTGGCTGCGAGACCGATCAGGGTCACGAGACCGACCTGCGCGTAGATGTTGAGATCGATCGAACGCATTCCCAGAAACGCCAGTGCCCCCAGCATTGCCAGAGGAACTGTGGCAAGGATCACCACAGGTGTTACGTAGCTTTCGTACTGCGCAGAGAGCACCAGATAAACGATCAGTACGCCAAGACCAAACACCACCACGCTGGCACTGCCTGCGGAGAGCTGAAGGGCGGCAAGGCCTGTAAAGGCGGAGCCAATGTTGGTGAAATTTTGCTTCTTGAAGATCTCTTGAATGGCTGTGAGCGCCTGACCACTGCTCTTGCCAACGGCCTCGGCACCCTGAATCAGAATCGTGCGATACAGGTTGTAGTGGCTAATCACGGAAGGAGCACTGCTCAGATCAGCACTGGCGAACTGCGACACCTGCACCAAGCCACCATCTCGACTGCGCACGTAGATATCGAGGATGTCTTCAACGCTCTTGCGCTGATCAGCTTGCCCTTGCACGTAAATGTTGCGGACCTGACCGCTCTCGTAGGTGAGGCCTGAGTAGTTGCTACCTGCAATAACAGCGATCGTGTCCATCGCCTCCTGGTAGTCGACGTTCAGAGCACCCATCACTTCACGATCGATGGAAAGACCGATTGCAGGGGAGCTGGGATTGAACTGGGTGTACACCTTGGAGAAATCGCCGCTGGTGTTGGCTGTTGTGATCAGCTCGCCAGCCATCTCGGAGAGCTCGTTGAAGTTGTAGGCGCCATTGCTGAGGTCATTGAACTGGAAATAGAAGCCGCCTTGGGGTGAAAAGCCCGGCACAGCGGCTGGACCGATGGCAAACGCCAGTCCTCCACTCAATTCGATCAGTTGGGAATTCAGGCGATCGATGATGGCATCGGCACTGTGCTCACTTCCCTTGCGTTCCGATAGCGGTTTGAGTCCGAAGAAGAAAAGACCTTGGTCTGGACTGGAACCGTTGAAGCCCGAGCCGCTGATGATTGACGCGTTTTCGATGTCATCTTCTTTGCTGAGAACTTGAGCAATTTGCGTGCCGAGCTTTTTGGTCTCAACCAGGGAGGCACCGTTCTGAAGCTGGAAAACGCCGAGTCCGTAGCCTTGATCTTCTTCAGGAATGAAGGCACTGGGGATTGTGCCGAAGGCCAGCACGGTGATCAGGATGCCTGCTCCCAGCCCTCCCATCACGAGCTTTCTTGCTTTGATCAATCGCGCCAGCAAATTGGCGTATCCCTTTTGCAGTCGGTCAAATCCGGCGTTGAAGCTGCGGAAGATCCTGATGAGATTGGCTCCGGCAAAGCCGCCAATCAGCACGCCGGCGATGTAGGTCCAGTTGCCAAAAGAGTTGGCGCTGAACTTCCCGAAGGCGAGTCCAACAATCACTCCGGCGACGATCCATCCCCAGCCTTTGGGTTGCCTTGGTTGCTCCTTTGGAAGGATCAGCCCGGAAAGCATGGGTGAAAACGTCAGGGCGTTGAAGGCTGAGATGGCAATCGAGAAAGCGATCGTCAGCGCGAATTGTTTGTAGATGATGCCGATGCCGCCTGGATAAAAGGCCACTGGTACGAACACGGCCATCAGCACCAGAGCGGTTGCGACTAGGGCACCGAACAGTTCTCCCATGCACTCGAGTGCTGCCTGACGGGGTTTCATGCCTTTCTCGATGTTGCTCGAGACGGCTTCAATCACAACAATGGCGTCGTCCACGACCAGGCCTGTTGCCAGAACCAGACCAAGCAGTGTGAGCTGGTTAATCGAAAAGCCGAAAACGTTCAGAAAGGCGAAGGTGCCCACCAGCGAGATCGGGATCGCCAGGCTTGGCACGATGGTTGCTCTCCAGTTCTGGAGGAACAGGAACAGGATCACCAGCACCAGCACGATTGCCAGACCGAGCGCATCGATGACGCCATCGACTGAGGCTTCGATGAACTGACCGATGTTGTAGATCTGATTGACCTGAACGCCCGGCGGAACGTTTGCTGCGAACTGTTCCATCTGCTCCACCACCGCGTTGGAGACGTCCAGTGCATTGCTGGATGGCGTCTGGTAGACCGCCACTGTGAGGGCGGGGTTGCTTCTCTTATCGGTGGCCTGAACCGAGTAGGTGTTGGTGCCGTAGCGCACCTCTCCGACATCACGCAGCTTGAGGAGATTGCCGGTCTCGCTCCGGTTGATGATCAGATTTTCGAACTGCTCGATCGAGATCAGATTGCCGTTGTTTTCAACAAGAATCGGGTAGGTGAAGACCTGATCGCCTGAGGCCGGTGGTCCACCGACTAGGCCCCCAACAGCAATGCTGTTCTGGGATTTCACTGCTGAGATCACATTCTCGGACGTGAGACCATTCGCAGCCAACTTGTCGGGATCCACGAACAGCCAGAAGGCTGGATTGGCGCCGCCGTAGACGGTCACCGTCGCCACGCCTTCGACCCTCGATAGCGGGTAATACAGCTGCTCGTAGATCAGGCCATTGAGGTAACCGGCGTCGTATTGACCTTCACTCGAACCCACCTCGTAGGCCAGCAAGATCGAAGGGTTGCTCTGTTTCACCGAGACGCCCGTCTCTGAAACCTGTGATGGCAACTGGGTCATCGCCAGGGAGACCCTGTTCTGCACATTGACCTGGTCGATGTCGATGTCGGTCGTTTCATCGAAATAGACACTGATCGCGCTGTTCCCCTCCATGTCGCTGTTGGAGGAGATGTAACTGATCCCGGGGACGCCGTTGATTTGCTGTTCCAGTGGATTGGTCACCGCTTGCTCGGTCACCTCCGCATTGGCACCGCCATATACGGCTGAAACCAGAATCAGTGGATTGGCAATGTTCGGCAGGTTGGCGATCGGCAGATTTGGAATGCTGATCAGGCCCACCAGCACGATCAAGATGCTGCAGACGGTTGTCAGCACCGGCCGTTTGATGAACTTGTCGGAAAAGGACATCGCTGATTCAGTCCTTGGATGTTGTGGCAGAAGATGTTGTGGCAGAACTGGCTGGCGCCACTTTCACCGGCATGCCGCTGCGCAGGCGGCTGGTATTGCTGATCGCCACGACGTCTGCCTGATTCAGCCCTGATTTGACGGGATAAAAATTGTTTTGCAATGGACCCAGCTGCACGGGTGTCTGGATCACGATTGGCGTGCTGGAGGGAAGTTTTTCGAGTTTTTTCTTCGTTGCCGCAGGCACAGTTGCGGAGGCCTTGATCTTCGGCAGAGCTCTGCTCAAAGGAATCAATTTGTAGACAAAAGGCTGTTCCGCTTGCATCATCACCGCCTGAACAGGCACCGCGAGCGACTGTTTGCGTCCGGTGATGATGGCGCTTTTGACGTACTGACCAGTCTTCAACTTTCCAGTCAGATTGGGGAACTCTGCCTTCACCATCAAGGTGTTGGGGGCAGTGGACTTGCCGCTCATTCCGAAATAGGGGGAAATGAACACCACCGACCCCTTTCCCTGCACCGGAGGGTTTCCCTGCGAGACCACCTTCACGGCCTGGCCGATTGCCACATCTCCCGCCTGTGTTGCAGGAATCTGCATCAAGGTCCACAGGTTGGAATTGTTCACGATGCCCGTGATCGCTTGCCCGGTCTTGACGTAATCCCCCAGCTTCACCTTGTCGAGGTCGCCGATGACGCCGTCGATGGGCGAGCGAACGAATTTGTACCCGAGGTTGGCTGCTGCGGTGCGCGCCTGATCACGGGAGGCAATGGCCTGGGTGGCGTACTGATCACGCTGTTTGGCTGACGCCGCCCCGTTCTGATAAAGGAATTCGTATCGCTCAGCGTTGAGCTTGTCGGTGACTGCCTGTGCTTTTGCGGCATCGAGGGCAGCGCTTTCCTGAACGTTGTCCAAGACAAGAATTGGCTGCCCGGCTTTGACCTTCTGACCGTCTTTGGCCAGCACTTGCACCACTCGACCATCGGTCTCTGGCATCAAGGCCACATTGGTGGTGGACTCCAAAACGCTGATGGCCTGGATATTGGGCTCAAAGGTGGTTTCGGAGATCGTTGCCGTCTGCACGGTCATCATCCGCGCTGCCTGTTTGCTCTGACCGCAGCCCGTCAGCAGTGCAGCGGCGGCAAGAGTGCACAACACGGTTCGCCGCACAGAAACCCACTCAGATAGGGCGGACGTTACCGGTTTTTTTCAGACCGCACCGCATCAGAGAGCGTGCGTGAACATTTCTGTTGGAGGCTGATCGGGGACGCAGAAATTGATGATTCTGCTGTTCCGATATGGATGGATCAGCAGCCCTGAACAATGATTGCTTACGGATTGATCGGGGGTTTTTGCACAGTTTTTCCACAGGGCTATTTGGATAGACCTCAGCTGCGGGAGTGGCTTTTGGTTGCGGCAGGGGAAAAGCCCTTAACCTCTTAACGGAAGCTGCAAACGTTGTTCTTGCCTGTGAAAGGTTGCTTTTGCAAGCAGGCAAAAGCCTCTTCGCCACTCGTTTCTTGCGGTCAGTGGTTTTTGCTTTCCAAGAATTCGCTGTTTTGACAGCTAGTCGGTTGGCATCGCCTGATGGATGGGTTGACAGCCAATGGCCTGAGTTGCACGAGACCCTGGATGCGATCCTCGCCCAAGTCAGTGTGGAAAATCAGTTAGGAGAAGATCTTCATCGCGCCTGGAGATTTTTATTGAAAAGGATCCCCAGTGGGATCACGTTCGTTTGATGCAGGCAGACATTGCAGGATTCGTGTTTCAGCACGGTTGCAAAGACCTCTTGCTGGTGCGTCATCATTTCGGCGGTCTGTTTTGTTGGGAGGAGTCCTGCACGCTGTGAAGGATCGATCCACAGCACTGTTTGAGCGCTGCAGCGAACCTTTGTTGTCTTCGACAAGTTCTGAATGTGCTGCGCGGTCTTTGTTGAGCTGGTGGCAGCAGCATGGACGATGCGATCCAAAGCAGAAGCCCTGGATGTTCAGGGCCGATGGTCGCTGGCCTGCGGCTGAGGAAGGTCTTGATCCTTACCCGATCTGGATTGCTGAGGTGATGCTGCAGCAAACGCAGTTGCAGGTTGTCCTCCCTTATTGGCAGCGATGGATGCAGGCTTTCCCCAAACTTGAGGTGCTTGCTGCGGCGTCGGAGCAGCAGGTCTTGTTGCTTTGGCAGGGCCTTGGTTACTACTCACGTGCCCGTCGTTTGCACGCAACATCTCGGTTGCTGCTCACTGAATTGCAGCGACATCAACGGGATGGAAACGATCCGATGCCTTTCAGTGATTGGCCTTTCGACCCGGAGTTCTGGCTGGCATTGCCCGGTATCGGCCGCAGCACAGCGGGTGGCATCTTGTCGTCGGCCTTCAATAGCCCTCGGGCGATCCTCGACGGCAATGTGCGTCGGGTGCTGGCCAGGTTGCATGCCCATCCAGTGACTCCAATCCGAGCGCAGGCTCAGTTTTGGGCCTGGAGCGAAGGGTTGATTGATGCCGTTCCAGGCCTCAGCCGTGATCTCAATCAGGCCCTGATGGATCTTGGTGCCACGGTCTGTACCCCACGTCGTCCTTCCTGTGAGCTTTGTCCCTGGGATGCGCACTGTGCTGCTTACGCTGCCGGTTCTCCTCAGCAGTACCCCGTGAAAGAGGCACCACGTGACATCCCCTTTCAAGTGATTGGTGTGGGTGTGGTCCTCAACGACGCAGCTGAGGTTCTGATCGATCAGCGCCTGAATGAGGGCCTGCTGGGCGGTCTATGGGAATTTCCAGGGGGCAAGCAGGAGCCTGATGAAGTCATCACAGACACCATCCGACGTGAGTTGCGGGAAGAGCTGGCCATTGAAGTCAGCGTTGACAACAAGCTGATCACGGTGGATCACGCCTACAGCCACAAAAAGCTTCGCTTTGAGGTTTATCTCTGTCGTTGGATTTCAGGAGATCCCCAACCTCTAGCCAGTCAGCAGGTGCGCTGGGTGAAACCGTCCAACCTCGCTGATTACCCCTTCCCTGCCGCGAATGGGCGCATCATCGCGGCCCTGCTTGAGCGGCTTGGTTGAAGTGTGTTTCATCGCACGTCCATTCTTTGAATGACGACTGAACGTGCTTTGAAGCTGAACAGCGATTGCGCTGCCTGACGTCTGCGGAATTTCTGGCCACGCTGCTGATAGCCGCCGCAGCTCTGATGTCTGATTCCGCTCCGCAGGTGCTGTGTCTTGGTGAAGCCCTCGTTGATCGGCTCGGACCACTGGGGTGTGACCCTGCCTTGGCTGCTCCAGTGGATTGTGATGACCGTCTTGGTGGCGCTCCTGCCAATGTGGCTTGCGCGTTGGCCCGGCTTGGAACATCGGTCGCCTTCATCGGTCGACTAGGTGCCGATGTCATCGGTAAAAACTTTCAGGAGATGTTGGGCAATCGCGGTGTTGATTTGCGTGCTCTCCAGATTGATCCGCAACGCCCCAGCCGCGTGGTGCTTGTGCGCCGTGATTCCACTGGAGAGCGTGTCTTTCAGGGATTTGCGGGCGACCGTGGCGAGGGCTTTGCCGATCAGGCTTTGAATCAGAGCAGTCTTGATCCGATCTGGTGTGCTTTGGCAGCGGAAGCTCGCTGGCTGTTGATCGGCACCATTCCTCTGGCCACAGAGGCTTCTGCAGCAACCTTGCGCTCTGCGGTCAGTCAGGCCGAGCGGAATGGAGTGCAGATTGCCCTCGATGTGAACTGGCGGCCCACGTTCTGGGATCCCTCCGCGGACCCGGTGGCAGGTCCTTCCCCGCAGGCTCTGGCTCTGATGCAACCCTTGCTTGAGAAAGCCGGATTGATCAAACTGGCGAGGGAAGAGGCGGAGTGGCTGTTCAGCTGCAGTGACCCCGCAGAGATCAGTGCCTCTTTGCCTCAGAGGCCGGATGTGCTGGTGACTGACGGCGGTCATCCGGTGCGGTGGTTCATGGCCGGCCACAAGGGTTCGATGACGGTTCTGGCACCGCCTCAGATCGTTGACACCACTGGTGCTGGAGATGCTTTCACGGCAGGACTGCTGCATCAATTGGTGACACTGACCCCTTCAACTGGCCAGCCACTTCAGCTCAGTGCAGCGGTGGTGGAACAGGTTGTGCGCTATGCGGCAGCTTGCGGAGCGCTGGTCTGTTCCGGTGCCGGGGCGATCGATCCGCAACCTTTGCCCAGCATGGTTGTGGAGTTTCTCGATCAACTCGACTCCTGATGGGTCTGTGTTCTGATCTGATCGCTTTTGTTCAGTGTTGCCAGCCTGCCTCCCTCGCTCCGGTGAGTCAGCTTCACTCGCCAGGCTTCCGGCAGGGCAAGGCTGAGTCGTTCCGACCATTCCACAACCAGGATGGCTCCCATCCCCACCGCTTCTTCCTCTTCCTGAAGGAATAGGTCATCCGCCGCTGTTGGTAACTCCAGCCTGTAGAGATCCAAGTGAACCAGTGGTGGTTGCCCCTGGGGGTAGTGCTGAGCAAGGGCAAAGGTTGGGCTGGTGATCGGTTCGTCGATGCCTATCGCAGAGGCAATGCCTTGCACCAGTGAGGTTTTGCCTGCACCCAGAGTGCCCTCAAGCAGCAGCAGCGATGGACGTTCAGGCTGTTGCACCAGATACCTGCCCAGGGCTCGTGTGGCCTCCAGGTCCTTCAAGATCCAGCTCCAATCGGTAGATTGCTTGATCAGCGAGCCCGAAGCCTCGGCGTCTCCGCAGATATTCAACTCCACACTCTTTTAGGGAGCACACAAACCATGGTGGCAGCGCCCACGTCCGCGGCTGAGCTGAAGCTTGGCGTCGATTGCGTCATTGCTGATATCAACCAGGCTGATTTCGGCCGCAAGGAACTCGATATCGCCGAGACCGAGATGCCTGGCCTGATGGCATTGCGCAAAAAATATGGCAGCGAAAAGCCCCTGAAGGGCGCCCGCATCGCCGGGTCTTTGCACATGACGATCCAGACCGCGGTTCTGATTGAAACGCTGGTTGAGCTTGGCGCCGACGTGCGTTGGGCTTCCTGCAATATTTTCTCGACGCAGGACCACGCAGCAGCTGCGATTGCAGCCAAGGGAATCCCCGTGTTCGCGGTGAAGGGCGAAACCCTGGAGGAATACTGGGAATACACCCACCGCATCCTCGAGTGGGGTGATGGTGGTTCACCCAACATGATTCTCGATGACGGTGGCGACGCCACCGGTCTGGTGATGTTGGGCAGCAAGGCAGAGCAGGACATCACTGTTCTCGACAACCCTTCGAATGAGGAAGAGACCTACCTCTTCGCGTCCATCAAGAAGAAGCTTGCTCAGGATTCCAGTTTCTACAGCCGCACCAAAGCGCAGATTCAGGGTGTCACTGAGGAAACCACCACGGGTGTGGCTCGTCTCTACAAGATGCAGAAGAGTGGCGAGTTGCCTTTCCCTGCCATCAACGTCAACGACTCGGTCACCAAGAGCAAATTCGACAACCTCTACGGTTGCCGCGAATCACTGGTTGACAGCATCAAGCGTGCCACCGACGTGATGGTTGCTGGCAAGCAGGCGTTGGTGATCGGCTATGGCGATGTGGGCAAGGGTTCCGCTCAGTCCTTGCGTGGACTGGGCGCAACCGTGTGCATTGCTGAGGTGGATCCCATCTGTGCCTTGCAGGCAGCCATGGAGGGCTATCGCGTCGTTCGTCTGGAGGATGTTGTCGAAGAAATGGACATCTTCGTCACTGCCACCGGCAACTATCAGGTGATCCGCAATGAGCACTTGGTGAAGATGAAGGATGAGGCGATCGTCTGCAACATCGGTCATTTCGATAATGAAATTGATGTTGCTTCACTCAAGAATTATGAGTGGGAAAACATCAAGCCTCAGGTTGATCACATCACCCTGCCCAGTGGAAACAAGATCATCTTGCTTGCTGAGGGGCGTCTGGTGAATCTGGGCTGCGCCACAGGTCACCCCAGTTTCGTGATGAGTAACTCTTTCACCAACCAGGTGCTGGCGCAGATTGAGATCTTCACCAAGGGCAAAGAGTACGGAAAGGAGGTCTACGTGCTGCCGAAACATCTCGACGAGATGGTTGCTCGTTTACACCTTGGTCGTATTGGTGCCCAGCTCACCGAGCTCAGCAAGGATCAGGCCGATTACATCAACGTGCCGGTTTCAGGCCCCTACAAGCCTGACCATTACCGCTACTGATTGTTAGCTGCACAAGCTTCTTCGCTTGTTTTCTTCAGCCAGGTCACTGTTGTGATCTGGCTTTTTTATTGGATGAAGACATCAATGAAAGCTCTGAGGGTCTCAATCTGAGCTTTCAGGGTTGCTTCATGGAAGACTTGCCACGACTTCAGCATGCTCCATGGGGCTCACCGAATTTGTAACCCAACTGCCCGATTGGATTGGCCAAGCCGTCGAGGCCAATCCCTGGGCGGGATACGCCGCAATCTTTGCGGCCATGTTCCTGGAGAACCTGTTCCCTCCGATCCCCTCCGAGCTGATCATGCCTCTGGGAGGTTTTTATGTGCAGCAGGGCCAGCTGCAGTTGGTTCCAGTCGTCATCGCGGGTCTGTTGGGCACCGTCCTTGGTGCTTTGCCCTGGTATGGGATTGGCCGCCTCATTAATGAAGAACGCATTGAGCAGTGGCTCAGTCGACATGGTCGCTGGATCGGTATCAGCCCTGAGGAGTTGTCTCGCAGCCGCCGTTGGTTCAGCCGTTATGGAACTGCCCTGGTGTTCTGGGGGCGACTGGTGCCAGGCATTCGCACTCTGATTTCAGTGCCTGCTGGCATTGAGTTGATGCCGATCACGCCTTTCCTGATCTGGACGACGGCCGGCAGTTTGATCTGGACCCTGTTGCTGACTGTCGCCGGCATGGTCCTTGGCGAGGGCTACAGCAACGTGGAGGTCTGGATCGATCCGGTCAGCAAGGTCATCAAGGTGATGTTGGTGGTCGCCGTTCTCGCTGGGGGGATCTGGTTGGGTCTTCGGATTTGGAGGCGACGTCAGTCCGCCGATTGATGGCGGACTGAGCGATCAGGCCAACATCAGAAGGGCACTTCTTCGTCGCTGGGGCTTCCGCCTCCGAAATTGCCGCCTGCTTCCTGGTTGTCTCGCTTCGAGCCCAGAAGTTCCAGTCGATCAACCCGAACCACGGGTTTGCAGCGCTCTTCGCCACTGTTGCGGTCGTTCCAGCGGTCCAGCTTGAAGCTGCCGATGATGCCGAGCAGGGAACCCTTCTTCACGTAGTCCGCTGCCACCTGAGCCTGTTTTCCCCAGATTTCCAGATTGAACCAGTCGGGCTCGTCGTCGCGGCTGCGGCGGTTCACGGCGATGGTGAGGTTCGCCACCATGCTGCCTGATTCGAAATACCTGACTTCTGGATCACGGCCGGCACGGCCGACCAAAGTCACGGAGTTGACACCCATTGAATCTCTCCTGTTTGTGGGTCAATGATGCGCCACGGTTGTCAAAACTGACGGTTGTCGTGGCTGCCTTCTAGAAGTTCCACCTTCAAACGAATCTGTAACAGATGGGGCCTGAGACTGCCCCTATGATTCGCCGAAATGTGTTCTCGCCAGTGCTGTTCCGCCGTTTCCAGCTGTCCCGCGATATCGGCATCGACCTGGGTACCGCTAACACCCTGATTTACGTTTCTGGCAAGGGAATCGTGTTGCAGGAACCCTCCGTGGTGGCCCTGGATCTCGAACGCGGCGTGACCATGGCCGTTGGTGACGAGGCCAAGCTGATGTTGGGCCGCACGCCTGGAAATATTCGTGCTGTTCGCCCCCTTCGCGATGGTGTGATCGCCGATTTCGACGCGGCTGAGCAGATGCTGAAAACCTTCATTCAGAAAGGCAATGAAGGCCGAGGCATCGTGGCCCCTCGTCTGGTTGTGGGGATCCCCAGTGGGGTCACCGGCGTGGAGCGACGTGCTGTACGTGAGGCCGGTCTTGCCGGAGCACGGGAAGTTCATCTCATTGATGAGCCTGTCGCTGCTGCAATCGGCGCTGGTCTGCCGGTCACGGAACCTGTTGGCACGATGATTGTCGACATTGGCGGCGGCACCACCGAAGTTGCAGTGCTCAGCCTTGGTGGCACCGTGCTCAGTGAATCGGTGCGCGTTGCCGGAGATGAGATCAGTGACTCCATCGGGGTCTACCTGAAGAAAGTGCACAACCTCGTTGTGGGTGAGCGCACTGCAGAAGAGATCAAGATCCGCATCGGTTCGGCGTTCCCTGATAACGAGTTCGATCAGACGGTGATGGATGTTCGCGGCTTACACCTGTTGTCTGGACTGCCGCGCACCATTCAGTTGCAGGCAGGGGATCTGCGTGAGGCCATCGCTGAGCCTTTGAACGTGATTGTGGAGGCTGTGAAGCGCACCCTCGAGCGCACTCCGCCCGAGCTTGCCGCCGACATCGTCGATCGTGGAATCATGTTGGCCGGTGGCGGAGCGTTGGTCCGCGGCATCAGTGATCTGATCAGCCATGAAACGGGGATTTTCACCCACATCGCCGAGGAGCCACTCCTTTGCGTGGTTAAGGGTTGTGGTCAGGTCCTTGAGGATTACAAGCGTCTGCAGAGGGTGCTCGACACACCTGAATTTGTTCGCTCTGCTTCCGCTCTCTAATCGCCATGGGTTCCTCCCAGAGGCCCCAGGGCTCAAGGCTGCGCTCCATCCAGCGGCTATGGCCGTGGTTGGTGTTGTTGCTCGCTCTTGGTTTGGTCCGTCTGAGCAAAGGGGCTGGCTTTGCTGATGGCTTCGCCTTGCTGAGTCGGCCCTTCTGGCCGGGGGCTGCTCAGCGCGAGTGGATTGAGACTGCCAAACAGCAGGAGCAGCTGTCCCGACTGGAGCTTCTGGAGCAAGACAACGCACGCCTGAGGGGTTTGTTGGCGCTGGATCAGCAGTCGTCGGGAGACTGGCTTCAGGCTGCGGTGATCTCGCGCACAGCATCAGGTTGGTGGCAACAGTTGCTGCTGGGCAAAGGTGCGATTGAAGGTGTGGGCAAGGATGATGCAGTGATCGGTCCTGGAGGCCTGGTCGGCAGGGTTCAGAGCGTGACACCCACCACCAGCAGCGTCCGTTTGCTCACGGCCCCTGGTAGTCGCATCGGCGTTTGGTTGCCGCGCACCCAGCAGCATGGGCTGCTGGTGGGCCTTGGAACAGCCCGGCCACAGTTGCAATTTCTCGATAAGGACATCCAGGTCCGTCCAGGTGATCTGGTGAGTACTTCACCGGCGAGCACTCTGCTGCCACCCAATTTGCCCGTGGCAGTGGTGCAGTCGCTGAATGCCAGATCGGTCCCGGCGCCCACCGCTCTCGTGCAGCTGAT
>Ga0208130_1001204_pt1 | contig 12609 bp, 12 predicted proteins | sample ETNtaG_31_FD_185771 | JGI IMG/M metagenome (GOLD analysis project Ga0208130, IMG submission 185771) | Marine microbial and viral communities from oxygen minimum zone, Eastern Pacific Ocean - ETNP201310SV78 (SPAdes) (version 2) | ecosystem: Environmental > Aquatic > Marine > Oceanic ...
TTGTAGAAAATTAGACAGGCAGGGTAAGATAAAATTCGATCTTATAGAAAACCTTCCACACTCATTAGCGATGGCTCGTAAATCAAAATCAGATATATTCATTGACCAAATTGGTGATAGAGGTGGATGGGGTTATGGTATGAATTCCGTTGAGTCTTTATCAATGGGTATTTGTACTATGACAGAAATAAATGATTCATATAATTCTTTTATTCCAGACCATCCATTTATTGCTGTTACTAAAGATAATTTAGAAAACAAGATTAGGGATTTAATTAAGGAAAAGGATATAGTAAATAAGTATGGTTCTGATGGTAGAAATTGGGTCCAAAAATATCATGATATAAAACAGGTATCAGATGTCTTATACGATTATTATGAAAGTATTGGAGTCAAGTGTTGATAAATAAAGTTTATAGTAGGGAGACCATAATGATCTCACGATTGATTAGTTTCTTTATATCTCCATACTACAAAATTTTAAACTTTTTCCGCAATAATTACAGTATAACTGATATAGAGATAAAAACGATACTTGTTACTGAATATCATCGGATTGGCGATGTCTTAATAATTTCACCGGTATTAAAAAGTCTAAAAAGGAAATTTCCTAAAGCACACTTGATATTAATATGTAATAGAGAAGTTGGCCAACTAGCATCTCATTTGAATCTTGCGGATGAAATTTCTACTATGAACGTCCCATGGACAAATTGGGACTGGTCAATTCTTTCCTGGTGGGATATTCGATCTAAAGCAAAAAATCTTTCAAGAAAACAAATTGATCTAGCATTTGACTTTAAAGGTGATATAAGAAATGCATGGTTCTTATGGTTAACTCGTCCTAAAATAAGTTTTGGTTATAATACTACTGGTGGTGATTACTTTTTTACAAACCCTATGGAGATGAATCAAGATCTTCATCAGCTATACCGTGCTTTTAATTTAGTATCGACTGTTGGTTGCCAACACATTGAAGATCAAAAAGACCAATGGGTTTTCAATAATGATGGTGCGGTGGTGATACATATTGGAGCGACAGATGATAGAAGATCCTGGCCTATAGATCACTGGATTAAATTAATCAATCTTCTTATCAAAGATTTTAAGATAGCTGTAGTTGATGTTAAAGACGCTCAACATATAATTAATAAGATAAAAGATTCTAGGGTGAAAATATTTAAAGGCGATTTAATTCAATTTAAATCTTGGTTGGAAAATCAAAAATGTCTTGTTGCACCAGATTCCATGGCTGCCCATTTAGCAGCTTTTTTAAAAATTCCTGTAGTAACGTTGTTTGGGTCTCAAGACCCTAAGCTAACTTCACCAGTGGCAGAACAAAGCCTGGTTATCACTCCTGAAACGATATGTAGCCATAAACGGAAACACTGGAGACTTTGTAGTAAATGTATGAATTCAATAACCCCTGATAAGGTTTACAAGGGAGTTTGCAATCTTATGAATAAAGCAAATATTTAGGAATAAATATAAATATTGCGAATATGCCCTTTCTTAGTAAATTCGGTCAATGAAAAAGATTAGACCTGAATTCCACAGTCGAAGATAAAAGGGCAATCTATTTTTATTATTAAAGGATTACAGTAGTAAACTATAATCCTAACCAAAAAACCAAACCAAGGAGGTATCGGCATGGCTGATGTCAACTCAACCGTACAAAACGCAGCAACTGGTGTAGTAGGAGTTATTAAAGCGCTTATTGTGCTATTTGTTTTCGTTAATATCGTGTATTCTACAGGTTTTGACCCAATTGGTGGGATTGTAGATCTAGTAAATACATTTTTAGATGGTGGATTTGCGGGTCTACTCGCTCTGCTGGTTTTTCTCTCGTTTCTAGGCTAATAATACAGGAAAGATCAATTAAAGATTTTTCTATTCCTGACAACAGGAGGAAACTATGCTGAAAGGCTTGCAAAACCTAAATGAATGGCTAGGGCAACTTACTGATCTCGCCAAGACGTTAGTCGTTATTGGAATAATTGTAGGGATTCTGTTCGATGACTTTTTTGGAGTCATTGCAGGATTGGGGCGTATAATGTCCCAATTTGGAGATGCGGGATTTGCTGGAATATTATCATTAGCGATTCTTGTAATGTGGTACGACAAAAAGTAATACGAAATTGAAATCAAATATTGCGCCCCTTTATGGGGCGCAATCATTTTTACTACTAATATAAAACATGCCATACTTTGAACAAGTGTGGTATTTTTTTATTGAAAACATTGAGTTGATATATGAATTTTAAAGCCATTCTGTTTTTCTTATGTGCAATACTCTATGGGGATATACATGTTTTCAATAGAAGCACAGGTACAGAAACTGAACTCAAAACTTTATCAAATACTAGACCACTCTATATTTCTGCTAAGGATCTAGCGAGATCATTTACTTCCAAGATTTATGAGAATGCCGAGAGGAAGAAAGTTGTTTTATACATATCCGGAGTCAAGGTTAAAATTTCTGGAAACAGTAGCTATATTATAATTGATGAAGACGCATATCAAATGCCTGAGATAACAATAGTAAGACAAAATGATCTGTACCTTCCAGCTGAATACTTTCTCAATTTGTTAAAATCTACAATATTACCTGGAATCAACTTTGATGCAAAAAAAGAACTTTTAGAGATTGACGTAATACGATTCAACATTACGGATATCGATATTGATGTTAAGTCAAATGGAACAATCATTAGACTCAAAACTAAAAAAGCATTTTCCGAAAGAAACATAAGCTCATTTATCAATAAACATGGATGGTACTATTTAACAATTGCTGGTGCAGTTATTGATACAACAAATATTAATAATGGTTTAACGCGCGGGGTTGTTAGGCAAATTGAATCAGATCAAATAGGAAGCACTGCTCAAGTAGCCTTCAAACTTGGATCAAAAGTAATTAGCCATGATTGGTACCAGGGACTTGATCCAAATGAGGTTGTGGTAACGTTAAGAACACCTTTGGGCCAAATTGAAAACCATATAGAAGATGTAAAAGACAAATGGAGGCTTGATATTGTTGTTCTAGATGCTGGTCATGGTGGGAAGGACCCTGGCGCAATTGGTAAATATGGGACAAAGGAGAAAGATGTTGTCTTAGATATAACAAAACGAGCAGGAAAACTATTAGAAAAATCTGGGATTAAGGTTTTCTACACAAGAGATGAAGATGTTTTTGTTCCCTTAATGGATAGAACAAAAATGGCAAATGAAAAAAATGGAAAATTGTTTGTTAGTATTCATGCGAATGCAAATAAGAATAGAAAGATCCAAGGGTTCGAAACTTATTTATTAAGACCTGGTAAAAGTGAGGATGCAATCGAGGTAGCTTCAAGGGAGAATTCAGTTATAAACTTAGAAGAAGTTAAAGATCAATACGCGGATCTTACTGGGGAGGCCTTAATAATGGCAACCATGGCACAAAGTATCTTTATGAAAGAAAGTGAGGATCTTGCCTCAATTATTCAAATGGAATTAGACAAGAGGTTGAACACTCCAAACCGCGGTGTAAAACAAGCAGGGTTCTATGTGCTAATAGGGGCTTCAATGCCAAACGTGTTAGTTGAAGTTGGTTTTTTATCTAATCCTATGGAGGAAAAAAAACTGAAACAGGATATGCATAAACAGCAAATAGCCGAAGCTATCTACCATGCAATAAAACATTTTAAGCAAACCCGAGAAAAAGTTCTTGCTGGGGAATGATTTATGGATAATCGCCCAATAGGTGTTTTTGATTCAGGAGTTGGCGGACTGACCGTTGTAAATGCATTGGTACAAAGTATTTCTAGTGAAACAATATACTATGTTGGCGATACTGCAAGAGTTCCCTATGGGAACAAAAGTAGAGAGAGAATTCAGCAATATTCTGAAGAAATAATTGATTGGTTAATAAAAAAAGATTGTAAAATGGTTATAGTCGCATGTAATACGGCATCATCTCTTGCAATTGATTACTTGCAAAAGAAATTCTCATTACCGATAATTGGAGTTATTGACCCAGGGGTTCAACTGGCAATAAGTAGAACAAAGAGTCAATCAATTGGAGTAATTGGTACACATGCGACAATCCAATCAAACTCCTACGGAGAAAAACTTAAGGTAATCAGACCTAAAATCAATATTTTTAATCAGTCTTGTCCTCTGTTTGTACCGCTTGTCGAAGAAGGATTAACAAGGGGACCAATAACTAAATTGATTGTAGAATCTTACCTGAGTCATTTTAAAAATACTGATGTAGATACTCTCATTTTAGGGTGTACTCATTACCCAATATTAACAGCAGTAATCAAAGATGTAGTGGGTAAAAATATAAGCCTTGTTGATTCGGGTAAAGCTACCGCTGAGGTGGTCATGGATGTCTTGAAAAAAAATGGTATTCTTTCAGAAGAGTCTAATGGTGGAGTGCACTCCTTTGTAACAGATTCAAAGCAATCATTCCAAAAGGTAATTACTAAGGCTCTGACTCCTGAAATTAATATTAGTATTAAATCTATTAATCGCATTGACATCGGCTAATCTTTCTCAGACCCTTGAATCTTTGTACAAACTACAAAGACGCGGTATTAAAATGGGACTTAATCACACATCTTGGCTATTAAAGTTCTTAAATAACCCCCAAGATAATTTTAAAACAATTCATGTAGCTGGGACCAATGGGAAAGGTTCAACAGCAGCAATCATCAACAGTATACTAATTGCAAATAACTATAAGGTTGGTCTTTACACATCTCCTCATCTTATTAATTTCAATGAAAGGATAAGGGTTAATGGGCTCACAATAACTGATGAAGAAATAATATCTTTTATGAAGCATGTTGAACCAGCGATTAATGAAATTAAATCAACATTTTTTGAAGTAACAACAGCAATGGCATTTTACCACTTTAATAATAATGATGTAGATATAGCAGTAATTGAAACAGGATTAGGAGGTAGGCTAGATTCTACAAATGTCGTTAATCCAAGTTTGACTGTAATGACACCAATTTCTCTTGATCATAGGGATATACTAGGGAACACAATCGAAAAAATAGCTAAAGAAAAAGCGGGAATAATTAAAAGAGGAGTGCCTTTAATAACAGCAAGTCAAGTCAATAATGTTTCAAAAATTTTAGAAAAAATAGTTAGGGAAAAAGAATCAGTAATGCATATATGCCCTAATCCTGAATCAGTCAAACTAAGTTCTGGTGGTACAACCTTTGAGGTTAATGGTAATAATTTTAACACATCCTTAATTGGAGAGCATCAGGCACAAAATGCTGCACTGGCAATTACTACAATAAAATTATTTAATTCTAACATATCATATGAAACAATTGATAAAGGACTAAGAAATGTCTACTGGCCAGGGAGATTGCAACTAGTTGCTGATAAAATTTATTATGATGTTGCACATAATGAGAACGGAGTCAAATCTGTATTAAACAACCTAAATAGAATATTCCCCACATCTAAACTTTATGGTTTACTCTGTTTAAAAGGAGACAAGGAAATTGATTGTATTGCTGAATCTATTAAATCACAATTTGAAATGCTTTTTGTATCAACTAGTAAAGATGGGCTATTAATGCAGCCTGAAAAGCTATCTAAAGAATTGCATAATTTAAAAGTGATTAACTTTCCTTTAAATGATATCAGTTCAAGTATATCAAAAATTAAAAAGGTTCGGAAACCTGATGATGTAATTCTGATTTTTGGATCACACTATATTGCTAATGAGATTTTTTCAGAATTTGAAATATCTTTTGACACAGGGCTAATTTAATGTAATTTTAGTCAGCTCAGGCACGCCCACAGAGCATTAAATTTTATTTCCAATAAGTTTATACACGAGTTTATAATATATGAATCTTAACGAATTACAATCACTTAACATTAGGGAGCTAAATGAGTTAGCTCAGAAATTATCTATACAAGGAGGTGTTTCTGGCCTTAATAAGCAAGAACTAATTGTTAAAATTTTAGAAACGCATGCTAAAAAAGATAACTCTTTTTCTGCTAGGGGGGTTCTGGAAGTCATGCAAGATGGTTATGGATTTCTGAGATCACCTGATTATAATTATATGCCAGGCCCAGATGATATTTACGTTAGCCCATCTCAAATAAAGAGATTTGGTATGAAAACTGGCCATCTAATTTCTGGTCAAATTAGGCCTCCAAAATCAAAAGAGCGCTTTTATGCTTTATTAAAGGTTGAAACAGTTAACGACAAACCCATAGACAAGTTGAAGGATATAATCTTATTTGACAATTTCACCCCTCTTTATCCAGAGGAGAAATTTAATCTAGAAACAAAATCAACTGATTTATCAATGCGAATTATGGATTTAATATCTCCGATTGGCAAAGGACAGCGTGGATTAATTGTTGCCCAACCAAAAACAGGAAAAACTATATTGCTTCAAAAACTTGCCAATTCAATTAGCAAAAATCATCCAGAGACAAAGAGAATTGTGCTTTTAATCGATGAGAGGCCTGAAGAGGTAACCGATATGAAAAGGAATGTAGATGCTGAAGTTATAAGCTCTACTTTCGACGAGCCGCCAGAGCGGCATGTATCTGTTGCAGATATGGTATTGCAAAAGGCAAAAAGAATGGTAGAATATGGTGATGATGTAGTAATACTCCTTGACAGTATTACTAGGTTAGCAAGAGCACACAATGCCGTTATTCCTCACAGTGGGAAAATTCTTTCCGGAGGAGTTGATTTTAATGCATTAAAAAAACCAAAACAATTTTTTGGAGCAGCTAGGAATACTGAAGAAGGTGGGAGCCTTACAATTGTTTCTACAGCTCTTATTGATACTGGCAGTAGAGCCGATGAAGTAATTTTTGAAGAATTCAAAGGCACAGGTAATATGGAGCTAGCTTTGGATAGAAGATTAAGTGATAGGAGAATGTACCCTGCGTTTGATATCATAAGGTCTGGGACCAGAAAAGAAGAATTACTTTTAAGCAGGATAGAATTGAGCAGAATGTGGATATTGCGAAAACTTTTAAATGATATGAAGGTTGAAGAAGCAATGGAGTTTATGCAAGACAGAATGAAACGAACAAAAAACAATAAAGAATTTTTAGATACAATGAGTAAATAGTTTTTATGCTATAAAATAAAATGTAATGAGTGATAGTTTTCCTGATATAAAGTCAGTTGTAGTTAGGGTTATCACGAATAAACCTGTTCGTAAAACACCCTACCAAGTTAAAGGTGTTTTCATGCGTCAATATCCAAATGAAGACATTATTCCAATGCTGGATGGGTCCTATAGAGATCGCTACCTATACCCTAGAGTCCAGGTGAAAATTTTGAATGAACAGATTTATCTTATTGGAGTAAATGAAGGCGTTGACTCTGTGATAAGTTTGAATGAAAAATTAAAATCTCTTGATTTTGGGAATATAACCTTTGATGTTGAACATACTGATTTAGATTCTTCTAGTAACCAGTTCATACCCTCTGAAAATCTTGTTCATTACAAATTTATAACACCTTGGGTAGCTTTAAACCATATGACGGGTGGCAAGTATAAGTTTTTGACAAACCAAGAAAAACCATCCTATCTAAATAAGTTGTTGGGTCAGAATATTATCTTTCTAGCAAAAGAAGTTGGGGTAGATCTAACTGATGACATACTAACAAAGGTAAAAGTATCGAGTTTATTCCCAAAACCAGTTGATGATAATAAATGGGGTGCTTTCATGGGCGCATTCAAGACGAATTTTATACTGCCCAATTATATTGGTATTGGTAACGGTATAACAAGAGGTTATGGCACCATATACGGCGCTTCAAGTTCTGACGCCCTCGCTTATGATGAAAACGAGTTGAGTAAAACCGAAATGGAAGATTTTGATGAAAGTGAGGGTGTAGATTCCATTTCAGCATCTGATGTTCCGAATCCAAAGAGAAAAAGGTATGGCAGCGGGAAAAAGAAAAAGTTTAATCCTAAAAACAAATTTAAAGGTTTAAAAAGTAAAAAGAAGAAAAAATATTCAAACAAAAATCAAAGAAAACAAAATAAACACTACAACGCTTCAAATCGAAAGAAACAACATCATAGGCATATAATTTCTGAAGATTATGATATTGAAGAAGTCGGTGGTAATACAAAAAAACAAAATAATAATGATCGCAATGATGATCAGAGATTTAACACAGAAGAACACCATAAAAAGCAACATAAATTTTGAAACATAAACTAGCAGACCGTATAGATAAGATTCAACCTTCCTTCACTTTACAGATGGCAACGATTGCTGCAGAATTGAGGGCTAAGGGTGAAAGTGTAATTAACTTTTCAGTTGGAGAACCAGATTTTAATACTCCTGAAAATATTATAGATGCTGGCAAGAAAGCAATGGACCAAGGATATACTAAATATACAGCAGGTCCTGGCATGATTGAATTCAGGCAGGCAATTTGTAAAAAATTAAAGTCGGAAAATGGACTAGAGTATAGCATAGATGAGATTCTTGTATCAAATGGTGAGAAACAGAGTCTTTCTACAGCGTGTCAGGCCTTATTTGGGCAGGGAGATGAAGTAATAGTATTCCAACCTTATTGGGTATCATTTCCTGAGTTCATACGCCTTGCAGATGCCGAGCCCCTGTTAATAAATACACTGCCAGAAAAGAATTTTGAGCCTGATTTTGAAGAGTTACTTTCAAAAGACCTTAAAGCTGTTAAAGGAGTTATATTAAACTCACCTTCAAACCCAACAGGGGGAGTATGGGGGGAAGAGGCACTAATTAGGATGTTAAAAATTGCCAAAAAGCATAATTGGATTGTCATATCCGATGAGTGCTACGAACGTTTGGTATATGATGGAGAATTCACAAGCACTGAAAAAATTAATCAAGATCATAATATTAACGCTACCGTAATAACATGCCTGAGTTTATCTAAAACATATTCCATGACCGGTTGGAGGATTGGATATTCTGCAGGGCCAGCTTACATTATCAAAGCAATGGCAAAAATTCAGGGGCAAGCGACTTCTTGTGCTAATTCAATTGGTCAAGTTGCTGGGATTGAAGCACTAAGCGGAAGTCAGGAATGTGTTGAACAGATGAAGGACGCTTTTAAAAGGAGAAGAGATTTAATTGTTCAACTTTTAAATGAACTTCCGAATGTTTACTGTGCTATTCCAGGCGGAGCATTCTATGTTTTTCCTAATTTCGAGAAATATCTAGGCAAGAAAGGAAATGGGAAGTTATTAAAAGATACTTTTGATATTTCAGAGTATATTTTAGAGTCTGCTAAGGTTGTAACTGTACCAGGAGATGGATTTGGTGCACCCGGCCATATTCGATTCTCTTATGCGACGGATAGTAAAACGATAAAAGAAGGTGTTGATAGAGTTGCTGTTGCTCTAAAAAATATTATATAATTAGGAGAAAATTATGAAACAAAACACACATCCAGATAATTATAGATTAGTAGTATTCAAAGATACTTCATGTGATTACGCTTTTTTAACAAAATCTACAGTAGAAACAAAAGAAACAATAAAGTGGGATGATGGGAAAGAATACCCATTATGTAAAATTGAAATTTCTAATAAATCTCATCCCTTTTTTACTGGAAAACAGAACCTAGTTGATACAGCAGGGCGAATAGAAAAGTTCAACCAAAAGTACGGTAAAAAGTAGATTCAAAGCATATAGGTATACTGTTTTGACAGTGGAGCCTATTTTATGAAGAGAAGTTTATTGATTTTAACTATGCTTCAAAATATCACTGCAAAAAGTCCTGAAGATTAAATGATTGGGAAAAATTATACGGCTGAGGCCACAGGTTGAGGGATAAACTCCAAACTATTATAGATAAACACTCTTTACTTTCTGAGCAGTTAGCAGATCCTGAAATCTTCAATGACCAAAAAAAGTTAACAACCACAGCAAAAGAGCATAGTGCGCTTGAGGATGTTGTAAATGTTGGTAAAGAATACTTAGCTGTGTTGCAGAATATTGAAGATGATAAGTCGATATTAGATGGAGATGATGCCGAGCTTAAAGAAATTGCGCAAGAAGAATTAATTGAACTAGAATCACGTAAAGATAAACTAGAGAGTGATCTAAAAATTCTTTTACTACCCCGAGACCCTAACGATGACAAAAATTTAATTTTAGAAATAAGAGCAGGTACAGGTGGGGACGAAGCTGCATTGTTTGCAGCTGACTTGTTTCGAGTTTACACAAGATATGCTGAAAGAAAAAATTGGAAATATAAAGTTATGGACTCTTCTGACACAGGTATTGGTGGGATTAAAGAAGCCATCGTTTCAATACAGGGCAAAGGTGCTTTTGGGATGCTTAAATATGAAAGCGGCGTACATAGAGTACAGCGAGTCCCAAAGACAGAAACAAGTGGACGTGTACATACTTCAGCTGCAACAATTGCTGTCTTACCTGAAGCAGAGGATGTAGATATTGAAGTTAATGATTCTGATTTAAAGATTGATACATATAGAGCTAGTGGGGCAGGGGGGCAACATGTTAATAAAACTGAGTCCGCAATACGTATTACCCACATACCAACTGGGCTTGTAGTTACTTGCCAGGATGAATCTTCTCAACATAAAAATAGGGCAGCAGCACTTAAGGTTCTTAAATCAAGATTATTAGCATCGGAACAAGAGAAAGTCGCAGCAGAGCGAGCTGCAGAAAGAAGGAGCTTGGTTTCCACTGGTGATAGATCTGCAAAAATAAGAACATACAATTTCCCACAAGGAAGAGTCACTGACCATAGGATTAATTTTACTTCATACAAGTTAAATGAAATTTTAGATGGTGATATCACGGAGGTAATTGAAAAGTTAAAAATCGCAGAGCAGCAAGAATTAATGGCTTCCGATATTTAATGAGAGAATTCTACTGGTTCTCACAATCTGTTATTCTATAAAATGCCAAAAGTTTGGCGAATTGTTGACCTGATTCAATGGTCAGAATCATACTTTAGAGAGAAATCTCATCAAAACCCTCGCTTAGAAATAGAATGGATGTTGTGCTCTTTACTGAATTGTGAGAGATTAGACTTATACATGAGATTTGATGAGCCCTTATCAGGTTCACAATTATCAACTCTTCGTGGCTGGGTAAAAAGACGATCAAAAAATGAACCTTTACAATATATCACAGGATCATGCGAATTTTACGGCAGAGAATTTTTTGTAGATAAAAGAGTGTTAATACCCAGGCCAGAAACAGAGCGTTTAATTGATGAAGCAATTAAATCTATCAAGCATGTCAGATCACCAAATATATTTGACATAGGTACAGGGTCGGGTTGTATAGCAATAACATTAGCTAAAGAAATAGAAAATTCAAATGTTATAGGAATTGATAAGTCTATCATGTCATTACAAGTATCAAAAAAAAATAGCGCTGAATTAGATGTTGAAAACGTTACATTTTTCGAAATGGATATTTTAAATCAATACCCAAAAGAAAAATTTGATCTTGTTATCTCAAATCCACCTTACGTTCCAAAAAAGGAGATTCCTGGTCTGATGAAGGATGTGAAAGACTTTGAACCTGAGATTGCTTTAACCGACTATGATGATGGACTCACTTTTTATAAGCGGATTTCTAAAATAATTCCACACATACTCAAAGATGATTCGTCATGTATTTTGGAACTTGGACTAGGGAATCACCCTGAAAAAGTTTTATCAATTTTTAAGGAATCAGGCTACTCTAATATGGAAATTTTTGATGATTACAATGGCGATAAGAGAGTGTTGAGTATCAAAACATAGCATGTGATAGGTTGGGGGAATGGTGAATACTATTTATTATTACATAAAACTACTTAGGCCATTGAATGTTATGACTAGCGCCCTTGCGATTATAATCGCTACTGCAATTTTAGAAGGATTAAATAACCATCATGTTTTATTGATTACAACATCTGTTGTTATGTTATATACCGCAGCCTCAAATGCTTTGAACGATGCTCTAGACTATGAAATTGATTTAATCAACAGACCGGAGAGACCAATTCCTTTGGGGTACGTATCTATAAAAGGGGCATTATTTATTTCCTTCCTGCTTTTTGTTTTTGGAGCATTTTTATGCTTACAACTTCCAGATATGGCAATAGTAATTGGGGTTTTTATATCTCTTCCACTAATGGTCACTTATTCCACTAGTCTTAAGGGGAAATCCCTAATTGGTAACATGGTAGTCTCATTTTTATTAGGCGCTTCATTTTTATTTGTTGGGGCATCGCACGAAATGATATCGCCAATGCTGATCCCTATGCTTTTGGCATTTGGTCTAACATTTCTAAGGGAGATAATTAAGGATGTTGCCGATATGGAAGGAGATCTCTCATTGGGACTTAAAACCTACCCGATTATATCTGGAGTAGATTCCTATAGAAGAATTATAATTTCATTGTGCTTACTGGTAGGACTCTTCTCTTTAGTCCCTTATCTGATGGGAATCTATGGGCCAGGTTATCTTTTACTACTTATGATTGGTGTTGAAATACCATTATTAATAATCATGTTTATTTTTTTTAAAAATCCATCTATTTCATCTGCGATATTTAGTGCAAGGTTACTAAAATTCAGCACCTTAATGGGT
>Ga0208130_1001205_pt1 | contig 12606 bp, 10 predicted proteins | sample ETNtaG_31_FD_185771 | JGI IMG/M metagenome (GOLD analysis project Ga0208130, IMG submission 185771) | Marine microbial and viral communities from oxygen minimum zone, Eastern Pacific Ocean - ETNP201310SV78 (SPAdes) (version 2) | ecosystem: Environmental > Aquatic > Marine > Oceanic ...
GAAGCAGAAACCATTCGAAAAGCTGTTCACGGCTCTGATCTTATTTTGACAATAGACAGGGCTTTACAGTCCCAAGTTGAGCTTGAGTTATCAAAGACAATTCAAGAAGCCCAAGCGAAAGGCGGAATTGTAATCATACAAAAGCCATCTACAGGAGAAATCCTGGCCATGGCATCTATGGTCACAACTGAAACAGGCGAAATCGTCTCCACATCACATAACCGAGCAGTGACATTTAGCTATGAACCTGCATCCGTACTAAAGGCGATGACTTTCGCAAGTGTCATAAATGAAGGGCTTGGAGTAGGAACCAGTAAAAGAGATATCCCAGACACAGTAATACTCGAATGGGAGAACAATGAAGGCAATACGGAAACAGAGATCTGGCGCGATGAATACGAATACGAAACTCAAGAAATGAGCATAGAGGGGATACTCACGCACTCTTCGAATACAGGAACGATAGTTTGGGCGCAAGAATTAGGCCAACAAAAGCTATATGACTATCTCAGGAAGTTTGGCTTCGGACAGGCATCAGGGCTTGAGTTCCCTTACGAATCGCAAGGAATCCTCCATGATCTAAATAAATGGGACCCATCAAACTTGAATACTATTGCTTTAGGGCATGGGATATCGGTAACTCCAATCCAGCTAGTAAGCGCCTATTCTGCAATAGCAAACGACGGGATATTCGTGGCTCCACGACTTGTAAGCCATATTGTTGACCCAAGTGGAAATATGGAGCGTCTTGCTAGCACTCCATCAAGAGAAGTTATAGCTGCTTCTACTGCTCATCAGGTCGCAGACCTACTCACCTCAGTTGTGGAGAATGGGACAGGTGAAAAGGCTTCCGTAAACGGCTATAAGATTGCTGCAAAAACAGGGACATCCTGGAAGTACTTTGCACCTGAAGATAGCTATGAAATGCCCAACGGTCAACGCGATCCATATTTAGATATAAACGGTCAGCGTCACTATACATCAACAGTTACTGGCTTTTTTCCAGCCCAAAAACCAGAACTCTCAATGGTAGTTATCATTGACGACCCGGCTCCGATCGAAGAACAATTCTACGCAAGTCATGTTGCAGCCCCCCTATTTGGGGAAATAGCAGCTTGGTCTTTGCGGCATTATCAAATCTCTCCCTTTAAGGAAGTTCAACTATCTGATAACAACCAACAAGCCTTTAATGGTCAAACCATTCAAGAAGGTGGAGAATAGGGATGAACCTCGGCGAGATTCTAGAAAACGTCCAGAACTCGGATTTCGAAAGACTAGGGGTAATCAGTGATGTTGAAGTGCATGGATTAAGCTATGACTCACGTTTAACTACCAGCGGTGACCTTTTTTTCTGTTTCCAAGGTGAAAAAAACGATAGTCATGATTTCGTTTATGACGCAATCAAAGGCGGTGCAAGTGCGCTAGTTGTGGAAAGGGAAATTGATATTGATTTTCCGCAAGTTATTTCTTCCAACAGCAGAAAAATGATGAGCGAAATAGCTGAAATATTTTATGACTTTCCATCACGAGAAATAACAACGGTAGGCGTGACAGGTACAAATGGTAAGACAACTACAGTCAATATCCTTTCAGCAATAGCTGAGGCAGCAGGAAAGAAACCCAAAACAATAGGAACGTTAACGGGCCAATTGACAACACCAGAAGCGCCCGACTTGCAGCGACAAATCAGAGACTCTGTCGGAAGTGGGGCATCTTTTCTGGCAATGGAAGTAAGTTCGCACGCGTTGCTTCAACACCGGATCTCCGGGATGGCTTATGATGCCGCAATTTTTACCAATCTAAGCCTTGACCATCTTGACTACCACGGCGATATGGAAAGTTACTACAAAGCTAAATCTTTGCTATTTACCCCAACTCACTCAAAATTGGCCGTCATAAATGCCGATAATGAGTTTGGCAAAAGGCTGATGAAAGACATCGAAATCCCTCAAGTGAGCTTTTCGTTAAATGATATTGAAATCATTGAACAAACTATTGTTAAAACTACCTTTCGGTGGAAAGGGCAAATTATTCATTTGAAACTTCCCGGAGAATTTAATCTTGAGAATGCTCTAGCGGCAGCGGTGACTGCCGAGGCGCTCGGGTTTAATAGAGAGGTCATCGTAAAAGGTCTTGAAAGTGCAAAAGGAACTCTAGGGAGGTTTGAACTCCTAGAGCATAGTGAAGGTGAACCGTACATAATCGTTGACTACTGCCATACCCCAGATGGGTTGGAGAGAATTTTATTATCCATAAATGAACTCCTAGTAGACGCAAGGACACATGTAGTGTTTGGCTGCGGTGGAGATCGTGATAGAACGAAGAGAGCCCAAATGGGAATGATTTCAGCAACTCACGCGACGAATGTGTACTTGACTTCAGATAATCCTAGATCTGAAGACCAAATGGGGATTATCAATGATATTTTGGCAGGAATTGGTGATACTGAACGTGTTTACGTTAATCCAGATAGGCGAGAAGCTATTTTCCATGCTGTTAACTCAGCCGATGAGGGTGATGTCGTGTTGATAGCAGGTAAAGGTTGTGAGCCGTACCAAGAGATAAGCGGAACCCAACTCCCGTTTCTGGATAGCGACGTTGGGCGAGAAGCTCTGGAGGCCAGCAGACAATGATTCGACTTCTACTTGCCGTGACGATATCCACCTCAATTTCCCTTCTCGGGACTAAATACTTAATCAAGTGGCTTTCATCAAAGGGGATAGGACAACCCATACGCAAAGATGGCCCAGGGGGTCACCAAACGAAAGCAGGGACTCCGACAATGGGTGGCATAGCCGTTGTATTAGGAGCTTTCGTGGCTTATATAATTTCAGATTTATATAACGGAATTTATACACGCTCTGGACTCTTCGTAATGCTTGCGATCCTTGGAGCAGGACTCGTTGGTTTCCTTGATGACTGGATAAAAATTCGTAATGCCAGGAATCTAGGGTTGAACAAAAAAATGAAAATTATAGGACTTTCAACCGTAGCATTTGGATTCGCGATTCTTATGGTTCTGTTCACTGATGTGCATACGGAAGTGTCTTTCACGCGCTGGGATTCTATATCTTTTGACTTAGGGCCAATCGGTTGGGTCTTTTGGGCTGCATTCATCATAATCGCAATGAGCAATGCAGTTAACTTGACAGATGGACTTGATGGTTTGGCCGCAGGTTCGTCTACTCTGTGTTTTAGCGCATTTACCGTCATTTCATTCTGGGCATTTCGTCATCCGGAGATCTATCAACTTGATCATGCTTTAGATTTAGCAGTAGTCGCTGTTTCGATGCTTGGAGCCTGTGTAGGTTTCTTGTGGTGGAATGCTGCACCGGCGAAAATATTTATGGGGGATACCGGCTCGCTAGCCATCGGAACTGCACTTGGCTGCTTAGGTCTAGCAACTAACACTCAACTATTGCTTCCTATCATTTGCGGGATCTTTGTACTTGAAACAATCTCTGTAGTCGTGCAAATTGTTGGCTACAGGTGGATGAATCAAAGACGAATTTTCCGTATGGCTCCCTTCCATCACCATTTTGAACTTCACGGGTGGCCGGAAACAACAGTGATAGTCAGGTTCTGGATAATAAGTGGATTTTTCGTAGCTATTGCTCTTGGAATCTTCTATGCAGACTTTGTTGAGGTGTCAGACTTGAGGGAAGTGTTTACTCCATGAATGAGATGACTATTGAAACTGGGTCAAAGATTGGAATTTATGGCCTTGGTCTAACCGGACAATCTATAGCGAAATTTCTTGACGGAAAGGGTTTCTCTCTGCATCTATTTGATGACTCCCCAACGGAATCGGCACTTACATTGGCTAAGAAACTTAAGAATAAAATTTACACTTGTTATGACGATTCTGATTGTGAAGAATACTTAAAAGGTCTCGAAGTAATTTTCCCAACGCCAGGGTTGCCAGATGACCACATTGCTCTCAGATTTGCTCGAGATAATGAGTTGTTAATCCACGGAGAATTTGATTTAGCTCAAATGTACGATGAACGCTCATGTGTCGCTGTGACAGGTACAAATGGTAAGACGACTGTCACGATGATGATAAACCAAATGCTGAATACAAGCGGAATAAAGTCAAAGGCGGTAGGAAATACCGACACCCCATTAGTTGAGGCAATCCAAGACCAATCTCTAGCAAAATTTGTAGTGGAGGCATCTTCCTTTAGATTAGGGCAGTCTTACAATTTCGCACCAGATGTTGGAGTTTGGCTAAATTTCTCTCCTGATCACCTTGATGTGCACAAAGATCTTAAGAGCTATGAACTGGCAAAAGCGCAAATTTGGGGAAACCTTTCCGGCGATCAAGTAGCACTTGCCAACGAGGATGATGCAATTGTGATGAGCCATAGGCCTGCGTTTGGTGTATTCAGAACATTTGGTCTAGATCAAGGTAATAGCAAAGTTTCGAATAACTGTTTGTTTGTTGAGGGGCGTAAGCTGATGGCTGTAGAGGAACTGCCCAGAAGTGCGCCACATGATATTTCTAATGCTTTAGCAGCGGCATCAGCAGCAACATATGCAGGGGCCGATAATGACGCAATCGTCGAAACCCTAAGACACTTTTCTCACCTTCCCCATCGAGTTGAGATGATCAGTGAGCACAAAGGAGTTCGTTGGTTTGATGACAGTAAATCAACTACACCGCACTCAGTTACTGCCGCTTTGGAAAGTTTAGACAACGTACTACTTATCATGGGCGGCCGCAATAAAGGATTAGATCTAACAGTAATTGCGCCTATGTTGAATCGCGTTAAGGAAGTAATTGCAATAGGGGAGGCATCTGAAGAAATTGAGTTGGCTTTTGGGAAAGAAGTTAACGTATCTCTCGCAGAATCTATGCAAGATGCTGTAGGAATAGCCCATACCCGCAGTCGCTCAGGTGACGTAGTTCTTCTATCGCCGGGTTGTGCATCATTCGACTGGTACAAAAATTACAAAGAACGGGGTCTTGATTTCGCAATGAAGGTGAAGGAACTCCTTGAAGAGGAGAAGAATGTCATTAATTGATCAACCACACGCTAATTCGTTCTCGCAAAGTATTAAAAGCGTTTTATTTGCAACGTTGAAATCATCCGAAAAGGTAAACCGGTCATCTAAAGATACATGGACTTCAACTCAAAGAAGATTGTTCTATACAGTGCTTGTTCTGAATGTATTTGGTATTGCGATGATCCTTTCAGCAGGCTCTGTAGTAGCAAGTCAGGAAGGGATAGGGGAATTCTCATATGCTATGAGGCAGTCGATCTGGTTTGTCCTAGGCCTAGGAGCACTTTACTGTGCCTCAAAGTTTGATTATAGGAATCTCAAACTTCTCGCACGTCCTTTATTGTATGGAACTTATTTCTTGATGTTTTTGCTTTACACCCCTTTGGGTGTTCAAGGAGGCGGCGCAACACGCTGGATTGCTATTTTTGGCATATCATTTCAGCCATCCGAAATCTTAAAGATCGCAACTGTGATTCTTGCTGCGCAAGTCATTTCAGATTATCAAAAGGACCTACGAAATAAGCGTGCTTATGTAGAACCGTCTTTTGCTCTATTTCCAGCAATCGTAATGTTATTTAGTCAACCAGATTATGGAACAATGTGTCTGATATTTTTCCTTCTCGGCTCAATTCTTTATCTTGGCGGAATCCCATTGGATAAACTCGTCAAATTCGGTCTAATTCTCACTCCATTGTTAATACTTGGTGCCATTGCAGCACCCTATAGAAGAAAACGGTTACTAGCAGTGCTGAACCCTGAGGGCGATGCACTGAACTCAGGATGGCAGACGCTCCAATCCCTGACAGGAATAAGTAACGGTGGGTTGCTAGGGGTGGGGCCTGGTTCTAGTAAATCTAAATGGTGGACTCCAGAGACACATACTGATTTTATATTTACCGTAATTGCAGAGGAAATGGGTTTGTTCGGTTCACTTATCGTGTTATCACTTTTCGTGGGTTTGGTTTTCTTTGGGGTTCAGATAGCGAAGCAGTCTCGTGACAAGTTCGGTTACTTAATAGCCATGGGTATTACAAGTTGGTTTGCTGTACAAGCATTGGTGAATATCGGAGTCACAATTGGACAAATGCCCAATACAGGTTTGCCACTCCCGTTCATATCGTATGGTGGTAGTTCTCTTGTAGTAGGTATGGCGGCAATCGGGATAATGATAAATATAGGACAACCGAGAAAAAGATGAGCGAGTCCTTTGCTTTAATCGCTGGTGGCGGAACTGCTGGACATCTTTATCCTGGGTTAGCAGTTGCAGAAGCTCTTGTTTCTTTGGGGAAAAGAAGAAATGAGATTCATTTCTTTACTAGTGATAGGGAGATCGATAACAAGCTGTTAACAGCTGCTAATTTCCACTTCACGCCATTGGAGGGGAACGGATTAACTCGCAGGAACATCTCTTCCTCAATTGGAGCAGTAATTCTTTTGATCAAATCAACTATCTTCGCATATCGATATGTTAGAAAATCTAAACCTAAGGTCATATTAGCTTTAGGAGGTTTTGCTGCAGTTCCTGGATCAGTTGCAGGGCTATTAACCGGGACTCCAGTTGTGCTTCATGAGCAAAACTCTGTACCTGGCAGTGCTAACAAGCTAATAAGTAAATGGGTGAAGAAATCAGCTGTCTCATATCAGAACACTGAATTACCACGACGCATGTATACAGGTAATCCAGTACGAAAAGAAGTTACTGATTTGGTCTCAAGTGATAAGTCTATGCATCGAAGCCAACTCGGAATTCCAGAAGAGAATAAATTAGTAGTGATTACAGGTGGTTCGTTAGGGTCTTTGAAAATAAATCAATCGATACTAAACGCTTTACCTGATTTGAAAGAAGTTCCAAACCTGACGATTTACCACATAATTGGAAGCAGGGACTGGGAAGAGATGGGGAAGATAAATATAGACGTTGATATAGATTACAGAGCTATAGAGTATGAGGAGCAAATGCCTATAGTCCTTAATTCGGCTGACCTCATTGTTTCGCGCGCTGGGGGTTCAATTACCGCTGAAATTAATTTATTAGGGATCCCGTCAATTCTAATACCTTTGCCTGGAGCGCCCGGAGACCATCAAACTAAAAATGCTGAATCGTTAGTGGCGGATGGTAGAGCAGTGATTATTTCAGATGAGAACTGCACAGGTGTTCGAATTGCCAAAGAAATCAAGGGTATTGTCCTAGATGAGGAGCGTTTGATGAATATGGGAAAGCCAAGACATCCTGAATCAGAAAAAAATGCTGCTGAAAAGATCGCTACGTTACTCATTGAGGTTTCCAAGTGAACGAGTCAGTCCGGTACCAAAGTGTAGATTTAGATACTCCCGCCAGTATTCACATAGTAGGAATTGGTGGAGCTGGGATGAGGTCTATCGCAAATGTGCTTTCAGATATGGGCCATGATGTTACTGGAAGTGACCTCAAATATTCCCCTGGGCTTGATCAATTGAAGAGCAAGGGGATAAAAGTCACGATTGGACACTCTACGTCAAACTTTGAGAATCCGAAAATCCTGACTAAATCGACAGCTATCCCCGAAGGAAATCCTGAGGTTGCTGCCGCTTTAGAAGCAGGTGTACCAGTGCTGACTCGTGCACAGATAATGGCTGCAATAACTGTCAGGAAAAAATCTATAGTGGTCGCTGGGACGCACGGTAAAACAACTACATCCTCAATTTTGTCAGTGCTCTTATCTGCAGCAGCTACTGAACCTTCTTTTCTAATCGGCGGCGACTTAAATGAGATAGGCTGCGGTGCTCTGTGGAATAAAACTTCGGATCTTCTTGTTGTCGAAGGTGATGAATCTGATGGCTCCTTCCTGGAGCTAGATTCAGATATTTCGATAATCACAAGTGTAGAGTCAGATCATCTGGCGTACTATAAAGATGATTTGAAGCTAAAGGAAGCTTTCAGGGAATTCGCAACTAGAACTAAAGGGATAGTGTATTTATATGGAGATTCACCTGAAACTCAATATCTAAAAGATCTTCCGAATATTCGAACGTATGGAGAAGCATCGAACAGCGATTACCAAATCCAGAATTACAAAGGAAAACGATTCGCATCTTCGTTTGACATAGTGAACGAGGGAAAAATTATTGGTTCCTTTGACCTAGCGAGTCCTGGTTTTCATAATGCTTTAAATGCAACCGTGGCAGTAGCTGTTGCAGTTGATTTGGGGCTCAGCATAGAGAAGATCAAAAAGGGAATCTCACAATTCGCTGGAGTAGCCAGAAGGTTTCAATACAGAGGTGAAATAAATGGGGTTTCCTTTATTGATGACTACGCTCATCTTCCAACTGAAGTGAAATCTGCATTGGAAGCTGCGAAAGCGGGTAAATGGAACAGGATTGTCGCTGTATTCCAACCCCATCGCTTTACCAGAACAAACGATTTAGCTTCTACCTTTTCGGATTGCTTTCAAGATGCGGATGAAATCGTTATCACTGGCATATATTCTGCGGGGGAGAAGGCAATACCAGGAGTTACAGGGAAATTGATTGCGGATGCTGTGGAATCGAAGGCAATTGGAAAGAATGTTAGGTATTGCGAGCATCGAGAAGATCTAATTGTGTTTCTTCGGGAATTACTTGTTGAAGGAGACCTTTGTTTGACTCTAGGAGCAGGGGATCTTACGAATATCGTCGACCAGCTAATGGGAGCATTAGAAGATGGTCAATAAATGGACAGAAATTTCGCAACTTATAAATCAAGAATTTCGTCGCGAAGCGGCTATCTGTGACTACGAAGTAGGTTTGCTGACAACTTATCGGACCATTGGAAGATGCTCTCTATTTCTCAAAGCAGAGAACAAGAGAGAATTAGAGCATGCTTTGGATATCTGCAGGCAAAAGGATGCAGAAGTAGCAATTATGGGTAATGGTTCCAATCTTTTAATTTCAGATAGTGGCTTTCAAGGATTAATAATCAAGCTAGGTTCTGAGTTCGAACAAGTTAAGATCGTTGAAGGACATGCATATGTTGGTGGAGCAGCGAAACTCCCAGTAGTAGCGAGATCAACTTCTTCGAAGGGTCTTACTGGATTTGAATGGGCTGTTGGAGTTCCAGGAACTGTAGGAGGTGCTGTCAAAATGAATGCAGGCGGCCACGGTTCCGATATGAAGGCAAGCATCGAGTCAGTTGATGTGCTTGATACAAAAACCAACCTAACTAAGACCCTAAAGCCCAATGATCTTCTATTCGGATACCGGCAATCCTCAATATCCAGAAACCAGCTAGTGACTAATGCAGTACTAAAGCTTTCAGAGGGCAACCCCGAAGAATCCTCTGAGTTGATCAGAGAAATCGTACGTTGGAGATTAGAGAATCAGCCTGGTGGTCAAAATGCTGGATCAGTATTTACAAATCCAAAAGATAAATCAGCTGGAAGACTTATCGAAGATTCAGGGTGTAAAGGAATGAGGGTCGGTAGTGCAGAAGTATCTACAAAGCATGCAAACTTTATTCAGGCTGACGCCGGTGGGAAAGCCGAAGATATTAAAGATTTAATGCAGCTCATTTCAGATTCGGTATATTCAAAATTTGGTATTCGCCTAACTGCCGAAACTGAAATGATTGGTTTCGATTAATGGTAGAGATCAACCCTAGAATACAAGAACGACGTATCGAAATAATTCGAGCTAAAGGGAAAAGGAGATTAAGGATACTACTAACGGTGGTTCTTTCAGTACTTCTTTCACTGGCAGCAGTATTGATCTCAAAAAGTTCCCTTCTTGATGTGGATGAAGTAGTTGTTGTAGGCGCTGACAGTGAATTGGAAGAGTTGATAGTAGCTATCGCCAATATACCAAAGTCTAAACCTATACTTGAGGTTGATACTCAATCTATTTTGGAGCGCATCAAAAGAATACCAAATGTTAAAGGCGCAAAGGTCAGTCGTTCCTTTGGGGGCAAAGTGACAATATCGGTCACGCTTCGGAAACCTTCTGTCCTTCTTTCCAACCTCGGTGAATGGTTCCTCGTCGACTTGGATGGAAGGGTACTTGAGCGAGTTTCAGAATTGCCCCCCAATTTAGAATACCCAATCGTCGAAGGAAATTTCGATGACTTAAAAGTAGGAGAATGGGTTCCTGAACAGGCATTATACGCAATAGAGTTAGCTGCAAACCTGCCGTCCGTCCTGCTAGCAGATATCTCTTTTGTATCAACTAATGAAGGAATTGAGTTGATGCTCTTTGGTGAAGGAAAGATACTATTTGGAGACAACGAAGCGCTTGAATCAAAAATACTCGCCGCATCAACTATTCTCGAACAAGTTGATTTAGCCGAGTTGATTCATATTGATGTCCGAACCCCTGATAAACCAGTGTTGTGTCGTACAGTCGAATGCTCGTACGATTCTTATTAATAACATTACGCATTAGCGAAAATTAAATTGGTTGATTGACAGCTAATCTGTTCAGAAAATGAAAGATAAGAAACACTAAGGAGTGTGATATGGAAAATCCTCATAATTATCTAGCAGTAATAAAGGTCGTTGGTGTAGGCGGAGGCGGTGTCAACGCTGTCAACAGAATGATTGATGCTGGACTACGCGGTGCTGAGTTTTTAGCAATTAACACCGACGCACAGGCACTTCTTCTCTCGGACGCAGAAGTAAAAATTGACATAGGACGAGAATTAACTCGAGGTCTTGGTGCAGGTTCTGACCCTGAAATTGGCCGCCAAGCTGCTGAGGACCATAGACCAGAGATAGAACAGGCGTTATCTGGAGCTGACATGGTATTTATCACTGCAGGCGAAGGTGGAGGTACCGGTACTGGAGCCGCTCCTATCGTCGCAGACATTGCGAAAGGACTAGGTGCCTTGACAATAGGAGTGGTGACGAGGCCATTCGGATTTGAAGGCCGAAGGCGAGCAGTTCAAGCGGACCAAGGCATAACGCGCCTCAGGGAAAAAGTTGACACGCAGATCGTGATCCCCAACGACCGGCTACTCTCTGTAGCAGATGAACAAACGACCGTGGTAGAAGCTTTCGCAAAAGCAGATGAAGTCTTATTAGACGGTGTTCGTGGGATAACTGAACTAATCACAACACCGGGATTGATCAACACTGACTTTGCTGACGTAAAAATGATTATGAATGATGCTGGCTCCGCTCTGATGGGAACAGGTGAAGGGAATGGAGAACAACGAGCAACAAGCGCAGCTAGAAAAGCAGTTTCTAGTCCTTTATTAGAATCACCAATTGATGGGGCAAGAGGAATTCTTTTATCAATAACTGGTTCAAGTAATTTAACTTTGAACGAGGTCAATGAAGCAGCCGAGCTAGTGCTGGGCGTGGCGCACCCAGATGCAAACATAATCTTCGGTACAGTTGTAGATGAATCAATGGGGGACACTGTCAGAGTTACAGTTATCGCCGCAGGCTTCGATCGTTGGGACAGCGCTTCACGGCCGCAGACTCCAGCATTGGGAAGCGACATACCGAATGTCTTTGGTGAAGAGGAAACTCTACAAGAAGAAGTGCACGGTGACTTAGATGTTCCCGACTTTTTGCAGGACTAATTATCTTATCTTGCACTATGAAATCAAAACATAGTTGGTCAAAATCACTTGAATGTGGATTGACTGCTAAAATTCTGTCTACTAACTCCCACGATGGAAATTTATCAATATCACAACCCGAAGATAAACTGCATCTGACGCAACGAAAACTAATTGATGCCCCCTGGTCCTACCTAAAACAGGTGCACGGGGGAAAGATATTTAGAATTGAAAATACTGGCGACTATCAAGGTGAAGAAGGTGATGGGATGATCACAACTGCGTGTGGTATTCCGATGGCTATCCAAGTTGCGGATTGTGCACCAATTGCACTCATCTGCGAGACGCCTGTTATGGGGATAGTGCATGCTGGCTGGCGTGGCCTCCGAGCAGGCATAATCCAAAATGCATGCATTGAAATGCGCAAGTTGGGAGGTCACCCAACGATAGCCGTAGTTGGACCTTGCATATACCCTAAGCATTATGAATTTGGTTCAGTTGAACTCAAACACATGACGAGAGAATTTGGTCCAACAGTGGAATCAGAAACCAAAGAAGGAACCCCTGCGTTAGATATACCGGAAACAGCAAGAATAGCTCTTCTTAGAAGCAACATATTAGACACGCAGTTTATAGGTGAGTGCACAGCATCGTCAGGAAAGTACTGGTCACACCGTGTCGGGGGCAATATAGAGAGACAAGCAATGGTCGCATGGCTGGAAGAGGCTTCGTGACAAGCGAGACCTACTCTGAAGAAATTAAAGAAAGACTTGAGGAAATAAATAAGATTATTGATGCAAAGGCACAAAACCCAGTAACCCTGATAGGGGTTACCAAAGGATTTACCCATGAGGAAGTCAACATAGCCAGCGAGCTAGGAATTAAAAACTTCGGAGAAAATTATGCTCAGGAACTACTTACGAAAAACCCTTTGGTAGATCCAGAAATTAGCTGGCACTTCATTGGTCAACTTCAAAGCAATAAGATAAGAAAAATATCCCATCTTGTTGATGTCTGGCATTCAGTAACGTCGCTAAAACATGCCAGAGAAATACATAAGCGTAATGATCAAGCACAAATTTTAC
>Ga0208130_1001206_pt1 | contig 12602 bp, 17 predicted proteins | sample ETNtaG_31_FD_185771 | JGI IMG/M metagenome (GOLD analysis project Ga0208130, IMG submission 185771) | Marine microbial and viral communities from oxygen minimum zone, Eastern Pacific Ocean - ETNP201310SV78 (SPAdes) (version 2) | ecosystem: Environmental > Aquatic > Marine > Oceanic ...
GCCCTGAGCACTGTAAGCAATGACTTTCTTGCCTGAAGTTTTGAAGTCAGTGATCGCCTCTGCAATTAATTCAAGTTTCGTTGTACTGCCCCCTGCAAAGCCATCTGTACTGATAAGAAGTGTAGAAATATCATCATTGTCTTTCGCATGACTTATAACACGAGTTACATCTGTAATCAGTGTCTCAGTTTGAGACTCACCTGTTAATTCAGAAAACGCTAATTCAAATTCTGTTTGAGAGATCTCCTCTACTAAGGTCCCTTTGATATTCAAATTCAGTATTGCGCCCTCTTTAATAGGTTCATCACCAGAAGGAAACAATGGTGAAATTATTGTCAGTGATATGACAAGAAGAACTATAAATATGACAGTTCTTTTTACGAAGACAGCAGATGCGTCTAGAATGGTTCCTAATGTTGAGAGTTTCTCTTTTATGCTCATTTTTAATCCTTATCTATTAAATTTAATTGTTTTTTTTGTTAATGATTCTTAGGTTTAAAGTAAAACAACAGTTACCAGTACAAGTCCTACTATAAAAATTACCAATATTTCTAATCCAAGCATTATCTTATTCCTTTATCTTGATTCTTATTTTTTTTAAACCATACATCATAAATATCCATATATTTTGAATTAATTATGAAGCATATATCCATTCTCATTACTGTAAACATTTATGTTAGCCCTCATGCTCAAAAATTGAGTCAATTGGTTCACCGAAGAATTTTGTGAGCTTGATAGCAAGGGTCAGTGACGGGTCAAATTTACCATTCTCTACTGAATTAATTGTTTGCCTGCTTACACTCAAGATATCTCCAAGCTTTTGTTGGCTTAGACCCTTAGCTTCTCTTAACTTTCTTAAATTATTTTTCATTCAGCCAAATGCTTTTTATAGAATCTGAAACCACCTATAATTGATCCTCCGGTAAATGCTAAGAAGAACTCATAAAATGTTGGCTTGAAGTCAAAAAATGGTGAAACCAATGATGCAGTCAATCCTAGTACTAGAAATCCTATGGCGCCCCAACTCAGTACAAAGTCATGATATCTCTTCATTAATTCATCTTGTCGATTAAAAAACTTCATGTAGTAGAATGCAGCAAAGGCCCACAATGTAACTATGCAGATTCTTATAATATTTATATTTGGAATATCGATTGGTTCTTCGCCAATCCAACCAACAGAAGCAACATGAACACCCCATCCTAAAGCACCAATAAAAAATAGAATCATGCTCAATAAATAGTTCTTCCTGTCTTCTTTATCGAGTGATTTGACTGAAATCCACATCCCTTTATGTACGATCTTTGCCATAGTAATAAACCTGAAAATCTTATATTAAGATGTCAAGTGTACTTGTCATATTATATATGTCAAATATATTTGACATATTCAAATACAATACTTTTCAATCAATGTTTCAGATTATTGTATTTTGTAGAGATTTTATTTTTGATTAATCGCTATAAGTAATGCGATATATTGCACCGTTGTGATCATCAGAGACAAGCAATGAACCATCTTTCATTACCAGTAGATCAACTGGTCGACCAAGAGTTCTTTCATCTTCTAACCATCCGTCTGCAAATGTTTGATATGAGGTTGATTGATCCTCATCTAGGGTAACCATTGTTATACGATAACCAATCTTCTCTGAACGATTCCACGATCCATGCTCAGCAATAAAAACCTGATCATGATATTCCTCTGGGAACATATCACCTGTATAAAACTTAAGCCCCAATGGCGCAACATGAGGACCTAATTCTTGAATTGGTATGGTGATATTGGAACATTGTCCCATGGATCCATATTGTGGATCTTGAATATCATTTCCATGACAAAATGGGAAACCAAAATTTTCTCCTTCAAACGAAAGCTTATTCAATTCACATGGTGGTATATCATCTCCAAGCATATCTCTTCCATTATCAGTGAACCATAACTCACCTGTGGTCGGATGAAATGTCATCCCAACACTGTTTCTTATTCCTTCTGCAATGATTCTTTTATCGGTACCATCCAGATTCATACTGGTTATCACAGCATAACCTTCATCATCACATACATTACATGGTGCACCTATTGGAATGTAAATCCGATCATCATCGCCAATAACAATATATCTCCATCCATGATGTCGGTCAGTTGGATATTTGGATATCACTGAATATTCCGGTTCTTCACCAGAATTTATAATATCCTCAATATTTTCAAATTTTAGAACCCTATGTATCTCTGCTACATAAAGATCACCATCATGATAAGCAATACCATTTGGTATATAGAGTCCACTCATGAAAGTATTTACTTCCCTGCTAGGGTTATCAGTATTGATTGCGTATAAATTGCCCTCCTCCATTGAGGAAACAAATAAGTAATTATCGCCATGTGCTAATGATCGGGCACCAGGGACTTGATCGGAGAATAGTTCGATCTGGAAACCATCAGGAAGTTTGATATCTGCGTCTAGTGAGTATGAGATATTTGAAATCCCAATACTGAAAGTGAGCAAGAAAAATGCCCAGTACTTCTTAGTCAATTTATTAGACCTTTTCTTTGATTCTGGCAGATTTACCACTTCTTTCACGAAGGAAATAAAGTTTTGCTCTTCGAACATCACCTTTTCGCTTTACCTTAATCTCTGTAATAAGCTTACTGTGAGTTTGAAACACACGTTCAACGCCTTCACCATTGGATATTTTTCTGACTGTAAATGAGGAGTTAAGACCTCTGTTCTTTTTAGCAATCACAACACCTTCAAAGATCTGGAGTCTTTCTCTTTCACCCTCTCGGATTCTGACTTGAACAGCAACTGTATCGCCCGGTGAAAACTCAGGGATATCATCTCTTAACTGTTCTTTTTCAATTTGTTCAATAATGTTCATTTCTATTTCTGTTCTCTGAAATTTTGAGCATTGTATATCATGCTATATATATGTTAAAGACTATTCTAGATCATTTTTTATACCATCAATAATCTTAATCTCATCGTCAGTGAGTTTGGCTCTATCAATCAAATCAGGTCTTTTTGTAAAAGTGTTCTTTAATGATTGAATTTTTCTCCACTGATTTATTTTTTCATGGTCGCCACTAAGTAATATTTCTGGTACACCTTGCCCATTTACCTCTGGAGGTCTTGTGTAATGAGGATATTCAAGAAATCCATTACTGAATGACTCCTCAATCACTGACTCATCATCACCAAGAACGCCCGGTATTAATCTTGAAATAGAATCTATAACAACTGCACAAGCAGTTTCTCCTCCAGAAAGAATAAAATCCCCAATTGAAATTTCTTCATGGTTGGCTGTTTGATCTATTGCTCTTTGGTCTAAGCCTTCATATCTAGAGGAAACAATTATGATTTGATCAAGCTTAGATAGCTCTTTTGCTTTTTTTTGTTTAAATTTCTTTCCCTGGGGTGAAAGGAAGAATACTGGAATATCACTATTTTCTCCTCTAGCTTCCTCAATTGATTGTAATACCGGCGTGGCTTGCATAACCATGCCAGGTCCACCACCATATGGCTTATCATCTATTGAATTGTGTTTGTTACCGGCATAAGTCCTTGGATCAAAGTAATCAATTTTGATTTTATCTCTTTTTATTGCACTTCCGATGACCCCATAACTTAATGCCTGACTCAGTTCATTAGGAAAGATAGTTACAACATTGAATTTCATAACTCTTATTCTTCCTCATTCCAATTCACGATTATAACTTTGCTCTCTATATCTACATTTTTAACAACATCTATATTTATAAATGGGATTAACTTGCGGCTATTATTCTCTCCAACTATTACCATGACATCATTGGAGCCAGTTTCAAAAAAAGAATCTAGAAGGCCTATACACTCATTTGCTTCTGTTCTTACCTCAAAACCTAAGAGATCTGTCCAATAGTATGAATCTGAAGAAATCTCTGGCAACTCCTCTCTATCTATTAGTATTTCACATTTTGATATAGCTTCTGATTGATCTCTATCATCGACACCTTTTAGTTTGATCCTGATAATCTTTCCGTTAGTAGAATAATCCTCAATCTCAAATGGTAAATACTCATTTCCCTTTTCTAGGAAGATTGATTTATAGGAAAAGATATTTTCAATTGGGTCAGTGAATGAAAGAATTTTCACCCATCCTCTAACACCATGAGGTGAAGATACGCGTCCTATGACCACTTTTCGTTGGTCAGTCATGATTAGCTATAAAATCAGAGATGCTATAAGAGCAAGGGTATATTCTAGCTCTCATCCTTTTTTTCGTCAGCATCTTCCTCTGGTTTAGCTTCTTCTTCTGCTGGAGTTTCTTCTTCAGCTGGAGCTTCTTCTTCTGCTGGAGCTTCTTCTTCTGCTGGAGCTTCTTCTTCAGCTGGAGCTTCTTCCTCTGCTGGAGCTTCTTCTTCTGCTGGAGCTTCTTCCTCTGCTGGAGCTTCTTCCTCTGCTGGAGCTTCAGCAGCTAGTTTTGCTGCTTTCTGAGCTTCTTTTTTAGCCTGTTTCTTTTGTAGCTTATTTAATCTTTTTGATTCTCTCTCTTCTCTTGACAGTGCAGAGAGTTTTATCAGATTAAGCACTCGGTCACTGATTTGAGCGCCGACTGATTTCCAATAATCCAACCTTTCTGAGTTGATATTAATATCTTCCTCATTGTCTGTTGCTCTTGGATTAAAGTAACCCAATCTTTCGATATATTTACCATCACGCGGATTTCTGCTATCTGTAGCTACAATGTGATAAAAAGGACGTTTTTTAGAACCTCCTCTTGCTAGTCTAATTTTAACCATTCTTGTTACTCATCAATATATTTATGTTATGGCGCGGAATTGTACGGTAATTTGCATATCAGGTCTAGATAGTTTTCTTGACACAATATACCTGAAGAACGAGAATACACTTATATTAACTATAAAGGAGTCGCTGTAATTGAGCGATGACATTCCGCTAGAATACCTTTTTGTAATTCTAGCCATACTAATCTTACTATCAGCATTCTTCTCTGGAACGGAAACTGCACTCATGAGAGTGAACAAATACCGTGTCAGACACCTTGCAAAAAAAGGAAACAAGAGTGCCAAACTAGCCGAAAAACTTCTTAAGAAGCCGGATAAGCTAATAGCTTTCATTCTTCTTGGAACAAACTTGGTCAACTTTATTGCCGCATCACTAGTGGGCGTTGTGTCTATGGAAATAGGTGGGCCGACCGGTGTTGTAGTTGGAACGATACTGCTTACAGCAGTTGTATTACTATTCTGTGAATCTATACCAAAAACTGTTGCTGCAATTTTCCCTGAAAAAATTGCACTCCCTGCGAGTCGAATTTATCACCCGCTTGTCAAATTCACTCAACCGTTTTTAATCATTATAAATTTCTTTACCAATATGGTTTTGAAACTTCTGGGATCAGGTCCGGGTGAGCAGGAAGAAAGAATATCTGTCGATGAACTTAAAACGATCATTACTGATGGCCTAACAAAAACTGCCTTCGATAGACAAAACATCATGATGGGTGTTTTGGACCTAGGAAGCATGACAGTTGAGGATATTATGCTTCCTCACAACGAAGTGGTTGGCATTGATTTAAATGAAACAGATAAGAAAAACATAAAAATAATCCAAAAAAACTTCCACTCATCTCTCCCAGTTTATGAAGATGTTCTAGATAATCTAAAAGGTGTTCTAAACTTAAATGAATTCCTAAAGGATGTTGATCTTGATTCCTTTAGTAATAATCTTGTGAAACAACACATGAGAAAACCTTACTTCATTCCAGAAACAACTTCACTTAGTCAACAGCTTCTTGAGTTTAAGTCAAAGAAACAAAAAACAGCATTTGCAGTCGATGAATATGGGAATATACAAGGCCTCATAACAATTGAAGACATTTTTGAAGAGATTGTTGGAGACTATCTTGAGGAAACTCAAAAACTGAACCAAGAAATGAAACCCAAAAAAGTCAAAGATCACTATGTCGTAAATGCTTCTTCTAATATTCGAGTTCTGAATAAGATGATGAATTGGGATATCCCAATTGATGAAGCGAAAACAATCAATGGAGCAGTACTTGAAAATCTTGGATATATTCCAGAAGAAGGCACTGACTTTCGATTGGGCAGTTTTATCATTGAAGTTTTATCAACAAAAGAGAATGCTGTAGAGAAAGTTAAAATAAAAAAATCAGATGATGACTTTGAGCTAAAGGTCGTTTCCTAGAATTGCTCGTACTCTGGAACCCAATTTTCAAACTTGGTATATCGCCCAACCCATGTAAGGTTGAATTTACCAATCGCACCATTCCTTTGCTTGGCAACATTTATCTGTGCAATACCTTTTTTATCTGTTTCAGGATCGTAGACCTCTTCACGGTATATAAACGCAATAAGATCAGCATCTTGCTCAATTGCACCTGATTCCCTCAAATCTGACATTTGTGGCACTTTATCAGTTCTTTGTTCTACGCTTCTATTTAATTGAGACAATGCAATGATTGGAACATCTAATTCTCTTGCTAAAGCTTTTAAATTTCTTGAGATTTCTGATATTTCTGTGGCTCTATTCTCTTTATTGCCATGAACTTGCATGAGCTGAAGATAATCAATCAAAATAAGTGACAATCCTTTTTCTCGTTGAATCCTTCTTGCTCTTGCCCTTAACTCAATTGGTGTCAGAGATGGTGTATCATCTATGTATATTGGTGCATTCTTAATTTGCTGAATGGCTCCGTCGATCCTATTCCAATCTCTTTCTTCAAGCTTACCTGTTCTCATAGAATGAGAATTAACTCTTCCAAGCGATGAGATCATTCGTTGTGCGAGTGAGCTTGCTGACATTTCCATACTGAATACAGCTACCGGATTATCATCTGCAAGTGCTGCGTGTTCAGCAATATTGAGTGCGAAAGCTGTTTTACCCATCGAAGGCCTACCTGCAATGATAATAAGTTCTCCTTTCTGAAGACCAGCTGTCAAATTATCAAGTTCCCTGAATCCAGATGAAACTCCAGTTAATCCTCCACCTCCCTGAGATCTCTTGTCTAGTTCATCGTAAGTTTCTTTTACAAGGTCACTCATTTGTGAAAAAGCACCTTTTTTAGAGCCGCGCTCTGCAATTTCAAAAATATAAGATTCAGCAATATCAACCAATTCATTAGGAGTTCTTCCTTCGGGTTTATATGCATTTTGAGATATATCATTGCTGATTTGAATAAGCTCTCTCAACAATGCCTTTTCTCTTATTATTTTTGCATATTCGCCAACATTAGAGCTCCCAGCAGTGTTTTCAATGATTTCAGACAAATATTCAATCGGTGATGCAGGAGTTTCAGAGCCATTTGATTCTAGATAGTCCGAAACCGTCAAGACATCTGTAACCTTTGAATCCTCTCTGAGTCTTTGTATGGCAGAGAACACTGCCTTATTTTCCGGATAATAAAAATCACGATCAGAAATCAAATCAGCGACCTTATCATACGCCTCACCATTTGGATCCATTATCAAACCACCAATAAGTGCAGCTTCAGCCTCAGTTGAGTGAGGCGGTAGTGATATTTGTCCTAATGATTTATTTGATCGTTGGGTCTCTGCTGCAGATTTTGCCATTTATTCGGATTCTTCGGTATTTTCAGTATCAATATTCTCTTCATTGATATTATCTTCTTCCACTTCAGAATCCAAAGTATTTTTAATGGCGACTTCGCCACCAATGACTTCGACAGTAATCATAACCTGAATCTCTGGATGAAATAATAATTCCACATCATGTGATCCAATAGTTTTAATTGGACCATCAGGCATATTGATGTAACTTCTCTCAAGCTCTATTCCTTTCTCATTAGCAGAATTAGCAATATCAATAGTTCCGATTGATCCGTAAAGGGTTCCCTCTTCAGTAACATTTGCTTCAATGGTTAATTTCAATCCTTCAAACTTGTGAGCTTTTTCTCGAAGTATTGAGAGCTCTTGCTCTTGTTTCTGCTTGAGTTCTTCTTTCTGAAATTCAAGTTGCTTCAGGTTTTCAGCGGTAGCAAATACAGCTTTACCCTGAGGAACAAGAAAATTTCTTCCATAACCAGGTTTAACAGAGACAACGTCTCCAATTACTCCAAGGTTCTTTATATCTTCTTTAAGTATAACTTCCATGACTATCTTCTTATCTATGTTGATCTGTATATGGTAATAAAGCTAAAAATCTAGCTCTCTTAATTGCAACTGCAAGTTGTTTTTGATAACCAGCCTTCGTTCCAGTAATTCTACTAGGTATAATCTTTCCAGTCTCAGTAATGTATTTCTTTAAAACATCGATATCTTTGTAATCGATTTGATCAACACCCTCAGCGGTAAATTTACAGTATTTATTCTTGTTTCTGTTTATACCCTTTTTTCTTCTAAAATCTTTACCCTTCTTCTTTTTCATCAGTCTTTTCCTCTACTTTTTCTTCTTCAGTATTTTCTGGCTGCTGTGGTTCTTCAGAAGCATCTACTTGTATTTCTTTATCAGTTTCCTCTTCAGCTTTTACTTCATCTTTTACAACTGCCTCTTCAGTAGCTGCATCATCTTTTTCTACCTTCTTTTCAGCTTTAGGATGTTCCTTTGCTTTTTTTGAATCATCCTTTTTATTGTTTAGCTCAAAAAGTTTTGAATCTCCAGTCTCAGCTTTTTTCATTTTAACTATCATATGTCTCATGATTGAGTCATTGAACTTGAATAATGACTCTAATTCACTGATAACGCCTTCATTAGACTCAATATTCATTAGAACATAATGTGCTTTATGCATATCCTCTATGGTATATGCCAGAGGCATTCTACCAATGTCTTCTGTTCTATGGATAATTCCGTCAGATTTCTTAACGGTTTCTTGATACCGGTTGATCATTTCCGGTACTTGTTCACTCTGATCTGGATGGACCAGTAACACTAATTCATAATGTCTCATGTTTTCCCTTTTGGTTTAAAGCTACCCATATTCAACTTTGGTGTAGCAAGGTTATTTATTATTGTCAGCGGATCGTACAGAAAATATTCAAATAATTCAAACTAATTAACAGTCCTCTGACGATGAACCTCATAGAGCATAAGGCCACAAGCAACAGATACATTTAAGCTAGAAACATCACCGAGCATTGGAATAGATACTACCTGATCACATTTGGACTTGGTCAAATCTCTCATTCCCTTACCTTCTGAACCTACAATGATGGCTGTTGATTCTTTGTAATTAGGATCCCAATAGCTGACTTCGGAATTGTCAGATGTTCCATAGACCCAAAAACCAATTTCTTTGATTCTATCTATAAACTGAGAGATATTTGAGACAACAGCAATATTTGATTTCTGTAGTGCACCTGATGACACTTTACCTATCACTGGACTGTCGATGTTTACCCTATTCCTGGAAAGCACAATCATATCAACAGCTGTAGCATTTGCAGTTCTAAGACATGCTCCAATGTTTCTTGGGTCATCTAGATCATCTAGGATCAATATCAGCGATCCGTCAGTTTGAGATAGATAATCAATACTTGATTTGAGATCAAAATAATCATCAATTCTTATTTTTGCGGCAATGCCTTGGTGTTTTTCAGTAGAAAGAAGTTGTGAAAGAAAATGCTTATTAACCTTTAGAATATTTAGTCTCGAAGCGGCTTTGCCGGATATCAATTTTTCGATTCGCTTATTTGAAGACGATTCATCAATATATAGCTCTATTATGTTTTCTGGATTCTTCAATACAGAAGTTTCGACAGAATTATAGCCGTATACAGTGACCTCTTTGCTCATGAAAATATTTGATCAATAACGATCATGTCATTTCTGTCAGGTCCTGTTGATATCAAAGCCACAGGAACGCCAATCGACTCCTCTATTCCATTGATCAGCTTTCTTGCTTCAGTTGGTAATTGATCAAAAGACTTCAGTCCAGATGTAATTCCAGACCAACCTTCATATTCCCTATATATTGGAGATATTCTTTCAAAACGATTTTGACTCATTGCGGGCAAAGTATCATATTTTTTTCCATCAATTTCATATCCCTCTGCAACAAGGATCTTATCCAGTCCATCAAGCACATCTATTTTGGTTATACAGAGGTGTGAAATTGAATTGATATTGACCGCTTTTCGTAACGCCACAAGGTCCAACCAACCGCACCTTCTGGGTCTGCCTGTTGTTGCACCAAACTCAACCCCAACCTTTGCCATATGTTTGCCATAATGATCATTGATTTCGGTTGGGAATGGTCCTGACCCGACCCTAGTAGCATAAGCTTTTGTAATGCCTAGCACACCATCGATATCTAAAGGACCGATACCAGAACCGAGTGATGAAGCTCCAGATAAAGTACTTGATGATGTCACAAATGGGTAAGTTCCTTGATCGATATCAAGCATCGAACCCTGCGCACCTTCGAAGAGTATATTTGATTGTTTTGATTTAAAATTGTTCACTTCTTTTGAGCTGTCGACGACAAGTGTTTTAATTTTGGAAAAATAACCCATCCACTCTTTGAATGTATCCTCGAGATCTGTTCCACTGGATTTATATAGCTCCTCGAGAAGGAAGTTGTGATAAGTATTCAGTGAAGTTAATTTTGATTTGAATAGGTCTTCTTCAAATAAATCCATTACGTGAACCGCTCTCCTAGCAACCTTATCTTCATATACAGGCCCAATTCCTCTGCCTGTGGTACCGATTGCATTCTTTCCCAATGATTTTTCTCGTGCCTCATCTATGAGTATGTGACTTGGCAGTATCAGAGGACACTGTGAGCTAATCATTAACTTACTCTGAATATCAATACCCTTAGACTCAAGGTATTCAATTTCTTCTATGAGTGTTGGTAAATGAAGAACAACTCCATTGCCAATAAGACATTTGGCATCATTGAAAATACCTGAAGGTATGAGATGCAGAACAGTTTTGTCGCCATCGATTACGAGAGTATGACCAGCATTATGTCCTCCCTGAAACCTGACAACAGCGTCTGCTTTCTCAGTGAGAATATCTATAATCTTTCCTTTACCCTCATCTCCCCACTGAGCGCCGATTACAACTAAAGATTTTGTCACTGAATACTCCTAGAATAAGTTCATTAAGATGACACCTATTATAATCAAGATAAGCCCTGTAATCCTTATAGAATTTTCTTCAGTATTCAGCATTTGCACAAGGAGATACTTGTATAACTTTGGAGATATAAAAGGAAGCAAGCCCTCCAATATTAAAAATATTGATAAAGCGAAGAGTACCTCATTAACCCCCATGTAGATATAGCTCTACTATTCTGGGTTTTGGTTGTTCAAATACTTAAAGAAGTCACCCTCAGAATCAAGAACAAGAATATCATTGGAAGTACCAATAGAGGCTTTATATGCTTGTATGCTTCTATAGAAGGAATAGAATTCTCTGTCTTCGTTATAAGCTGTCGCATAAACATTTGCAGCAGTAGCATCACCTTCACCTCTGATGATTTGTGAATCACGATTTGCATTAGCAAGAATCTCAGTTCTAGTTCTGTCAGCTTCTGCTCTGATGACAGTGGCTTCTTCGCTTCCCTCAGCTCTGAGTTCGGATGCAATTCTTGCCCTTTCTTGTCTCATTCTATTATATACAGACTCACTTACATCATCGGAAAGTTCAATTCGCTTGACTCTCACATCTACGAGCTCAATGCCTAGATTTCTGGCATTACTCGCAGCATCAGTTAACATTCCAGACATTAATTCTCTTCTTTCCTTTGAAACAACTTCTACAACCGTTCTTTTTGCAAATTCAGAACGAAGACCATCTTTCACATTTTCAAGCAATCTTTGAGCAGCAACCAACTCGTCTCCACCAGTTGACCGATAGTAGTCAGTTGTATTGGCTATTCTCCATTTGATGAAAAAGTCCACAAATAGGTTTTTCTTTTCAGCAGTAAGAAAGAGCTCTTGTGGATTATTGATTGTTAGAATTCTCTTTGGATATTTGTTTACGTTGTTAACAAATGGAAATTTAAAATGTATGCCAGGCTCATATTCAGATTGAATGATTTCTCCAAATCTGAATTTAAGAGCATATTCTCTCTCATCAACAGTGAATATACTGTTTGAAATAATCACGAATGTAGCTACAAGTATAAATATGAATATATTCTTCATTATCTTACCCTCCTCATTCTTGGATCTTGAGTGGTTGTTGTTGGGCTAGGCCTATTAGATTGAGTCTCAGTATTTGCAGAACTCCCTTTTTGGGTAGAATTCTGTTGAAGAAGTTTATCTATAGGCAGATACATGAGATTACCACTTCCATCAGAATCCATTAGAACCTTATTTGAGTTTCCATAGACATTCTCAATGGCATCAATATAAAGTCTTTCTCTGGTGACCTCAGGTGCTTTTTGATACTCGACCAGCAATTTACTGAATCGCTCAGCCTCACCTTCTGAATCAGCAATGACTTTAGCCTTGTATGCCTCTGCTTCTTGAACCATTTTTGCTGCATCACCTCTTGCTTTTGGAACAATATCATTCGCATACGCCTCAGCTTCAAATGCATATCTCTCTTTGTCCTCTCTGGCCTTGATTGCATCTTGAACTGCATCTTCGACTTGGACTGGAAA
>Ga0208130_1001208_pt1 | contig 12596 bp, 12 predicted proteins | sample ETNtaG_31_FD_185771 | JGI IMG/M metagenome (GOLD analysis project Ga0208130, IMG submission 185771) | Marine microbial and viral communities from oxygen minimum zone, Eastern Pacific Ocean - ETNP201310SV78 (SPAdes) (version 2) | ecosystem: Environmental > Aquatic > Marine > Oceanic ...
CTGAGCGCCACCGCCACCAAGAGATTTTAAAGATGAGGTATCAGTTCCTTCGAAATCAGGATGGGCAATTAGTTCCCTTGACATAACTGGAACGCCACTTATAGTCGTTATCTGCTCGGATTCAACTAGCTTAAGAGCTTCACCAGCATCCCATTTGTACATGTGCACTAACTTCCCACCTGCCATCGTGATGGAGTGCGCAACACAATTATTAGCTGTGACATGAAACAAAGGCGTAATGACAAGAGCAGAGGTTTGCGATACATCTTTAGCTGGAAGCTTGGTTGATGTGACACGTGCTCGCGATGTAGCTACGGACTGAACGATATGAGCGAACGCAAGACTCATGGCATTAGCCACACATCCTCGATGAGTAAGTTGTGCGCCTTTGGGTCGGCCAGTCGTTCCTGAAGTATAGAAAATACATGCGTCTGAATCAGGATCAACCATAATCTCTGGCATCTCGCCACCCTTTTCTGTAAGCACATCCCACTCAATAACATGAGCTGATTCGGTTTCCGCACGAACCCCCACTAGCTGAGGAAATGCATCTGAGTCGCGAAGTTCAATCAACTGCTCAAGTCGCTCCTTATCTGCAATGACTACCTTTGGTTTAGAGTCATTGAGCGCATATTCCAATTCGGGAGTAGCCCACCAAGCATTCATACCTACGCAGGCAGCACCTATACTCATACAGGCCCAATAAGCTAACATCCACTCTGGATAGTTCCGCATAGCTATCGCTACCCGATCTCCTACCTGCACATCATTCTCAATGAACCAATTAGCTATACTTGCGACATGTTCATGAGCTTCCGCATAGGAAATACGCTCATCTCCGTACACTAAATAATCTGCATTACCAAACCTCAGACTTGATAGCCAAAAATCTCTTAGAGTCGCAGGTTGATTCTTGTAACAAAGAAGATCAATTCCCCTTACATTTACTTCCTCTAACTCAAACTGAGAACCTTCCGCAGTAAGTTCTTCCCATGCTTGGGACAATTCTTTGTACACGTCTCCCCCACAATTAGTGAATGACTAACAGGGTAGATTAAATTCATAACTGCTCATAACTGTCAAGACAGTAACTTTGAAAATATCGAAAAGGAAAATTCTTTACCTTATTGGTCTAGAATGAAACCGGTAAACTTGCAAGGAGTGGTCATGGGAAGCGAAGAGAAACAAGAACCTAACGCACGAGAAGCATGGGAACTTGAGTACCAAAAAGCCTCATTGAGAGACTCAAATTTTGAGACTATGTCAGGAGTACCGGTTGAGCCTGTCTATGGAGATGACTTGTTTCCTGGCCAATATCCTTACACACGGGGAATTTACCCCTCTATGTACAGGTCACGTCTATGGACGATGAGAATGTTTGCAGGGTTTGGGACAGCCGAAGATACAAATTTAAGGTTCAAAGAACTTCTACGAAATGGCGGAACTGGACTATCAACTGCTTTCGATATGCCGACCCTCATGGGTCGTGACTCCGACAGCGAATGGTCGTTAGGTGAAGTCGGACGAGCCGGAGTCGCAGTAGACACGCTCGCAGATATGGAAGATCTGTTTGCTGATATCGATTTATCACAAGTTTCTACCTCTATGACAATAAACGGCCCTGCAGCAACACTTCTAGCCATGTACGTCGCTGTCGCTGAACAAACTGGAGTCGAACCTCACCAGCTTGCTGGAACAATCCAGAATGACATTCTGAAGGAATATCAGGCACAGAAAGAATACATTTACCCGCCTCGCCCCTCAATGCGTATCGTGACGGACATGGTCAAATACACCACAGCCGAAATGCCCAAATGGCACCCCATCTCAATTTCTGGCTATCACATTAGAGAAGCGGGAAGCACAGCGGCTCAAGAATTAGCATTTACATTAGCAAACGGGTTCTCCTACGTAGAAGCCGCTATCGCTGCTGGGCAAAACGTTAATGAGTTTGGGAAACGCCTCAGTTTCTTCTTTAATAGCCATAGCGATTTCTTTGAAGAAATCGGTAAATTCCGAGCAGCGCGACGTATTTGGGCACGTTGGATGAAAGAACGCTACGGAGCCACAGATGAAAAGGCCATGCTGTGTAGATTCCATACACAAACTGCAGGTGTCTCTCTGACAGCTCAACAGCCCGAAATTAATATAGCCAGAGTTGGAATACAGGCACTTGCCGCGGCTTTAGGGGGAACGCAGTCGCTTCATACAGATAGCTTTGACGAAGCGTTAGCGCTACCAACAGAAGATGCGGCTCGAATCGCGTTAAGAACACAGCAAATTGTCGCTCATGAAACTGGAGTGGTGAATGTAGCTGACCCACTTGGAGGGTCACCCTACGTTGAATGGATGACTGATGAAATGGAGAGGCAAGCTGAAGCCATATTCGCTCACCTTGATGACTTAGGAAATGGATCAATACTTGAAGGAACATTCAACGGTATTGAAAACGGATATTTTGTTGGCGAAATCGCAGACGCAGCTTACAGGTTTGAGCGTGAAGTGAACTCTGGAAGACGCATCATTGTTGGAGTAAATGATTTCACCGATGGCGATAACCCTGAGGACAGAAATCTCTTACGGATTGGAGCTGAGACTGAGGAGTATCAGCTTAAGCGACTGAATGATGTCAAAACAAGAAGAAATCAAGAGCATGTCAACAGTGCCCTTTCCGAAATAACTGCTGTGGCTTCAGACCCAACACGTAATTTAATGCCTGCGATTATTGCGGCAGTAAAGACCTACGCTACTGAAGAAGAAATTGCCAACGCTATGGAAGTGGTTTTCGGAACATACGTTGAAAAGGCAATAGTTTAATAAAACGAAAGTGAAGGAGAACAAACATGGGTGACCATCAACAAAGGGTGATTCTCGCCAAATTAGGGTTAGATGGTCACGATCGCGGCATCAAAGTAGTAGCACGAATTTTGCGTGATGCAGGCATGGAAGTTATCTATTTGGGTTTGCGTCAGACTACGGCAAGTATCGTTGCAGCTGCAGAAGAGGAAGATGCAGACGCCATCGGTCTTTCTATGCATAATGCAGGCCATTTAACACTTGGGCCCAAAATGGCGGAGGCGATAACAGCGGCTGGACTAGATATCCCTTTAATCATCGGCGGAATCGTACCTGACGAAGACGTTGAGGAATTAATGGATGCCGGCATTGCTGCTGTTTTAGGCCCGGGCGCTTCGGCAGAAGAAGTGGTAGCTACAGTTCAGAATGCAATTTCTGCACGTGATAAAGCGTGACTTCATCGATCAGCGATGCAGCAACTACTCTCTTCCAGAGTGCAGTCAAAGGAGAGCGACGTAGCCTAGGAAAACTTTTGACAGCTATTGAACGGGGCGGTGATCAAGCTGAAATTATTGCAGGGCTAGCGCATCAAGTATCAGGGAATACTCATGTAGTGGGAATCACCGGAGCTCCAGGCTCAGGAAAATCAACTTTGACAGGTAGGCTTTTGAAACTGTTTTCAGAAGCTGGCGACAAATTAGCTGTCTTGGCTGTTGACCCATCTTCTCCTCTGACTGGAGGAGCTATTCTTGGAGATCGAATACGGATGGATGACCTTGCGGGCGAGGAATCCTTCATTCGTTCGATGGCTACACGAGGCCACTCTGGAGGACTTGCATTAGCTGTCCCAGCAGCTATTCAACTCTTTGACGCTGTTGGGTATGAGCCTGTAATCATTGAAACTGTGGGAGTTGGCCAGGTAGAGGTTGATGTGGCGGGTGCAGCTGATACCACGGTCGTTGTTGTTACTCCTGGCATGGGTGATGCTGTTCAGGCAAATAAAGCAGGCCTTCTTGAAGTTGCGGATATTTTTGTCGTAAATAAATCAGACAGGCCAGGTGCTAGCGATGCAAGGCGAGATTTAGAGCTAATGCTGGACTTAGGACATGTTTCGGGGCTTGAACAAATGACTGGCTACAGGCCTCCAATCATTATGGCAAATTCACTTGATGGCACAGGCGCTGATGAAGTTCTTGATGCCATCAAATCGCATGCAGAATTTCTTCGTAGTTCTGGGAAAATAGAGATACGTCGAAAGGAACGACTAGTAATGGAAATTCAAAACAGAATTGAATTGTTGATCGGATCAACAGCTAGTGTCACTCTTGAATCTGAATTGGGAGCAAGCTTCGTCACGAAAGTTCTTGATAGAAAAATCTCACCAGCTGAAGCAGCGAAATCCATTGTTGCTTCCATCACCGCAAACGAATAACCGTTATTGGTTGACAGGCACCGCACGCCCACCTGACCGAACCACGACATAGACACTCTCGCCTTGTGAGAACTCAAACCGTACCTTTTTGTAGTTGAGGCCCCACACTAAATAGTCTGATCCACGTATCTGCCCAACCCAGTCAAAATTTTCATGTGGTTTAGGTTCTTCAACTGTAAGGGAAAGAAATCCGAGAAAGTGCTCCTGATCATATACCTTTACATGATGAACGGAGCCAAAACCATGACGAATATGCATATACGTATCTTACGTTTAAAATTCCTGATCCTTTGCAGTGATTAATCGACTCCACCAAATAGATAGGGCGTGAAATAATTATTTAAAACAAGTTGGGGATATTGCGGTCTGCATAGCATCATGTAAGAAGAATAGAATCTAGAAGAAAGACTGCGATGAGCGAATATTCTCCCCCCCTTGACGATATGAAATTTGCACTCAAGGAAGTTGTTAATGTCAATTCTTTATCGGAACTGCCAGCTTTTAACGAAGTGGGGTTAGAAGCACTTGATTCGCTCCTTGACGAGGCAAGTCGTTTTTTTAACGAAGTAATTTCCCCTACAAACCGAACGGGAGACCTCGAAGGGAGCTCACTCAATGATGACGGAAGTGTCTCTACACCCTCAGGGTTTCGTGAAGCATACGCTCAGTATGTTGATGCCGGGTGGGGTGCGATTAGTTTTGACCCGGAGTATGGGGGTGGTGGCTTTCCCTGGCTAGTAGGAATAGCAGTCACCGAAATGCTCACAGCAGCAAACATGGCCTTATCCCTCAATCCAATGCTCACTCAAGGTTCAATCCATGCGCTTACAGCACATGGAGATCAAGAACAAAAGCTCGCATGGTTACCCAAATTAATTACTGGCGAATGGGCAGGGACCATGAATTTAACCGAACCACAAGCCGGGTCAGACGTTGGGGCTCTCACGACCAAAGCAGAACTACAAGATGATGGAACCTATAAGATCACCGGGCAGAAAATTTACATCACGTGGGGCGAACATGATTTGACAGAAAACATAGTCCATTTAGTACTCGCCAGAACACCAGATGCTCCTCCAGGCACGAAAGGAATTAGCTTATTTATCGTTCCAAAATTCATTATCAACGATGATGGAAGCATTGGCGAAGAGAACGATATCAAATGCCTGTCCATTGAACACAAGCTAGGAATTCACGCATCGCCAACCTGTGTGCTCCAATTCGGGGATAATGGCGGGGCAACTGGATACATCGTTGGCGAAGAGAACTCTGGAATGCGCTACATGTTCACAATGATGAACCAAGCAAGGTTAGCAGTGGGGTTAGAGGGCCTTGCTGTGGCTGATCGTGCTTATCAACAAGCCCTTGATTATGCTTTAGAAAGAATGCAAGGCAGAAGAGCAGATACTCCCAAAGGAGAATCCGTTCCCATAATTGATCATCCAGATGTCCGGCGTATGTTGATGACGATGAAAGCATATATCGAAGCAATGCGATGCATGATATATCTAAATGCTAAATCCATTGACATAGCTCATCATCACCCTGATGAAGATGAACGAACGCGTGGTCACGAGTTGACTGATCTTCTAACCCCGTTATCAAAGAGTTGGTGCACTGACCTTGGAAACGAACTCACGAGTCTAGGTATTCAAATCCATGGGGGTATGGGTTTCGTTGAAGAAACTGGAGCAGCACAACATTATAGGGATATTCGAATTGCTGGTATTTACGAAGGAACTAATGGGATTCAGGCCATTGACCTCGTGGGCCGGAAACTATCCATGAGGAAAGGTGATGTAGTCCGTGAACTCCTTCTAGAGATTAATGAAACTGCATCTGAGCTTCACTCGGCGAACCTTAAGGAAATCGCAAGACCTCTCGAAGATGCTGTTAAGGATATGCAAGCAGCAACGGAGTGGCTCATTGAGAAAGGTGGCGCAAGCACAGATGATGGATTGGCCGGAGCTACTCCCTATCTACGAATGTTCGGGACTACTGTCGGTGGTTGGCTTCTAGCAAAGTCTGCGTTGCAGGCGAAGAAACAAATTGATGAAGGCAACGATTCTGAGTTCCTCCAAGCAAAAATAGAAACGGCTATCTTTTATGCCGAGCAGTTACTCCCTCAAGTTTCGGGTTTGCTTCCTGCTACTGTAAGTGGCGCCCAATCGCTGTATGCAATCAAGCCAGAAAGACTTCGGGGCTGACATGAAAAGCGACTCTGAAATAACTATTCTCACTAATTCTGTAAAGTCAATTACTGGGCATTGGAGTGATGGAGATCCATTCGTAGATGCTGTAGAAATCAAAGATGTTCTTGGCTGGGAGATAAAACCGGAGGGTTTATGCAAAGATGATGCTTGCATCCCTGTTAATCATGAGCAGAATATCAAACACAATGAGCGCTACAATCTCCGCGCCGTAGCGCATTTAACTGGACACCCGACTCTTAGTTCGCAGGAATTAAAGGCCATAACAATTGGTCAACCCGCTGATCTTCGCTCCTCCGCTCTTAGGGATAAGATAGCTCCAGATTTTGTCCTTCCAGATATTGAAGGAGTTGATCGAGCTTTCTCCGACTGGGCAGGGAAAAAAAGGCTTCTCGTTGCATTTTCTAGTTGGTGAGGTTGCGCATTTGACTTGCCAGGTTGGCAGGAACTCCATGCAGAATTGCAAGAAGAACAATTCACTGTTGTCGCTGTTGCTATTGACGAGAATTTAGATTCGATTATTGAGTTAGCAAAGGGAGTGACTTATCCGGTCTTGATGGATAAGGATCACATACTCACTGAGCTTTATGCGATTAGTAATGTTCCCTCAGTTTTATGGATTGATGAGGATGGGAAGATCTCGCGACCTGCAGCAAGCGAATTTGGTACTGACACTTTCAGTGAAATAACTGGAGTTAGTCGTGAAGGTCACATGCAGCAAGTTCGCGAATGGGTTAGAGATGGAACTTTGCCGGAAGATGCGAGTTTCGTAGTTGAAGATCTATCCGATGAAGAAATTCAAGCCAGACTCCATTTCAGGTTGGCTGCGCATTTACGAAGAAACAACATGATTGATGAATCTGAGAAGCATTTTGATTACGCCATTGAGTTGGCTCCATTGGACTTTACAATAGCTCGCGCGAGCATGCCCTTACGTGGTGGTGACCCATTTGGTGAGGAATTTTTTGAGCTCTACCAAAAGTATCAAGATGCCGGCTCCCCATTTCATGGAATACCACGTAAAAGTCAGGCGAATTAAATAGTAGTTAGTTATGCATGCCTTCAGTTGAAATTACTCGCTGACTAACTTCAACAAGTTGCTTCTCTTTTACCTCAAATGAGGCGACTTTTTCCGCTTTGTGAAGGCCTGACTGCATTTTTCCGGTAACGATATCAACGGCCGTACCCTCAATTACAGGTATCAAAGCAATTGCTCTAAAGCCCTTATCATTTCCAGGAGAAGGCCTTTTTGTTTCTGTAATAAGTTGTTTTGACTGCCAGACCCATTCTTGATCTACGCTGACAAAACGACATCGATGATTTCCTGCGCTTCTTGAAACTAATGCTCCAGGGCAAACAAGAAATTTTCCTTCTATCCATGGGGTGACTCCTAAGCCCGAGCGGTCAAAACCAATTTCAAACGCTTGCTGAATTATGGATTCGTGATCACCGGACCGTATCGCTCTTTGGAGGATTTCATGTTGCATTTCGCCATGCAGAGTTTGTAATTCAGTATCAGAAAGCCCCTCTATAAAGAAAGACCACATAGCGCTTTCGTTCATGGCATTATCTTGACCGCTATCGTTTGATTCGCTATTCATTTCTACATTCTGCCATTAGCCTGTGCCATTTAATGACTTATAGTTGTTTTGATAGAGCTATCTTATGTATAGGAAGTCAGAAAGGCATCAGATGGGACTTTGGCATCAGGATTGGGAAGAATACGGGGAGTCACTCCAGCTTGCACTTGGAGGGGCCGGAGTCACAGATTCGAATTCAGAAGAGACAGAAGAATTAACAGCGATACAGTATGTGCAACTAATGCGGGATACTCTCGATGCGACGACTTTTGAGCTTGATGATGACGCAGTTGATACAACTATTGAAGGAGTTCCCTGCAGGGTCTTAAAACCTCAAGGTGAGATCAAAGGTGTGTATCTACATTTTCACGGTGGCGGTATGGTCGCTGGAGCGGCCTTTATGGGAGATGTAGAAAATAGGCATATAGCCAATACTTTTAACCTTGCGGTGATTTCAGTTGATTACCGGCTAGCTCCTGAGCACCCATTTCCTGCAGCGTTAGACGATAGTTACGCTGTTTCAAAATGGGTAGTTAACAATGCTTGGGAAGAGTTTGGGACACGTTCAATTGTTGTCGGGGGAGAATCTGCAGGAGCTTACCTTGCTTTGATGACATTAATAGAAGCAAGAGATTCTTTTGATGTGAACGAGGTGCAACAATTTATTGGAGCGAATCTCACATTCGGGGTTTTTGACTGGGGTGGAACTCCATCACAGCTCGGAAGTCGCCCTTCCTCAGGTGACTTTGACGTGCTCTCTCCCGAGATTATTGATTTCTTTACTTCCCAATACCTTCCAGATAAAAGCATTCAAGATCGAAGAAGTCCAAAAATTTCTCCCATGTATGCAAATCTCTCTGAATTACCTGATGCGTTGTTCTGTGTTGGCACAGCTGATCATCTTCTTGATGACACTCTTTTCATGGCGAATCGATGGAAAGCGGCAGGCAATGACTGTGAGCTTATTGTCTACCCCCGAGTACCCCACGCTTTCACTATGTTTCCTTCGCATTTCGTGGAGTTATTTTCTACGCAGCGTGATAGCTGGTTTAAGAGAATTCTCACTGAATAAGCTAACTCGGAGGAGGTCGAACTTCCGAGAAGCTTTTTACATTGCTTAGAGCAGGGAAAAACTTCCACCAAATAGCCACTGCGGCTAGCGTCCCAAAGCCCCCGAATAAAATAGCTCCAACCAATCCGAATGCAGCGGCTGTCAGCCCTGATTCAACAGCCCCTAATTCATTAGATGCCCCAATAAAAACGCCTTCAACTGCGAGTACTCGACCTCGCATCTCTTCAGGAGTTGCTAGTGGGACAAGGCTGGCGCGTATATAAACTGAAACCGCATCAGCACCAGACAAGACCATCAGTGCTAGAAATGCGACAATAAAGCTCCTGGTTAGTCCAAGGACTATGGTTCCTAGACCAAAAATTGCTACTGCTGTCATCAAAGATCTGCCAATATGTCTTTTCAAAGGTCTGATCGATAAGGTCACAGCTACCAGCGTTGCTCCGATACCGACACCGGCTCTGAGCCAACCGAGGCCAACTGCACCAACACCTAAACGATTCTCTGCTATCGCAGGGAGCAAAGCTACAGCTCCACCCAAAAGCACGGCAACTAGATCAAGAGAAATTGCTCCAAACAAAACAGGGCTCTTTCTAATGAACTTTAAACCTTCTTTTGCGTCTCGGAAAGCTTGCCTTCCACCTGTGGTTCCCAGCCGCCGAATTGAAGATGGGCCAACTGTGAGCAAAAGGAGATTAGCAACGCAGTAAGAAATAACAGCTGCTAGATATGGAAATGACGGTCCAGCTATGAATATGAACCCAAAAAGTGCGGGACCTACAATAATCCCAGCTTGGAAAGCCACTGACTTTAAAGCAACTACTCGCTCCACAACATCGTCTGGAGCCCAATCAATGGGTAATGCGCGACTGGCAGGCATCGCAAAGGCTCTTCCTACACCGAAAAGTGCAATGAAAGCAAAAATAGGGAAAACGCCATCAGGGTCCGAGGCGACATAGAGAAAAAGCAGAAAAGATGTTATTGCTTGCGCAACTAAAGCAAGACTAAAGACCTTCCTCCTGTCAAAACGATCCGCAACAGGTCCAGTGAAAGGGGAAAGCAATGCTACGGGTAAGAATTCTGCGAGTCCTAGTAAGCCGAGATTTAATTCGCTCCCTGTCATATCGTAAACCTGTTTACCGACGATTGTGATCTGGCCTACCGTAGCAAGAGCTGAAAAGAACGAGGCCGTCAAAAGAATCCTCACCTTTACAGGCACTTGACCTACCGACTTTTCCCCTTGGTTATCATTCATCTTCGAGTTTCTTAATCTGTAATGTTTTCAGATTCACGCATAGCTGCAGCAAAGATTCCTTTACTCATCAGGCTGCTCTCCTGAGATCTTCTTATTCGATATATTTCCGCACGTATACCATGAATCTCTTTATTGTCAGGCTCCGCTAATGCCGCAAACTCGATTAGATGGCAGGATAACCTTAGGTCACCTTCCTCAGCTAGAAATTTTGCCCTATCTGCAAGTTGTTTGGCGCCACCGGCCAATACAGATAATTCCTTTGCCAGGTCTACTCTTGGGGAGGGTTTCAATGATGCTGGATCAGCATCCCACCACCCCCCGTACATACGCCATATGTTGCGAACAACGAATTCAGGTTCATCGTAGAGTGGCTGTAGCCAAGGAAGGCCAAGCATCTCCTGGTCAACTTTAACCATATGCACAATATCGTTTAATTGATATCCATCATTCATGAGTTCCAATGTCTCAGCTACTAGGGTTTCGAGAACGTGCGCAAGGTCGCCTAGAACTCTGTTGATTCGTCCTGTTCCTTTAATTGGTAATCCATGTGCTGGAACGAGTAGCTCTGCTTCACAAGTCATCATTTCCCGTAATGCATTTGCCCATTCAAGAGGGTACCGCTGCACCTTCTGCGGATTCCCTGCATTTGGAAAAACCCAGAGTACTAAATCACCGGTTACTAAAGTTTTAGTTTTTGGCACCCATGCCCAGGTATGGTCATCAGTCTCGCCCTTACCATGATTAAATTCAATATCGAGACCCCCAACTGATAACTTCATTTCGTCTTGGTACACAACATCTGGCCAGGCCATATCTTCAGGCACAAAGGAGGCAGAGCGTGTCGTTAGCCCCATCCCATGACGTGGGGAAACTCCACCAAACTGCCGTTGATTGATTATGGTATTCCAACCATCTGTTCTTTGGTATCTTTCTAAACGTTTAGGAACATTTTCATGACCGAAAACAGTTGGATTTTCAAAATTACGAGTTTCAGCGTCGGCGATCAGAGCTCCTGACCCTCCGACATGATCTAAGTGCCCATGCGTATAAACCAAGGAGTGAACCCTATCTGTATTCCACCCTCGCAATGAATCAACAACTGCCACTCCGCTCTGCTTGCCGCTTGCATCAAATAGGACAAGCCCCTCTTCAGTTCTAAAAGCGACCATGTGACTGAACGATTCAACAATCGCTATATCATCCCCAAGCTCGCTGAGTTTATTAGTGACTCTATTAGTCGGCTCGACCGTGGCACATTCATCAATTACCTTTGACGACAGCTCTATTGGGTCATCCGTGACGACCTTATTTAAATCACGAGGTTTAGGATGCAATCCCACTGAACCTACTTCCTAGTGAAGGTCGCTTTACCTGGGCCATGGTCAAGGAAGCTTTGGACTCCAATCAATCGATCTTCAGTCTCAAAACAATCTCCAAAAGCCTCAGCTTCAAGCTTCAGTGCCTCATCAAGTGGTAAAGCAAGCCCATCCATCATCACCCGTTTAATAAACTGGAGAGACTTGGGACCTCTTGCATATGATTTAGCCGCTTCTAAAGCTTGAGGGTAGCAATCATCATCAGCGAATACAGCAGATACCAAACCTATTTGCAGTGCCTCGTCAGCCTTAACCTGGCGCCCGGAGTAGTTGATTTCTTTGGCTTTAGTAATACCTATCAGACGCGTTAATCTTTGAGTCCCCCCAGCACCTGGCAAAATACCGAGCAGTACTTCAGGTTGCCCGAACACAGCACTTTCACCAGCAAATCGAAAATCAGTTGCCATCGCTAATTCACACCCTCCGCCCAATGCGTATCCGTTTACAGCACTGATCGTTATTTGAGGAAGATTTTCCAATGCTAGAAGTGCACCATGTAACAATAGAGAAAATTCATGAGCTTCTTGTTTATTTTGCAATGTTGGAAACTCTTTTATATCTGCTCCCGCAGCAAATATTTTCGGACCACCCCAAACGACAACAGCACCAATATCTTGATTACTTGACAATTCCTCAGTTATTTCCCGCAGCTCAGAAGCTAACTGCATGCTAATTGCGTTCATTGGGGGTCGCTCAATACGTATTGTTGCTACCCCTGATTCAATATCATTTTCTAGGTTAACAAATTCTCCCATTATGACTCCTCTGTACTTTTGTGGGCACTGAGAGCATAGCCCAATAGGGCTTTGTGAACATCATCTCAAAAGTGAAAGCTATCTCTCATTTCCAAAGGAAAGTTTGTAGTTATTGAATCAACG
>Ga0208130_1001209_pt1 | contig 12596 bp, 8 predicted proteins | sample ETNtaG_31_FD_185771 | JGI IMG/M metagenome (GOLD analysis project Ga0208130, IMG submission 185771) | Marine microbial and viral communities from oxygen minimum zone, Eastern Pacific Ocean - ETNP201310SV78 (SPAdes) (version 2) | ecosystem: Environmental > Aquatic > Marine > Oceanic ...
TCTGAGTTTTCTTCTTCCAGATTCTCATCACTTTCTTTTGAGGTTGTGTTTTCGGAATCTGAGTTTTCTTCTTCCAGATTCTCATCACTTTCTTCTGAGGTTGTGTTTTCGAAATCTGAGTTTTCTTCTTCCATCATGTATTAATTATCTAAGAATTAAAAATTAATTTCAAACGATATTACTTAATATTTTATGGAAAAAATTACTTTATAAAGAGATATTTTGAAAACTTTTAATAATCTTCAGGGTTTTCAGGAAATTTTTCTGGATCGTCATCAGTAGGTGGTGTTTCTAATGAAAACAGGTCAGTTTGATCATCATCAGGATTATTATCAATCAATCTTTTTTCAACATTATCAGATGTATCTGTTCTCACAATTGTTCTTTGAATTGGACTTCCTGAATTAACAGCAAAAAGGTTTGATCCGGCATCGTCTCTATTAAAATCGTTAACATTTTGAACTTCAAAAACACGCGAAATATTTGACCATATATTTTTATCGAAATTACGTTCGGCAGGATTGTCTGACTGTCCTGTTTCATTCAAAAATTCAGATAAAGATTCACCTGAATCTAGTGTCTCAGAAAAAAGTTCGGTTGAATCAGTTTTGTTTATTATGCCTATAACATTTTCTTGAATATAGTGTTTTAGAGAGTCTCCACCTAATCCTTCTTCTAAAAATTTATGAAACAGATATCTAACTGAGTCTTTGTCTTGGAATCCTGTAGTTTCAGAATCAATTTGATCTAAAATATTCTCATCCATTCTTAAAATTTTGTTTACACTAAATTTTTTAAAATCGTCTTCAATTTGTTTATAAACATCCAAAAACCAACCTTCTTTTACAATTGACATCTGAATTTCATTAATGACTTCCCTCCGTAAACTTCCTACAGCTCCTTTGATAGAGAGGAGTGGTGAAAAATCAATATAACTATCATCTAGTTCTAAATTTAAATTCCTTTTATCTAAGGACTCGTGAATTAACAAACGATAAATTTCTTCCCATAATTTAAATTGATTCAAGAGAGAATTAAATTCAATTAATTGTTTAGAAGCATTCGATAATTTAAGGAGGCTTTCTCCTTGGTCAGCATTCAATTGCTTAAATATATTAAATAGTTTATATATTATGTATGTCCAGTAGGAAAGTAATAACAATAAGAAAATTAAAATTCTCTGAGGAGTTATTTCATCAAGTAGTGGAATTGAGAGGATAATGTCTACAAAACCGCCATTGATGAGAATTTGATTTACAAAATAAATAATTATATTTAATAAATACAAAGCAAGTATACGATCTAAAAGCTTTACTCTTTTTTGAAGTTTTTTATATAAGTTAACAATTTCATCATTTGGTAATGTATATTCTAGAATTTCTTGAATTGACAGCCTAATAGACTTAAGTGCTAAAATGCTTTGTTCTTTTAATTTATTTTTAAAATTATCAAAAAATGACATTCCTGAAGCTGGTATTTGGCCTAATTCTTCTAGATCTTCTGTCAAAATTTCCAGAGAATCCTCTTCATCATCTGGTACATAGGATTCAAAATTTCCCATTTTTTCTTTTGGAACTATAGAATTTACATTATTAATTATTATATTTTGCTTAAATTCTGAGTACTCATTTGGCAATTCTGAACCATCTAGAAGTGAAAATATAATATTCCTTATATCTCGCCATAGTTTTGGGAGACTAGTTTCTCCTCTTGAAGATAAGGATGAAACCAGTGTTCTACTTAGCTTGCTTACATCGTTTAGTGTATTTTTGTTTAAAATAATTTCTAAGTCTGAATTCTGGCTGAAATATTCATTCAGCTGATCTATAGTGTCTGACTTAGTAGATAAAAATGGTAATGGCTTATCAAATGAGATTTCAGAATATCTTCTTTTAAAATATTCAAAAAATCCAATTGTTTGCTTTTTATTAGTTTCTTCTAGTTCAGTGAAATGGAATAATGAACTAAAGTTATCTATTATCTTAAAAGCAAAGTCAGATAAAAGATATAAATCATTGTTTGGGTAGCTATAGTCTTTATTTGGTGTAATCCATTTTCCATCATTTGTAGTGAGTGAATCGATAAGCCCATCAACTGGATCTGGCCCTAAAAGCACCCTTACAAAGTTTCTGGTAACAATGAAATCTGATTTGCCTTGTCGGTTTCTTTCTTCTTTATCAAAAGGGCTTTTTTCCATTCCCCTCCATAAAGAAGCAATTGTTATGAGATTTATAGAGGCAAAAGACGAGTAATTAGAATCATTGATATCTACTGGAACTCTTAGGGGGTTTGGCCTATCAACTGGGGAAACAAGAATGTTAGCATTTGCTAAGTGGGTTCCTGAATTTAAAATTTTATTTTTATGCCAAACAGTTTTTGGAATAATTGTATTTAAAAATATAAATTCTATGTTGTTAGGAAGATTTAAATAATTTATAAAACTCTGGATATCTATAGGTTTTTTATCAGGAAAAGTAAGAGCTACTGTTCTAATTAAATGTAATTCAATTTCTGACAGCTTCCTTTTTAAATCTAATAGCTCAATATATTGACCGTTAATACATTCGGAAGCTAAAAATTGATTATTTTCATAACTTTCAATAAATATAAAGTTTTTTAATAAACCTTTTTCTGACCAGTTTCCAATTGTTGACTTGATGCTTTCTTTTACACTCAGGTCGGTGCAAAAAATAATACTTATATCATTCATTTAAAAATCTTCTGGGTCTTGTGTCTTTAAATTCTCCAGAGCGGAAATCATCCTTGATAGCACTTCAGATACTCGAATACCTATTTCCCAACCTATGGAAGGATATCTATTGTATACTCCCCTTTGTACTAGAGGTTCTTTCCTTAAGTCAGCATAATTATTTTTCCATTTATTTAACTTATCAAGAATATCTTCGAGTGAGCTATCATTTACTAACTCTTGAAGCTCTTGGTTAACAGAATTATAGGAACCTACTGTACCATCTCCAGAAGTACCAAGTTCAATAAGTCTTCTATAGGGTTCAAGTGCTTCATCATCTGAATTAAAAGAGTAAGAGCCTATAGCTAGTGGTGTAGACAATAAAACAGAAGCTAGCAAGTCTGATGGCTGAGGCTTTCTAACTACTAAAGGATCAGGGAAGGGTAGTTTCTTATCAAGTTTCTTAATATAAATTTCAACTAAGTCTGAACTATTACCTGATTTAACTCTATATTGATTTAATAGTTTTGCGGTAAACCAGCCAGCAATCATCGTATCAATAACTTCTTTTTGTAATGGGATTGAATGTAAAAGTTGTCGAGATCGTCTCCACTGCCACATGCCACCCAAACTTGTTGGATTTTCTCTATTTTGAAACCATGATTTCATTAAAGAATCCCACAGTGATTTGAAAACTGCTATATCTTTTGCAAACTCAAAGGCAGCAAAAAACTGGATAGATTTAGCACCTGGATTTGTTTTAAATAGGTTTTGAACCTTATCCTGATCATTATCAAAATAGGGAAGTAGTGTTTCCTTAACTCTTGATATAATTTTTTCATCAGTAAAAGGAATTGCACTAACAACAACTTGGAGATCTAAGGGCTCTTTATAAACTTTTCTGTGGAAAGCTTTCTCAATATTGATTTGTGGCCTTGCCATATCTAATGCTCTTGCAAGTGCTTGAATAAATTTGCTTGTTCGTTCACTTAATACCGTAATGGAACCAGCGTGTTGTTCAGAAAGATATTCATCTAAAGGCTGATCAATATACCTTCCAAAATCTCCTTCTTTGTTTACAACAAAACTTTCAACTCTAGATTTTATATCAAATAGCTCTGAAGTAGATTCATAATTTCCGTGTTGAGGTGGTGCAGATCTGTCTTTAAAATCAGTATTCTCTGGTATCCATTTTTTTGCAACATATATTAGCTTTTGTGCCCCTTCAGAACCCTTAAAATTTCCATTAAGGATATCTTTAATGAGTAATGTTTCAGCTTGAACTGCAGAAGGAGTTTCTTCACGAGTATAGATAAGCTTTATTATGTCTTCATAGGTACTTTGATATTGTCTCCAGTCTTCTATCAAAACTTCATTTTCTGAAGGCTTTAAGGCATCTGTAACATAATCTTCAGCCCAAAGAGCTACTTCCTGACCCTCAGTAGTTGATGAATCTAAAGCTAACTCAGCTCTGGCTGTAATATCCCTAAGAACTTTTAAGATGTTTGGAATTACACCTCTAATGAATTCCTCAAGAATCTGAATACTTATGGTTCTAACAGTAATTTCAGAAGTCCAATAAAGTGGTTCCCTTAATTTAGTACTTAGTTCGTCCCATATTTCATGATCTTGTTTAATTTTTGTATTGTCACCAAGAGTTTCTAACACTTCAGATATAGAGTTTTTGTATAAAGTTGACCAATGATTATATTCACTTCTTTCTTTTTTTAAATCCTCTAATGTAGCTCTTAATTCTTGTTCAAGTCTTTCAACTAATTTAACTGTAACTGCTGCACCAGTTCCTGCCTCTGAGACAGTGTTGATAATATGATTTATAAAAGTATTTTCAAAATTTTCAGTCCATAGCTTAGCTTGTTCTTGTTGTTCTTGTAATTCTAAAGCTGTGAATTTAGATATGAAATAATTATAAGATTCAGTTACATCAACTATCCAAGACGAAATTTTTTGATCTTCTTTTCCATCAATCGCAAATGAAACAATATCGCTTGTAAATTTATCTAAATTAGATGAATTATTAGGAGATCTTATCGAATCTGTGACATCATTTTTTTCAGTTCCTATTTCATTTAGCCCAGTGTTGCTTAAAAAATGACCAAATAATGCTTCAGTTTTTTCTTCCAGTGCTTGGTTGGGCGATTTATTTCCAGCAATTACATCACTATCATGATGAGCTCTTGCTAAGTGCTTAATAACTTTTTTTGATATCTTCTGGGAAACAAACTCTCTAAAGTATTCTCTACCTAAACCTACTGATGAGTACCCCATAGAATTTAATGCATATGGATGTCTATATTCTTTCTCTCCTACACGATGAAATAATCCTGTTGAGTTATTTGGTACAACTTCACACTTATTACCCCAGTTTCCTAAAACATCAAATCCAATTTCATGAGTAATTGCTGGGTCTAAACACCAAGCCGATAAGAGCCTCCCAGTATTTCTGAAAATATCATCAGGTGAGTCAAATGTAACTTTTCCATTGGATTTTCCAACTAAAAAGTTATACCTAGGACCTCGTCTTGTATCGTCAGGTTTTTGTATACCAAATTGTGGCAACAAATTAGAATCTGGTCTAGACCCTGGTGTGCTGTCAAAAGAACCGTTGATGATTTCACTTAGAGCAAAAATAGTATTTGCTTCAATTCCGACATTCTCTACTTTACCTTCGAATACATCAGGCGTATAAAGTATTCCAACAGAATTGTCATTAAATGATTGATTGTTTGTAACTTTTGCACGTACAATATCAGCGACATCAACAATTGACCCTGCACCAGATCCGCCAGCTAAAGAACATACAATTATTACTTGCGGTTTTTTTACAGGAGCTCCGTCATCTATTTGAAGATTCATCGATCTAGCAATATCTTTTAGTTCTTCGTCTACACCAGCCCCTTGCATTTCTTCCAATGAATAATTTATTTTTCTTCCTATTTCTTCATATCTAGACATTGTTACAACGCGACCAACTGCTCTATACTGTCCCGCACCTAAATCAATTGGTACTGAAACTCTTGATGGATCTGGAGACCATTCAGCCATTTCATCAAACAAAACTCCGCCTTTATTGTCTATTAGAGCGCTGTCAACAACACCGTAAGTTAAACCCTCTCCTGCTAAAGATTGATAATATTTATTTGGGAGTGGTTTTACACCTGATCCGGGGTCTAAGGTATCTGGTGTAGTTGGAACGTCAAACCACAAAAACTGCCAGCCTTGGGGCATCGTTTTGCCTAAGGCTTTTAGTTTTAATTCAAGATTTTGGTGTAAAAATTGTAAAGTTTTACCACCAGAACCACCTAAACCAATAAATAAGAACTTTGAAAGCATAAGTGAATATTAATTAGCTAAGTAAGTCTTGTAAATCAAATTTTTATCCTGGTGGTGGAGGTGGGCCTCCTGAACCTGGTGGTGGAGGTGGGCCTCCTGAACCTGGTGGTGGAGGTGGGCCTCCTGAACCTGGTGGTGGAGGTGGGCCTCCTGAACCATTAGGTTCAGAGCCTTCAATTATTTTTTTTGGTTCTGTTGCTGGATGTTCATGACTAGGATATTTTTCTGGCGATAAAATGTCTACGTCAGAAAATTTAATACTTTGCAAAACTGGAATTGCCTGTTTGATTAAATCAAAAGTTTGTTCATTGTTTGCTACAATCGTAAGACTTCCAATTGCTTTACCTTCAGAAATGGATTCAACTTCAAATACCCAAATTTTATTAATATCATTTCCAATAATTTTGCTTTTTTCTAATTCTTTGTTGTAAATACTGACAAAGAAATTTTTTGAACTAATCTCTGCTGATGATTCTTGAATAAAGGGCAGTAGCTTTTGCTTAAATTGTATATTTACTAAATTACCGATTGAAACTTTTTTAGATGACGTTGGTAGCACACTGGTATTAGGAAATGTGTCATTGTAGAAATTATCTCTAATCCAATCTATTCCACCACTAGTTACGCTTATAGGGTAAGTTTTAGTTCTAATATATTTATCAAATACCAAACCAGAATTAAAACGTGAATATAAATATGAAAATAACATGCCAGCTAACAAAAAGAGAAGAAAGATTATCAATGCATAATAAAGAATATCTGAAAATGGAACGTCCAAAAATCTTGAATTAATTTGAATAGATACTTCATCCTCTACAGCAGATATAGAAGGAATGCTTGATTTAAAGACAACTTCATACATAGTATCATTGTCCAGATTGACTGCTTCATAAGGATCGCCAATTAAAGTGAGTAGTTCATTCTCATTAGCACTTACCTGAATTGGAAAATCGTCAGTACCAAGTTGATATTTATTACCTCTATACTCAATTGTCCAATTAACATTTGGTGAAAGATTTGAAGATAGCTGATTTATTGCAACATTAATTACGGAATCTATATTTCCAGCTTCTACTTCAAATTCAAATTTAACACTTTGCTCCCCTTTAAAAACTTGTTTATCAGAATTTAATGGGCCAGTAATTTTGTTGTATGTAGGTGCTTCTAAAATTTCAATAATTTCAGAAGAAGCAACATCGGCATAGGCTTTTTTTCCTTTTGATGGTTCATAAATTACTTCTGTCTGTAATTTAACTTTTGATGGTAATGAGTCATCAGGAGTAATGCATGCTCTGTGACCGCGTGGAATCTCTACAGCCTTTATAGATTTTAGAATTGAACCATCGGATGGATTAATAACTAATAATTTGACATCAGCATTAGGAGGCGGTGCATCATTCAAATAAGAAATGTCTACACACTGTTCCTGTCCAATTCTGAGTGGTACATTTTTTGGAATTTTAGGAACTAGGTTTGTGAATAATTCTGTAGTCCAATCTACAGTTCTGTTTTGTGGGTCTTGAGCTTTTAAAGAAAATTTCCAACTTCCTACCCACGAATTTTTTTCAGGATCAAAATCTATCTGAATTATGCCTATTTCTTCGCTGTACCATTCTACTTCAACCTTGGTGTCTCCAAATTGCGTTTTATTTAGACCTCCTGGCGGAATTGTTTTTAAATTTTCTGAAACATTAAGCGCAGAGGGGGGTTCTATATATAACTCTACATCTCCTATATTGCCTGGAGATGATAAATTCATCTTTATTATTGCTGTTTGGGTTCCAACACCTACGGATAATTCATAAAAACATTCTTTGTCAACTGTGCATATGTTTGTATTAAGAGTTTCTAATTCATTTCTCTCCTGATTAAAACTTGCAGCTCTAAGATTATTTGTAATATTTAAAAATGCATTTAGTATGTCTGTTGCATCTTCTGCAAGAAAAACTTTTGACTTTAAATATGTTGAAGTAGAAGTATAAGATGTATTATTTGTTGGGTGAGTATACGTAAAATTTGAAATTTCACCTACAAATGTTTGAAGCACGTTTTTAAATTCAGGCTCACCTAGGTGAACTCCAATTAGAAAAACTCCTCTTGATTTTAAATCTTGAAAACTATCACCTATTGTCTGCATATTATTGTCGTTAGGTCCACCATCAGTCATGAATAGCCAAATTTCACATGAGTTTTGTATGTTTTTAGAAGTAAACATTTGATCAGCTATGCTTAAAGCGCTTAGGTACTTTGTATCACCTCCAAAATAATTCATATCTGTTTTGAAATTCTCTAAATTCTGCTTAGTAAAATTACTAGTTGTTAAATCTGTCCAAGGGAGAACAAGTTTTGAGCTTTTTGCAAAAGAGCTCCAAGATATCTCAATATCTACGTTTTCATATTCACTTTCTTGCAATTCTTTAGTTATTTTTTGGAGACCTAGTGTTATTGCTACAGAAGATATCCCTCTTAAACCTTTTTTATCTGTACTTTCAGTAGATCCAGACGTATCAACAGTTACATGAACTGATGCAGCTTTTTTCTGATTGATACAGGTATTTAAATCTTTTTCCCATTGTTCTTTTTCTTCAGCATAAACATTTTCAGTTGAGCTAAATAATACGACTAATGCTAAAAATAACAAAAATATTTTTTTCATATTAAAAACTAGTAAGAAATTCTTCATAAGCTAAGTCATATCCGATTTCCCATGATAAATAGGCGCCAAACAAAATGTATAAATAAAGTAAAGCTTTTGATGTTGTAATGGTAAAGTCTGTTGAGTAATTTCTGCTACTAGACATAGATTTATCAATAGTTAAAAATATCAATAAATTAATAAAGCCCAATGCATGAATAATAAAAGATAGCTGCATAGATAAATTCATATTCAAAAAATCTAAAAATAAAATAATTGAGGTTACGAATAAGGCTAGATGAGAAAAAAACAAATAAATTGGTGGTTTAATTAAAGTATTTGTAGCCATTGTCTTATATTAACAATTTTGTATTAGGTTTTGCAGAAAATTATATTCTTGTGTAGTAACTGTTAGTTCCCAAAGATATTTTATAGTTATCCAATTGGCAGCATATTCACAGTGATAATCGCTATTAGGAGGCATCCATTCATGTGGTGGCTTTTTTCCTTTTGAGCGATTTTCGCCTTTTTCTACAGCAATCAAGTGGTGTTCAAATACATAAATATCATTTGAATACTCAACCCTCTTATGTTCTGGCCACAAATAAGCTCCTGAATAAAAAGCATCATAGAGTGGTACAAAGTGGTCGATATCTACATCACTGGCAAAATAAAATGTTGAATTCGTGTAAGGATCATACCACTCACCTGAGTCAACAGTGCAGTTATTGTTGTCTCTAAATGTAACTGATGATAGAGACTCAATTAACAAGACTTCTGCTCTTGTGTTCTGGCAGTCACCGTCTTCATCAATCCAAGAGCCAAAATATATATCTCTGTCGTACGATGGTATAGATGAAAAATCATCATTTATCAAAAGACTATTTAATTGATCTATAGAAACATTTACATCTATTTTTATACTTGTAACATTGTTATTTTGTTGAGTGGATTGTGTTGAGTTATTCTGATTATTTTGTACTGTAGTTGAAGTACTCGATTGATTTACCTGGGGAACTAACGGAGGTTGCTGACTGTTTATGTCTGGTATAGTTTGTAAATTAAATCTTCCAGCAATAATTAGGGAAAATAATCCAGCAAATAAAATAGTTATTGCTTGTCTTCTTGTTACTACTGTTTTAAAAGAATATCCGAATACACCAATTGTTCCAATGAAGACTGCTATCAATCCGGAAATTAAAAATACAGATGATAATATTTGAATCATAAATTAATCACTTTCAGCAAGAGATTCTCTGTGTATAGGGCAAAATCCAATATCACTACCATCTATGTTTACCCATCTTATTTCTCCTTCATGAATGTGCATATCACAAATATCGCAAAACATAAATTACTCCAACTACTCTAAAGTTTAACGCTAAAAATTTGGGTGAGTCAAAATATTTTCAACTCACCCAAACAATCTAAGAGGCTTTTTCTGTAAGTTTTATACTTCTAACCTCATTCATATTTTTTAAATCCGTATTTATTAATGAATTAAAATATTTTTTATACATATCATAATTTGGATCAGCCTGTAAATTCCAGGCTTCTATTACAGATGACCAAGTAATACCATACATCTTAGAATCTTCGTTTCTGCCTTCTACCTCAGGCATGGTTAAATACATTAATTCTCTTACCAGTTCTTTACTAGGTCGATTGTTTACAAAACCAACTTTCTTATATTCACATATATGGTTAAAGGCCATCAAATACGCTAGCGTAATTTTTGTAATGTTCGACCCACCTTTTCTAGTGGATGGATAATTTCCTATAAATGATTTTGTTCTTCCATTTAGATAGGTATTTAATTGTTCAAAATTCCTACCAACTACTTCGAGATCAATACTCGATTTACAAATCACTTCATCTAGAGTAAAAGTTGTGTAAAAATTAACTTTTTTTCCTTTGTAATCTCCTAAATAGAGTTTTGTTTTAATCTCTTCAAGTTTCCCAGCATTAGTAGTTCCTTTTGTCTGAAATTGCGACAAAAAATTTTCTCCGTCTTTCAGTGCCTCAGTTTGAAATTGAGTCAATTGATTAATTTTCATTATATTTTCCTTTCTTTTTGATAATATTTTTCTAACCAATAACTAGACAATAAAATTAACTCACTTGAATTAAATTCCTAAAAAATAGGTTAGAAATAAAAAAAACTGGCTTCAAACCAGTATTTTTAATAACAGAATTTCATTAAAAAATAAATTTTGTTACATTATTTAGACTTTTCACTTCCATTATTTGTTACATTTAAAAATTTTTCTATATTTATACTTAATTCAAGAAAGGTTTTCCTTTCTTTTTGATAATATAAAGAGGTCTTCGGGCCTCTTTATTTTTTTTGAGAATCGTACCATTCTTTTGCTTCTAAGTAGTCCTCAAAGTCCATTTCATATTTAGCATAGTAATCTAACCAATGCATAGTTTCCTTGTCTTCATCTTTGGTAGTTTGCTCCCATACAATCGGGTACGGAATGTTTTGTATATGAGAGTAAATTTGATCAATTTGGGTTTTGCTTAGTTTTTTAAAGTTTTTGTTATCTCTTAGGTTGTTGTAGGATTTCCAGCTAACTGGTCCCATATATCCATCATAACAACCACCACAATAGTACCAGCTGACTTTACCAACACGACCTCCATTACCCTTACAATCCATCTGTATATCTGGATAACAATAGTCTTGATTTGTATCGTAAGGTTCAATGTCTTTGGCAATTGAAAGAACCTTGTCCCATTCCAAATCGCCGTTCACAAAGGAGTTAACTGAATTAACCAAGGATTGGTATTTTGTAAGTTTGGAGTTGTTGCCCATATCCTTATATTACTTTTGGTATATGACATATTTATTATTCGAATTTAAAGTACAATTATGGCAATTTCTTATCCTTCAAAACCTGATTTTGTAAATAAGTCTGAGAAAAAAGTTTATGAAAAACTTTTATCACTCAGCGATAGTTGGCACATCTATTCAAACATGAGACAACATATAACCATATTTGAAAAAGTAAGTAGAAGTGAAATTGATTTTATTTTGACTCATCCTTTTTTTGGAATTATCTTGATGGAAGTTAAAGGCTTTGGAGTGTTCTCTAAAAATGGAAACTGGTTTAGGACTGAGACTGTAAGCGGAGAAGGTGAAAAAGAAAAACGTATAAAAAGCCCCTATATGCAAATTGAAGATGCAAGAGGAAACCTTAAAGATTTTTTACATGACCAAAAAGAAGCTTTAGCACCATATGTAAAAAACAGTTCAGACATTAACAAAATAACAATCCATACTCTGGTTGTGTTTCCCTATCTTCCTAATTTTGAAAATTTAGGAATAGAGTCGGAAAAAAATAATACTGTTACTCAAAAAGACTTAGAAGATATTGATAAATTTTTAAAAACAAACATTCCTAAATTAAATTTGAAAGATTTCAAGAAAATACAAGCTAAGTTAAAAGAAATTATCATTCCTGACGTAAACACAGTACCTATGAGAGGCTTAACAAGGGATATTGAAAAACAACTAATGTCATCAACAGAGGAACAGTCAATAATACTAAACTCTATTTTAGAAAATAATTCTAAAATTTTTGTAACAGGCCCAGCTGGCTCTGGAAAAACAGTCTTAGCAGTTGATGCTGCTAGGAACTTTTCTAAAGAAGATAAAAAAGTACTTTTTCTTTGTTATAACCAAAACCTTGGAAAGTACTTGAAAATTCTCTTACAAGATCACACAAACATAGAAGTTCATTCTCTTTTTAGTTTCTTTTCAAAAATAAATATTAATCTTAAGGATGCTGGCACTGCACATTTATCGCCTACACAAGCCGCACCAATAATAGCTGAGTTGTTTAATGATAATTTTGATAAATTTTCAAGTGATTTTGATGTACTAATAATTGATGAAGCACAGGATTTTTCACCATT
>Ga0208130_1001212_pt1 | contig 12586 bp, 10 predicted proteins | sample ETNtaG_31_FD_185771 | JGI IMG/M metagenome (GOLD analysis project Ga0208130, IMG submission 185771) | Marine microbial and viral communities from oxygen minimum zone, Eastern Pacific Ocean - ETNP201310SV78 (SPAdes) (version 2) | ecosystem: Environmental > Aquatic > Marine > Oceanic ...
AAAACACCTTTGGGTTCGCCGGTCGTGCCTGACGTGAATTGAATTGCGACTAGGTCGTCAGAGGTCGGCAAACGTTGCGCAAGTTCCCGCGTCAGATTCGGGTCATCTTCCCAAGGATGTTCGATGAAACGCTCATCGAAGCTAACCGTATCTGCACGCTCAGATCCCAAGAGCACAACATGTTCTAGCGTTGCAACGCTTTCACGAAGCTCAAGGGCCATGGATCCGTAATCAAATCCTCGGTAGAGATTTGGCGCGATCAAAATTCTACTTTTCGTGCGTCCCAGGATGAATTCAAGTTCGCGTGACCGAAAGATTGGCACCAAAGTGTTAACGATTGCGCCTGCTCTCATTATCCCGATTGCCACAGCTGGGAACTCCCAAGTATTCGGCAACTGGACAGATACCGTTTCGCCTTGCTCAACGCCTAAGTCGATAAGCGCTGCGGCGCAGCGTCTACTAAGAACTTCGAGTTCTCCATAACTGTGTTGGATAGAACTATCTTGCCCAGCCAGATAACTAACCAGAGCTGGTCGTTCTGGATCCTGAGCAGCTTGTTCTAGGAAGTCATCGAGGAATGTCTCGTGGCGCCACCAACCTTCTCGATAATACTTCGCAGAAAGTGAATCTGAGACATCGCGACGGCCTGGAATCATGAAAACCAACTATGCAAGAAGCCCAAAGCGGTTACCCAAAGGAGCTTCGAGACCCAAATGAAGTTCATCAATCTAGTCAGGCGATTCGTTACTTATTCTCAGCTATGTATTGCTGAAAATCAGAAAGCTCTTGACCGACCGAGAACTCTACGAGATTACCGTCGGGATCCGCAGCAACACATAAGTAACCCGCAGGGCCAGCATCTACCGGTTCTCGTTCCAAACAATTATCTGCCTGGGCAAGATCAGCAACGTTATCCACTTCGGAGCGCTCGCTAAATGCGATACCTACATGGGCGAAGGCCCCTTGGAGAACAGGCGAACCTTCCTCAACTCCAATGAACACAAGGCCAGTCCGTTCATTCGGTTCCTGCAACCAGAGCACCTCGCCGATTTCGCCGACCTGAACCTGCCCTTGGGCTACTAAAGGTGTGTATTTCTCATACCAAGCTCTAGTCGCGTCAAGATTCGCTGACCGCAAGTTGACGTGCGTTAATGCCGTCATAATGTTCCCCCACCGTTTGAAATTAGTCGTGCAGGAACAATCGTAATATCCGTCGTTACCCGGTTGCTTAAAAACCCTTATCTGGGGATGGCTACCGGCGATCTACCGTTGTCCACCGACATTGGTTTAGACCCCACATCTATGGTTTTGTCTGAGGGACCTAAACCTCGAGTGGGCGATTCGGGTCGAGAACCCACTCACTGAGCGAGCCATCATAAACTGACACATCGTCGTGACCTAAGAGGGCTTTAAGCACGAACGCATCTGAAGTTGCAGCTATCCCGCCTCCACAATAAGTGACGACTGGCTGATCTTCGGAAACCACCTCAGCAAAAAGCGCTTTCAGCTCCGCTAGAGGCAAGTAACACTGGGTATCGCGGTCCAGGAGGTGCAAGGCATACACATTTGAGGCGCCAGGCAGATGCCCCGGGCGACCATAATGCACTTCGCTCCCATCATGGTTGCCTGGCGACAATGCGTTAACGACACAAGTTCCGTCCCCTAATGCTTCTTGCATTCTTGCGAGATCTGCGACTAATTCCGGTCGAGGGACCGCCGAAAACTTAGTCGTCGGTCGAGACGGCGCTGGGCCCGTGTCAACCGCAAAGCCAGCTGAGGTCCATGATCTCCAGCCTCCGTCAAGCACCGCGCAATCATCGAAGCCAAATGACTTCAACATCCACCAAACCCGAGTCGCCCACATCGTGAAACGTCGATCGTAAAGGACGACTCTTGTGCCCTCTCCAACGCCGAGAGCTTCCATGGCTTCGGCAAAGCGGCTCACCGTGGGCATTGTGAACCGCAAATCGCTCTGAGGGTCGCTTAGATCTTGGACTAGGTCCACATAAGCAGAATTCGGTATATGTCCGTCGGCCCATTGCTCAAACATCGACGCAGGGGAAGTACTTCCAGGCGTGAGATCGACAGAACATTCTAAAATTCTTAGTGAGGGGTCCGACAAATTTTCCGCAACCCATTGAGCGTCAACTAGCGGGTCCAACGCGCACCTCCAGACGGTTCACAAGTTTCAAAGTAAACCCACCCAGCATCTAGGGGCTAAGCGTTGATACTTGTGCCCAATCTGAGTTACCACCGAAGTCTAAGACTTCGATCTCTATGAAGACCTCCAAGCCAGCAGGCAGCGCTGAGAACTGATACTGCAAGAGGTCCGGGTCTGCCCAAAGCCAAGTGTCATCACTTGAGTCGACCCAATAAACGTCTTCTGCCTCGTCATCCCACATTTGGACTAGCGGGTTGAGGTAGCCGTCTGGGTCAAGCGTTGCCTCACTCCATTGGCCATATTCGTCGACCTGGTAAAAGATTTCGCTGACGATTTCGCTTTCTCCTGCGCCGAAGCTGACCCCCAGCGAGAGGAGCACATCATGAGGAGGGTCGTCAGTTTCTGCTTCTTCGGGCGGAACATAGGTCAGGGGCACATCGATGAAGAGCAAATCCTCATTTGTCTCTTCATCGTATTCCCACCACAAATCAGCGTAAGCAAAGACTTCGTCTTCGCCATCACTTATTGAGAGAATAGAAAAGTCGTACAGAACACCGAATTCACCGGTCTCTGAATCAAAGTCACCGTATTCTTCGCCGATGTAGTAGAGGGTGTCATCTTCTGGATCTACGACTCCGTAATACATGATGACTTCGGCCAAATTGTCATAGCTTCCTGGTTCGAGAAGTCCGACAATTTGGATGTCTTCGGGCGATTCAACAAATTCGAGTGATCCTTGATCAATAGTTGGGTAGCTCGCTACTTGAATTTGTTGGCCAGCCGTCAGGTAGCGGTCAAGGAAGGCGGACCACTGACTGAAATCGACATCGGTTTGTTGAGTGAGATTGAAATAGTTCGGATTTACGTAAGAAGATTCAGCCGGGAAGTAGATCGAAAGGCCGGTGCTTCTTTGATTCGCTGGTCCTGCAACTTTATAGGCAACCAAATTGTTTAAAGATTCTTCGAATTGGGCCAGTAGTGCGGGGTTCCAGTCATACCATTCTGCTACGAATCTCCCTAGGTCAAAGTGATGTGAAGATAGCTCCGGTTTAGGATTTTTCCCATAAGCCGGTACCGCTGTGCTCGCCTTTCGAACTTGCGCACCAATTCGATCAATTTCGTCATTTGCATCTTCCAAAATTTCCCTGAAGACATCAGTGAATTCGCCGAAATGCGCCATATCTAAAAGAGACAGGGTGATGTCAGAAGCTGTTCCATACTCTTTGGCCTGATTTTCGAAGCCATCTGCGATAGCTCGACCGAGCGCAAGCGGCTCTAATGACGGCTGGGCAGAAAACGCTGAGAGGGAGCGATAATCCCAGCCGTGGCCTGGCTCAAGTTCTTCGGAGGCCAGCAGATAATCAGTCAACCCATGAACAGCTTGAGCTACTTCGTAGGACGCCATCAAGCAGGCATCCATTCCGATGAGGTCGAACTTTGCAAGGTTGACTGCTTCGAGGCCGGTTTTAATCCCGTTACGCATTTCATCCAAGGTCAGAATGTCGTAGCCATCGGTTTCGTCGGGACCCATTCCTGGCCAACCGGCTCCATGGTCCCAAAGGAAAAGAGCAGTTTTATCGGCTGGAAATGCTTCGAGGCCTTCCTCTATGAAGCTTGCGAGCACCGAAGGGTCACCGAAGTTCAGCTCGGCTCCTTCCGCGACTAAGTCCAATCCGCCGTCTCTAAACGTCAGCAGTCTTGTGTCCGAGAAGTTCCCTAGCCCTAAGACGTCGCCTCCGGAATAGCCGTTTTCTTCGTCGGTGCGACTAGATCGGTCGACCGCTACAACAACGTTTGCGTTCTCGCCGAGCGCGGCATCTTGCAATTCTAGAAGGTCATAAAGAGCCGCTGCCTCTAGATCTGTGTCACCCATGATGTAAACCAAAACAGTCCATGAGTCCCCTTCAGCGCTACCACCACTGCTTCGCGATGGCAGGCTCGCTTTAAGGTCAGATGAACCATCTTCATCTGTGCTTTGATCAGACGCCTCCTCTTCTGGCCCGTCCAGAGCCTCTTCAGAGGAAGGAGATGATTTGTCGTTGAGGTCGCCTGCTTCTGGCGTCGATGTTCCCCCGCCGCATGCAGCGGAGGTCAACAGCAGCGAGACAACAGCCGCCATCACCAGCTTCAGAGGGCTTTTGTGAGCAGTTGGAACGAACCTAAGGCGTTTAAAAATATGCACCGAAAGAGCCTCCTCTTAGTAAAGAGACCTGTCAACTATTCGAAGCAAAAAATCTATTTGATTTGGGCACTGCGCCTTAGCTCACCAACATTTCTGAGTGTTTCGGGAGAGTCAGAACCTCAACAATTTAAATGAAACTCCGCAGCGCTAAGGATCATGCCCTACAGTCCAAGCACTAACAAAGGTTCGAGCGACCTAGCCCGAATCAATACTCAAAAGGTGGGAAACAATGCCAGCAGCAGAACTTGTTCACATGGCTACGATCAATGTCCAAGTCGGCCCGATGGTTGAAGTAGGAAAAGGTCATAAGGGGACACGAGTAACAGCAAATGTCTCTAGCCTCACAGTAACTAGTGACCGTTTGAATGCGACCCTCGCAACTGACGACGCAGCAGATTGGCTGACAGTCGGCGACGACGGAACAGCGCTTCTCGACGTGCGATTCACTCTTGAGACAGATGATGGCGCATTTATCTTTGTCGAGTACCAGGGCCGAGGAGACATGACCACCGGTCTCATCGCAACCGCTCCAACTTTCCAAACCGGAGATGAGAGGTATTCATGGGTTAACAGCGTCCAAGCTGTAGCCGCCGGTCAACTCAACGGTGAGACCGGAGAACTCGTATACGAACTTTACGAAGTTCAAGTAACAGCCTGAGCAGAGCAAAAAATAAACAGGCCACCAAGTAATACTGCGGCCATGAAATCTGGCAACCAGCTTTACTAGGCCTCATTGAGACGATCGACCAAGTTTCTGAAAGGTCGCGCCACACAAGGTCATGAGTTATCCGGGGGCGTCCTCGAAAGTTATTTGGACTGTGTCCTTACTGGCTTGAGACTGAAGCACTTTGAGCGAAATACCACGGTACGTCACCGATTCGCCTGGTCGTAAAGCTTTGGCTTCGTTGAGTACTTCCATTGGTCCAGCACCGTAACCTCCGCCAGTCCTTCCCATGTTGTTCGTGTTGACTGTGTAAACGATCAATCCTTCTCTCGTTAAGTCACCGTCGTAGCCGATAGCCCGTCGAACTTCTGCGACTAAGGCGGTGCTTGAAGTTAAGGGGATTACTGCAAGCTTGGGGCCCCCTTCAGCCGCTAACGCAGTGAGCTCCAGAGTGGTGTTGCCTGGTATGCAGTGCACCTGCGAATCGTCAAGCCATTGCAGGATCCAGCGTGAATATCCCATGTATCCGGGTGCTGCGCCCGAAATAAGATCCATAAGGCTGAATGGTCGCGTCCATCCGCCTCGCCCTGGAATGCTGGCGCCGTAAAGGTCCGGCAACCCGAGAGAGTGACCAAGCTCATGGGGGTACCACCCACCTCTCCAATAGAGCAGGTCTGCTCCAGAAGTCACGCCGTTAGTTATCACCTGTCCGTCTGCAGATAGGGGGTCATAAGGCATACCCATCCATGCTGGCCCGTAAGCAATTTCTTCAGCATTCGGGGTGGCTACGACTAAGACTGCATCGGCCTCGCTGAAGTCAACGTTGTCGTCGGCTAAGTCAATCGTTTCTTGCATAAAGTCACGGTGGCCTTCATAGGTTTTGATAGCTGAGGCGTAGACAGAGGCATCGGATCCTAGGCGGAGCCACGAGTGGTGCGGCTGGAAGGAAAGCTTCAATCTGCCGTAGGACTGGTCTGTCATGAACTGTTCGGCGCTAGGCGAAATAATTGAGTAAATCGACTCTGTTGTTTCTCTAGCTATGACATCTTGAAACTCTGCGAATAAGACGACGACTTCAATAAGCCCAGTCGACTTGAGGCGATAGCCGGGCCTTGTGTGGCTGAGAGATAAAGCTGGTTCCCATCCAGTGATATTTGCGTCTTGATTCGACGATAGGTAGCAGTTTGCAGCCGAACTCATCTCGGTTGTCGTAGTCGGTAGCCCTGTCGTTGTCGTAGTCGGTAGCCCTGTCGTTGTCGTAGTCGGTAGCCCTGTCGTTGTGACTACCACTGGAACCTCAACCACCCGAGTGGTGGTTACAGACATCACGACTGAGGAAGGCGTTTCTTCCTCATCTGCAATCTCTCTCACCTCTTTCACTTCTGCGTTATCAACACCCGAGCTGCAGGCACCTAGGAACAATAAGAGCAGCAAGAGAAAGGCTTTATTTGGCACCTACTCAGATTAGGCCTTACTTATCCTGGCCTGAGGTTTGTGTGTGAGCGCCACAGCGTTCGCTGTTATTGCTCTTCAGAAAAGGAAGCCTGGGCAAAACACACAGATGTTTGTTCAGGCCATGATGCGGGTGGTCGGTTAACGCAGGCAACGTGCCAGACTTACACAGTGAACCATCGAACACGTATCTCTGACGTCCAGAGTCGACTCTTCCTTTTGCCGTTAAATGAGCCACTTTTCGATGCCACGCACGGCGAACACACCCATTTTGAACTGATAACGGCAACTGTCACTCTTGGTGACGGTTCCCAAGGCACTGGATACACCTACACCGGTGGACGCGGAGGAAGGGCCATCCGTGCCCTGATACGGCACGACCTTGCACCTGTGCTGACCGGTTCGGATAGCACCGGGGTTGAAGCTCTGAACCGGTTCATGAATGAGCATCTCCACTACGTAGGACGAGGCGGGATCGCCGCATTCGCGATTTCCGCTATCGACATTGCCCTATGGGACCTACGGTGCAAAAGGCTCGGACAACCGTTGTGGGAAGTTGCAGGCGGCTCAGCATCACACGCTCACGCCTACCACGGTGGAATCGACTTGGCCTTCAGCCGCGACCGACTCCTAGACAACATCAACAGTTACCTAGAAAGTGGACTTTCGTCAGTAAAGATAAAAGTTGGCCGTCCCGATATCGACGATGATGTCTCTCGGGTCCGAGCTGTCCGCGACCTGATCGGACCATCGGCAGCTTTGATGGTCGACGCCAACTACTCGATGAATGTCGACCAAGCAATCGAGGCCGCGCATCGATTCGCTCCCTACGACCTCACATGGTTCGAGGAGCCAATTATCCCCGATGACTTCGATGGCTATGCCCTCATCGCCGACCGCACCGACATGCCACTAGCGATGGGCGAGAACCTGCACACCATTCATGAGTTCACCGCCGCTTGCGAGAGAGCTAACTTGTCCTATCTACAACCCGACGCGTCCAACTGTGGCGGAATAAGCGGGTGGCTTGAAGCATCCACCCAAGCAGCCGAACACGGCATCCCAATCTGTAGTCACGGTATGCACGAATTACATGTGAGTCTCGTCGCATCCCAAACCCATGCGGGCTGGGTAGAGGTCCACAGCTTCCCGATCGATGCATACACTGCCAGGCCTTTACGAATCGAACAGGACCGGGTGGTCGCTCCTAATGACCCGGGAATTGGCGTTGAGTTCGATTGGGAACGGCTCGAACCCCATGAAGTCGATCCGAACTGAACCTGATCCGGACCGACTCCGAGAACGTCATATCTGAATATCATTGACGTATGGCCGATTTTCATGTCGACGGAACAAGACTGTGGAAGACCCTTCACCAGCTCGCAGAAATCGGAGCGACCGAAGCAGGCGGCGTGGCACGAGTCGCGTTGACCGACGCTGACAAAGCTGGTCGGGATCAGTTCGTTGAATGGGTCACCGAACTTGAGTGTTCTGTGCATGTGGATCGGATGGGTAACCTGTTCGCTCGCCGAGAAGGCATCGACCCAAACCGTGATCCGGTCGTTATAGGTAGCCACTTAGATAGCCAGCCAACTGGAGGCAAATTCGATGGCGCCTACGGAGTAATGGTCGGGCTGGAGATCCTGCGTGTCCTCACCGACCACGGGCACCTTACATCTGCACCCATCGAAGTGGTCTCTTGGACCAATGAAGAAGGGGCACGGTTTCCCCCCGCGATGCTTGGCTCCGGTGTATTTGGTGGCGAATTCTCATTAGAAGAAGGTCTAGGAGCTACTGCCCAAGATGGGACCATACTCGTGGACGAATTAACCAGGATCGGGTACTCAGGAAGTGACCCATGCGGAGGTCGACCTGTCGGCTACTACCTAGAACCTCACATCGAGCAAGGACCTATTCTTGAGGCCAGCGGCACCTCGGTCGGCATCGTGACTGGGGTCCAAGGGATCCGCTGGTACGACGTATCTATCAAAGGCGCCGAATCACACGCGGGGACAACACCGATGGACCGCCGCTCTGACGCAATGCTGAGCGCAGCTCAACTCATCACAGCCGTTAACGAAATAGCAACCAGCCGACCAGACGGTCGCTCCACAGTCGGAGTTATTACCTCCACACCCAGCTCTAGAAATACTGTGGCTGGCACTGTTGATCTAACTATTGACCTCCGACATCCAGATGCCAACGAACTTTCGCTAATGAACAACGAACTAGTTCAGTTCGCTAATTCGTTGAACCCTTCAGCATCCGTTAATCAAATTTGGTACTCACCGCCAGTCAAATTCGACTCAGCTGTTGTGAACGCAATCCGCGACAGCGCCACCCGCAGCGGCTTCGAATCTGCCGACATTGTGTCGGGTGCCGGTCATGACGCTGTATACGTCAACCGTGTTGCGCCGGCTGGAATGCTATTCATCCCATGCGAAGATGGATTGTCGCACAACGAAGCGGAAAACATCACAGTGGAACATTCAACGGTCGGTGCCGAAGTGACTCTTCAAGCAGTACTTCGTCTTGCAGGATGACAATTAACACCTGATATTTCGGTTAAACCAAGCGAAACTGGGGTGAAGCTACGCCACCAGTTCTCGTCGATGGGTCACGTCCGTGCGTCGCCGATCCTACATTTGAATATGGGCACTCGAGCAGCCACCTCACAACCTGTCACAAATTCTCTTCCGTCGAACACGACCTAAATCTTCGATACCAACGGTCGCTGTTTTCCGGGGGCAACAGTTCTAGCCAGAATTCCGAGAGTCGCCAGCAAATGGTTTTCAGAGATAATCGGGAAAAGGGCTTCAACTAGCTCAGCATGCTGTGGGTGTGGATTGGACCAGTCGTAATAGGAAGTGACGAGTGTGCCGCCTTCAATTTCCTGTAAGCGATAGCCATAGATATGCCCAATCGGTGGCTGCACAGTTCCATCAATGCTCCACGCTATTTCTTCGTCTTTCACAAATGTTTCGATTACTACCGTGACCTTGTATTCGCCTAGGTCCATGTCTCGCAAAGAGTCACGATCCATCTGAACTTCGAAACGATCACCAACTCCAGTCGGTCGAGCTCCGATGGCAGACATAAGCATTCCAGAGGCATCAATTTTCACATGACCCAACGGGTCACTCACCACGTCGAACACTTCAGCCGGGGTGGCAGCGATTGCGCGCTCCACTTCAATCCGACAACTACTCACAACGACTGCCTTTCTTCGCTAACCACATCAACTTACCCATCCTTTGCAACCCAAGCCTCATCGCGGCAGACGATCACGGGTACATGGGATCACGCAAGAAGTTGTTTCACCGATTTATTCATTCGAAGTGCAAACGCCACAGGACTCGAACCTTCGACCCCTTACAAGAAACAAACTGGGCCCTAATTACATTGCTTTACAAAAACCCATTCCGGTATCTACGCCGATTTGGGTACTAGCTGTTAATTATTGTTTTGTATTGTTACGCAATAGCTGGTCCCCGTAGGCAGCTCACCCATCTCAATAACGCTTAGAACGTCAAGCCGCTGTTTCGACACTCCCCCACACACTTTTACTGTGTATTGATATCGGTTCGAATTTGGTTCAGAGCCCAGATCTTCAAAAGCCGTTCCTCAGACGCGCGGGCGCACAGCCTCAGCCGGATCAAGGCGAGCAGCACGCGCAGCAGGGTATAAGCCAGCTATTGAGCCGATAGCTACGGCCAATAAGAAGCCCGCTCCAAGGGAACTCGCCGGGATTGAAATAACCCAACCTTGACTCTGGGCATAACCGAAAGTGATCATTGCCCCCAAGAGAACGCCACCAAGTCCCCCAAGGGCAGCCAGCAAGGCCGACTCGCATACAAATTGAAAACGGATATGCCCTCGGAGCGCCCCAAGGGCCCTCCGCAGTCCGATTTCAGTCCGACGTTCTATGACTGAGATCACCATCACATTTGCAATTCCAACTCCACCTACGAGAAGTGCGACAGCACCTAGCCCCAACAAGAGTCCTGTGAAAGCGTCTTGAGTGCTGCTCCGTGCTGCCAACAGTTCGCTGGGTCGACTGACTGACACTTCAGTTGGCGCATCCGGTAAAACCGTCGCCGCTATAACCGACCGTGTTTCATCTAAGCGCCGCTGGTCATCCAACAAGTCGTCGCTAACACGAGCGTAAACGAGACTGGGGTCAAGCTCTGAATCATAGAGTTCTGTCGCAATTTCGTTCCCGATCATCGCGGCACGGTCAACGTTGGGAGCTAATGGAGCAGGTTCCAAAATTCCCACGACAGTGAAATAGGTGCCATCTATGTAAACCTGCGGCGAATCTAAGGAGCTGTTAATTCCAAGTCGCTCAGCAGCCTTCGCACCTAACACCGCTCGCGGAACCATGACCGATGACGAGTCAAGAAAAACACCCGAACTCAAAACGGCGTCGACCATTGGAAAGACCTCAGGCTCCACCGCCAGCACAGACATTCCGCCTGTTTGTTGTTCGGGAATAAATTCAGTACGGCGAACCGCTGCTTCGACTTGAGATACTGCAGTGCTCGACTCGACAGTTCCTATTCGCTGCACAAGGTCGGAGACGTGCGGTGGGAATACAACCTCTGAACGTGTAAACGAGTCCCCAGGCGTGATCTCTAAAAGATTTGGACCAAGAGCGTCCAGTTCGGCTTGAAGTTGGGCATCGCTAGACGATGTAATGCCAAGCACTGAAATCATTGCTGCTATGCCGATAGCAATGCCAAGCGCTGTCAGCAAAGTCCTCGTTTTTCGTGTCCTGAGGCCTAACGTTCCAACGCGGAGCGAATCACTCAGGGCAACTCGACTTGAATCATTCACTTCGTTCATTGTGTTCTCGAATCGCTCTTAACTACGCCATCAAGCAAGGTGACCACTCCAGGAAGACTCTGCGCGAGTTCTCCATCATGAGTGACGACCACGATGGTGCTGCCCCCCTCATTTAGTTGATGAATGAGATCCATAATTTCTTCGGAGGTTTCAGAGTCAAGGTTTCCAGTTGGCTCATCCGCCAGAACTATCGCAGGGTCACCCATAAGGGCGCGCGCTATTGCCACGCGTTGCTGTTGACCACCAGAAAGTTCATGAGGAAGGTGGGTCATGCGATCACCCAACCCGACCCGATTAAGGAGTTGCGTTGCCTCCTGCACTCTTAAAGGCCGGTTGACGCCCTGATACAAGAGGCCGGTAGAAACATTCTCCAGCACAGAAAGTCCTGCGACCAGGTGGAACTGTTGAAAGATAAAGCCGATTCTGCTTCCCCGCAAAGTCGCTAGTTCTCGATCAGAGAAGTTATTCAGATCTTGCCCGTCGACACACAGCTTCCCAGACGTGGGGCGATCTAAGGCTCCCATGATGTTGAGCATCGTGCTCTTTCCAGAGCCCGAAGTGCCCACTAGTGCCAACAATTCCCCTCGGCGAACTACCAAATTAATTCCTCGTAGCGCTTCAACCGGCGGATTGCCTGGATAGCTTTTGCAGACTTCGGCCAACTCCATTACGACAGGGTTCTCTTCCTCAGTCATGGAACGATCACCAACTGTCCCGAAGACACCTGCCCAGAGATCGATATTTGATTCTCATGAAAGGTTCCCAATTTCACACCTACTAATACAACTGATCCGTCGGGTTCAACCACTTCCACTGCGTAGCCGCCTTCTGCCAATGCTAAGAGTGCGGCTGTTGGAACGGCCAAGACGTCTTGCTCTATCACCTCTTCAATCTTGACGGTGACGGGGCTTTGATCAAACGAGGTCCCTTCTCCCGATAACTCAATTATTGCTTCCAGGTAAGTGACTTCTTGCTGCCCCTCAACCGTCTGAGTAACGGTGTCCGCAACATAAGTCGTGGTTCCTGGAACGACCTTTCCGTCAGGCAACACGACCTCAACGAAATCACCTTCTTCCAACAAACCACTTAGGTCAGTGTCAAGACGAGCGGTTACAACCCTGCGAGTTTCACTGATGTCTATGAGACTGCCACCACTTACTGCTTGTCCTAGTTGGACACTTACAGAATCGACTCGGATCGGGCTCGCTCGAAATACGATCTCATCTTTTTGGACTCGGCCGGTTTCAACGGCGCCGACAGACTCTTGCCACTTCTTTATTTG
>Ga0208130_1001214_pt1 | contig 12564 bp, 10 predicted proteins | sample ETNtaG_31_FD_185771 | JGI IMG/M metagenome (GOLD analysis project Ga0208130, IMG submission 185771) | Marine microbial and viral communities from oxygen minimum zone, Eastern Pacific Ocean - ETNP201310SV78 (SPAdes) (version 2) | ecosystem: Environmental > Aquatic > Marine > Oceanic ...
TCTCATCGAGAGTTCGATTCAATCAATGCGGATGGGGAGACTTGAACTCCCACGACATTGCTGCCACTAGTACCTGAAACTAGCGCGTCTACCAATTCCGCCACATCCGCTGGCGTGTGTCGCAAAGCGACCCGTGAAACATACGACATCGGCACTCAGCCGTTGCTTCGAACGTCAAGACAGTTTGGGGGCCGGCCGTCTAGACGGTCTCAGGCATAGCCGTCAAGATAAGAATTCGGCAGGAAATAACAGGGATGACAGCCGCGGCGCCCGCGTCTCAAGACATTCTCAAGCCCCATCTTGAGATCCAAGGCGGCAACAGACTGCAAGGCGAGCTTCGTGTGAGCGGCGCCAAGAATTCCGCCCTGGTGCTGATGACAGCTGCCCTGCTGACGGAAGACACGCTGACCCTCAGCAACGTGCCTCCTCTGACCGACATCGATGGCATGGAGAGCATCCTGGTTTCGATGGGAGTGAAGGTCCGGCGCAGCAGTGAAACCATCCATCTTCAGGCTTCCGACCTCACCAGCGCAGAACCTCCCTACGAACTCGTTAACGGGCTTAGGGCCAGCTTCTTCGCAATCGGTTCAATCCTCGCTCGCATGGGCCACGCCAAGGTTCCTCTACCTGGTGGCTGTCGCATTGGTGCACGCCCTGTGGTGGAGCACATCCGCGGACTGAAAGCACTTGGCGCCGTGGTGACTGTTGAACATGGCGTGGTTTCGGCCACGGTTCCTGGCGATCGCAAACGTCTGAAAGGGGCCTCGATTGTTCTCGACTGCCCGAGCGTCGGCGCCACGGAAACGATCCTGATGGCTGCAAGCCTGGCAAAAGGCACCAGCGTGATTGAGAACGCAGCGCAGGAGCCTGAGGTTCAGGACCTCGCCAACCTGCTGAATGCCATGGGAGCTCGCATCAGCGGAGCCGGCGGTCCATCCATCACCGTTGAAGGTGTGGAGCGGCTGCACGGTTGCGACTACACGGTGATTCCCGACAGGATCGAAGCAGGCACCTTCCTGCTGGCTGCCGCAATCACGCGCTCAACGCTGCGCATTGCCCCAGTTGTTCCTGATCACCTCAACTCCGTGCTTCAGAAATTGCGCGACTGTGGTTGCGTTCTGGAGTTCGATGGCGATGGCATCGTCATCACGCCGGGCACCATCAAAGGCATCGACATCACCACCCAGCCTTTCCCAGGTTTCCCAACCGATCTGCAGGCACCATTCATGGCCTTGCTGGCGACAGCCCAAGGCACCAGCGTGATCACTGAAAAGATCTACGAGAACCGTATGCAGCATGTGGCGGAGCTGCAGCGCATGGGTGCAGCCATCCGTGTTCAAGGCAACGCCGCTGTCGTCGAAGGTGTTCCCTCCCTCAGTGGAGCTCCTGTGAATGGAACCGATCTGCGCGCCTCAGCCGCCATGGTGCTTGCAGGCCTGGTGGCCAAGGGCAGAACGCGAGTGAGTGGCCTGAACCACCTCGACCGTGGCTACGCCGGCATTGAAGCGAAACTCACGGCCAGCGGGGCGAAGTTGGAACGTCACTGTTCCTAAGACGCTGCTCTGAACTGCATCGCCTAAAGTTGAAACGTGGGAGCGTGGCGGAATTGGTAGACGCAGCGCACTCAAAATGCGCCGCCTTCGGGTTTGTCGGTTCAAGTCCGACCGCTCCTATTGATCCTCAAGGTCTCCGACAGGATTGATCTGATCACTCCAAACGCGGCAGGACTCTGCGAGAGAATGCGTGAGTCATTGATGTCCTCCGGGCAACAACCCTGAACGATCCATGGTGGAGCCAGCGCCAGTGCCCCCTTCCGATGCGGTGATGGGCACCTACAACCGCTTCGCGCTCTCCCTCCAGCGCGGCAAGGGTTGTTGGGTCTGGGATGACAAAAGCCGTCGCCACCTCGATGCCGTTGCCGGCATTGCCACCTGCACTCTGGGGCACAGCAACAGAGCGATGCGCAAGGCTCTCACCGGGCAGCTACGCAAGCTGCAGCACGTTTCCAATCTCTACCGAATTCCAGAGCAGGAAGCGCTGGCCAAGTGGCTGGTGAATAACAGCTGCGCAGACAGTGTGTTTTTCTGCAATTCAGGGGCTGAGGCCAACGAAGCGGCGATCAAACTGGCCCGGAAACACGGTCATCTGCGCCGGGGCATTGAACGGCCGGTGATCATCACTGCTGCGGCCAGTTTCCATGGACGCACGCTGGCCGCGGTCAGCGCCACGGGACAACCCAGATACCACCAAGGTTTTGAACCCATGGTGGAAGGCTTCGAATTCTTCCGATACAACGATCTCGCGGATTTCGAACAGCTGCTCGAGCGCCTGGAACAGAACGGTCCACGCGTGGCCGCGGTGCTGATCGAGCCTCTTCAGGGCGAAGGAGGCGTGAATCCCGGTGATCCCGAGGTGATGCAGGCGATCCGTGAGCACTGCGATCAACGCAACATCCTGCTGATCTTCGATGAAGTGCAGGTGGGGATGGGCCGCACCGGCACGCTCTGGGGTTATGAGCAGCTCGGTGTTCGTCCCGATGCCCTCACCCTGGCCAAAGGCCTAGGAGGCGGACATGCCGTCGGCGCGCTGATGGTGCGCCACAACGCCGATCTTTTTGAACCGGGCGACCACGCCAGCACCTTCGGCGGTAACCCTTTCGCTTGCCAGGCCTGTCTGACGGTGGCCAGCGAAATCGAAAGGCGCAATCTGCTGCGCAATGTGCGCGAGCGGGGCGCCCAGCTGCGTGAGGGACTCAACAGGCTCGTGGACCATTTCCCCAATTATTTGGAGGGATCGCGTGGTTGGGGGCTGCTTCAGGGCCTGGTCTTCAAGGAAGACTGCGGGATCACTGCGGTGGACGTGGTGAAAGCAGCTCTGGAGGAACAGTTGCTGGTGGTGCCCGCCGGTGCTCAGGTGGTGCGCATGGTGCCCGCTCTGGTGATCAATGCCCGAGAGATCCAGGTCCTCCTCACACGCCTGGAACGCGCCCTGAACCGTGTGAGCTGAGTGACGCCACAGGGACATCTCCCCCATGAACTGAGTGATCTGCTGCCGCGCTTTGACGTGCGTGGCATGGACCTGTCGCTGGACAGGATGACGATCGCTCTGGAGCATCTACACCAACCGGCTCGGTCGATTCCTGCCGTTCAGGTCGTCGGCACCAATGGCAAGGGGTCCATCGCTTGCCTCATCCACTACGGATTGATGGCGGCCGGTTTGTGCTCAGGCCTGACCACCTCGCCCCATCTGGTGAGTTGGTGTGAACGCATCCGCGTCAACAACCAGTTGATCTCGATCACGGCCTTGCGACAGACGCTCGAGCAGTTGCAACCACTGACCGAACAATGCCGCCTCACTCCATTCGAGCAACTGATCTGCAGCGCGCTGATTCACTTCGAAGCCCAGAGGCCCGACTGGCTCGTTCTGGAAGCAGGACTGGGAGGCCGACTGGATGCCACCACAGCCCACAGTTGGCGGCCTCTGATCGCTGTGGCGTCGATCGGCATGGACCATCGCGAGCATCTGGGCCCCAGCCTTCAGGCCATTGCAGCAGAGAAAGCCGCGGCCATTGGTGAGGGTGCCCACGTGATCAGTGCAACCCAAGAACCCGAGGTATCTGCGGTGCTCGAGCAACGAGTCAACGAGGTGCAAGGCACCCTGCAGTGGGTCGATGCACTGGATGAAAGCTGGAACCTGGGTCTTTCAGGGGCCTTGCAGAAACGCAATGGGGCCGTGGCTGCAGCTGCGCTGCAGTGGATGAGCACTCGCAATGAGGTGATCTCAAGCCGAGCCATTCGTGAAGGCTTTGCAGCGGCACGCTGGCCAGGGCGCTTGCAGTGGATGCGCTGGAGGGGCTTGAGGCTGCGGGTGGACGGAGCCCACAATCCACCCGCAGCCATTGAGCTGGCACGAGAACGCTGCAGTTGGTCATCCGCTGGCAGCCGGCAGATCTGGATCCTGGCGATCCAGGCGCAGAAACAGGCACCGGAGATGCTTCAACAGCTGCTCGGCCCTCTTGATGAGGCCTGGATTGTGCCGGTGCCTGGGCATCGCAGCTGGAGCTTGGGACAACTGAAGCCAGCGCTGCCGCTGCAAGCCCATCAACTGAAGTCAGCTGAGACTGCTCTGGATGCACTCAATCAGCTGCTTGATCAGGGTTGGCCCGCATCCGCCCCGGTGATCGCAGGATCGCTTTACCTGATCGGCCAGTTAATGGAAAACGGCACATTGGAGGCAGAGTGAACGTCAAGCCACTCGCTGGAACCATGAAATCGCTGCTGAAGGTGCTTGCCGCACTCACCCTGGTGATGACCTGGCTGACGCCGTTGACTGTTCTGGCCCTCGATACCTCTGCTGGGGTGGGACTTCAGGACAGGGCTCTGTTTCAAGACCGAGTGGATTACACACTCACCAATCAGAGCGATGCTGACTTTCACGACCAGCAACTCACCAACACCTCCTTCGCAGGCGCCGTGGGACGCGGCGCTGATTTCAGCGGCGCCAACCTGCATGGGGCGATCTTCACGCAGGGAGCTTTTGCAGAGGCTGATTTTCATGGAGCCGATCTCAGCGATTCGCTGATGGACCGGGCCGACTTCACGCGCACGGATCTGCGCGATGCTCTGCTGATCGGTGTGATCGCTGCCGGCAGCAGTTTTGCAGGAGCCGATGTGGAGGGCGCTGACTTCAGCGACGCGCTGCTGGACCGGGATGATCAGCGCCGGCTCTGCCAGGTTGCTGAAGGCGTCAATTCCAGCACGGGTGTCTCCACCCGCGACAGCCTCAACTGCTGAACCCCCCAAGTTTTCCCGGATTGAGCAGTCCGGCGGGGTCGTAACGGTGCTTGGTGGCCACCTGATCCCCATCCACCACACCAAGGCCACCACCTTCCACGGTGAGCACATGCGGGTTGAAGATCAGTGCGCCGAGATCTCGACACTCCTGCATCAATCGCTCCAGTGCTTCAACGCCGCGCCAGCGCACCAGTGGAAGTGATGCGAGCCGCTGAACGCCCTGCTGCCTGACAGCCTCCAGATGCCAGAGCAGATCATCACCCCAGGCCTGCTTGAGTGTGCTCAAACAGTCGATCTCCGGTTGGGGCAGCAGCATCTGTAGGTAGGTCCAGTCAGGATCGCGCTGGCGCAGGTGCAGCGTCGTGTGATTCCAGCTCAGCTCTCGCAGACCATTGCCTTGGCGGTCGGACTCCGCCCCGAGATGGGTCAGAACAGCCCCCATATCTGCCGCCAGCCGCTGAACCGTGCTCACCGCATCGGGAGCCACCAGCAGCAATAAGCGATCAGAACGGCGCTGAGGCAGATCCCACTTCGGCAGCAACTCAACCACCGCTGCCTCAAGAACGGTGCAGAGATGCAGGTCAATCGCTGCTGAACTGCAACGTCTTGCCAGCTCCACTGCCGTCGCCCAGTCCGGACAATCCACAACCACTTCCTGCCAATCAACACGCAGTGCCGTGGCCAGCCGCAGTGCCGTGATGATGCCATTGGTGCCGTAGGCATGGTTCAACGCCTCGGCATCGCTGGCCTCGAGCTGAAGGACCCGCGGCTCCTGCTCCATGGTCACCACTTCCAGTCCGAGCAGGTGCCCCGGATCGCGAAGAAAGCCCCAGCGCACGGAGCCGATTCCACCGGAACCACCGGCAATGAATCCACCGATCGTGGCGCTGCGCCAGGTGCTTGGCATCAGACGCAACTGCCGGCCAAAACCGGCCAGCTCCCGGTTGAGATCTTTCAGCAGGCATCCGCACTCAACCTCGGCAACGCCGCTGACCTGATCAATGGAGCGCACGGCCCTCAGCTGGGTCATCACCATCACCACCCCAGATTCCAGCGGCACGGACTGGCCGTAATTGCCCGTGCCTGATCCACGCAGGGTCAGAGGCACGGCATGACGCCGGCAGGCTGCCGCCACGCGAACAACCGCCTCCACGCTGTCCGGCCTCACCACAAGCTCTGCACGGCAGTGAGCCAACCGCTGCGACAGCACCGGCGAGTAGTCGTAGGCATCACGAGACAACCGTTCCAGTTCCTCCGGCTGCGACAACAACCTGAGGCCAGGGACTGCTGCCAGCTCAGTTCGCAGGGCATCAGGAAGCATTGGTCGGTCTGAAAGGCGTTACGACCAATCCTGCACCCAATGTCCACCGGCAAGAACCCGGCGTGGACAAGCCATCGCCAGCAACTCAGGCCAGCCAGCCTCGGGCAGATGAATCAGATCCGCCGGTGCTCCGGCCCGCAGGCACCCGTCCCAGGCAAGGCCCATCAGCCGAGCCGCATCGGTGCCGAACGGCTTCATCCCATGGTCATCCCAGGGGGCGAGTTGGGCCAGGGGGAGACACATGGCGATCAGGGCCAGAGGATCGAGCCGCCCTCCTGGGAACCAGGGATCTTGAACGTTGTCACCACCCACGGCGACGGAAACACCTGCGCGCTGCAGCTGCCGAATCGGTGCCAACGGCCGGCGCAAAGGCGTCTCGTTGTCTCGATGACCCAGCAACCAGCCATTGGTGAGCGGCAACGCCACCACCTGCAGGTTCTGACGGGCCATACGGGTAGCTAACCGCTGCAATGAACCGGCTGACAGCAGCGACAGGCTGCTGGCATGGCTGCAAGTGACAGGAACAGACAGGCTCATGCTCTCAAGCACACGCAGCAGCTGTCGCACCCCAGCCGCCGGATGGGAGGCCGCTTCATCGATATGCAGATCCACAGGGCAGCCATGTTGATCGGCAAGCTCCAGCAGTCGGCGCAGGGCCCGGCGCGTCGCTCGACCTCGACATGGAGGAGCAAGAACACCGCCGATCACGCCCTGGGCCTGGGCCACCTCAGCCGCCAAGTGTTCACCCTCGGGCGTCGACCAGTGCTCCACCGGCACCAGCGCAACAAGTTGCAGCTCGATGCGCTCACGCCACCGACCACGCAGAGCCGACAACACCTCCCAGCTGCAGTTCGCTCCAGGCCCGAGGCTGTCGATGTGACTGCGCACAGCCCTCAGGCCATGGTCCCAAGCCAGTTGCAAAGCACGTTCCGCACGCTGCTGAACCCGCTCGGCCGAGCGGGTCTCGTGCTCCCTGAAGTTGGCCGCCAAGGCTCCTGAATAAGTCCCAGCTGGATTGGGATACTCGTTCCAGGAGAACGCCTTATCCAGATGGGCATGGGGTTCCACCAGTCGGGGTAGCACCAGACCCGTGGCCTCCGATGTGGCTTTCACCGACTGGATCCTGCTGCCAGACCAGGACAGGACCACGGGAATCAGCCCATCCACATCAGCCGTTGGCGACGGATCAGAGCCCAGATCGAGCAAAGAGCGCGGACACCGTGCTCTCAGCTCACCGGATGCCAACGAAACCCCTGCTGTGCTCATTCGAGCTTGCCGGCATCCGAATGAGCGTTGAGCACCCAAAACTGGCCTGCAAGTCCGAGGCTGGTCACTGAGTAGCGCGGCAATCGCAAGGCGGGCAAGAGGTTCTGACCACCCACAGTCGTGACATACACACTGGCCAGCCCGAGGTTCCAGCGACGGGTGAACTGGTCGGCCAGCAAGGCCAGCGCCGGCTCTTGATCGGCGATTAAGCGCGGACAATCACTGATCCAAAGCTGCAGCACCATCGGCAAGGTCTGACGCTCACAGACCTCCTTGGTGGCCAGATTCACCAATGTTTCCCCGGCAAAGTCCTGGTAATCGTCCCTGGTGGGATTGGTCACGAACAGAGCAGCACAGCTTCCTGCCACCACCAGCACAGCTGCAGCCACCGTTGCTGAAGGCCAGCGCCAACGAGGCGAAGACATGGGGGTGTCACTGCAGGGCGAATTGATAGATTCTTACTGACGCGGCGGGCGTCGCCAAGTGGTTAAGGCAGCGGCTTGTGGCGCCGCTATTCGGGGGTTCGAATCCCCTCGCTCGCCCTATCAACCTTTACGAGATGTTCTGTTTAAGGGCTCATCAATGCCTGAAGCAGATCATCGGCTCCATGCCGGATGGGATCCCTGCAAACAATCCCGAGACGTTCGCCCACCTGCTCGACAACCTTCAACGCCTGCTGATCATCCAGCCGGGCTGTGTTCAGTGCCAGTGCCCGCACCCTGGGAGCGGCAGGGCTGCCGATAGGGCGTGCGATGGCTGCCAGCGATTCACAGATCGCCACCAGCTCCTCCAGAGAAGGCAGCGGGATGTCCGGCAGCCGATCAATCGTGGACTGCTGAGCGCGATGCACCATCATCAGCGCCGTTGGCTGACTTCCCCTCAGCAAGGGCAGGGTGGCCGTGGAACCGGGATGGCAGAGCGATCCCTGACCCTCCACGAGCAGCAGACCCTTGGGCGGCAGAGCTTTCGCCGCTGACAGCACAGCGGCTTCCACAGCACCGGCAGCGAAATCAACCCGAACCGCATCCAGAGGGACCCCCTGGCCACTGATCAGGATCCCTGCCTGACCGGTCCCCACGAAAGCGGAGGGAACTCCTGCCCGAGTGGCGGCCTCGTGCACAGCCAAACAGGCGCTCATCTTGCCGACAGCCATATCCGTTCCCACGGCCAAAATGCGCTGACAGGGGAGCGCCGCAGCGCGAGCTTTGCCCACGCCGAGTCCGGCCGGCTCACGGCGCAGGTCCCAGATCCAGCGACCGGGTTGCAACGCTGCTTGCAGCTCCTGGTCATCGTTCAGATAGCTGTGCAGACCACTGGCGATAGACAGACCAGCATCGAGTGCCGCCAACACATCGGTCCGCATGGCGTCGGGCAAACCCCCTCCTGATGGCGCCAGACCAACGACAGCAACCGTTGGCCCGTAGGGGAGCGCCTCCGCCAGATCGCGCACCACAGGCACTGGCCTGGCAATGCCTGTGACAAGGTCCAGCCTCTCTCCAGCATGCTCAGGATCAATCACAGCCACGATCGGACCAGGTCGATGGCGCAGCATCGCCAATCCGGTCTTGCCAGTGAGCGACGCCAACCCCCCGTGCTGCATCAGCACCAGAGGCATGGCAGCAAAGCCTGAAGGGCACTGAGTGATGGATTCAAAACTCAAGCGATCGCGGCCACAGCAGTGACCATGGATCTAGCAACGCCCACCAGCATGCGCGCCCAGCAAGCGAAGACCGACCCTGAAGCGTGAATCAACGGCAAGGAACTCCGATCACTGACCTGACGCACAACGCGACCACGCAACAAAAAATCATCAACTCAATGAAAAGTCACGATTTTTTGTGTCGCTGGCAGCCGCAAAAGCAGGCTTTTGGAGACCAATGACACAGAACACTGTAGAAACTTGATTGTCATTGATAAGCAAAAAATATTTTTGTGTTTTGCTCAATCTCGAGCAGCAGTGCTGATTAATGTTCTCTTCAGAAGGCTGCGTTTTTCCGGGGGCACGACTCATGTCCAAAGGACTGAAAGAGGCAAGTTTTTTCGGCGCCACATTCCTGCTAGGCCTGGCCACATTGGAGACGCTGCTTCATTTCGCTGGCTTCTGAACAGCTTTTTTGAAGCCTGAAGCACACTTCACGAGTGAATCAGCCAGTGCTTTCGGAAGTACGAGATTTCATCGTGGCGATCCATTTGAGATTGCGGCAATTGAACCTCGACTGAAAAGCGAAGCGACGATGCTGCAGACGATCACAGGAACAGCCTGGAGGGACCAACCTCGAGGCGCTCCGCATGCAGATCAAGGAGACAGAACAGCTGATTGTGGGCCGAAGTTGAGCTAAAAAATGCTCCACAACTTCCAGGAAACCTCGAGCTAAATCGGCGGTCCATCAGACTGCTCAGAACAGTCTTCGATGCATGATTTTGCAAACTATGCAATAATCACAAGACGCCGAAGAGCCCAGAAGGGTCCACTGCGCGAGAACCGATAAGTCGAACTCAAATGAATCGAAGAGAGATCGCTCCCCATCGGGAGTGGAGAAGGTCTGGCAAACCTGCCAAGGCCTATCAAATCACTGGTTACGAGTCCCCCCAGAGACGCCGTTATCTGCGTGAACTGGCGGAACAAGAGGCCAGCCAATCAGCCTGAACCCATGGCTTTGCTGCTGATTCCCAAACCAGTGGAAATCGGGGGTGACAGTCTGTCCTGATCAAGCGGAAGCCCGAGATAAGGATCGTCAACAAGATTGAGATGACTGTCGAGGTCTGGCCAGCGAATCAATGACAAGAGTTGGCATGCCGCTCCATTGAGCAGTGTGCTGTCTGAGTAACAGCCCACCATCAGATCCAGGTTCAATCGCTCAGCGACTCTGGCCATCAACAAGGCCTCCGTTAATCCACCGGTTTTGAGCAATTTGAGATTGACCCCATCCACATGAGGGGCCAAGCGCAGCAGATCCTTCAGATCCCAACAGCTTTCGTCGGCAACAAGCGGCATGCTGCAGTGCTCTCGCAACGCCGCAAAACCCTGCAGATCCTCCTGAGGATCAAGGCTTGCAGCGACAGGCTGCTCCAGCAGAACTACATCAGCAGCCACGAGCTCTGCTTGCATCTCCCTGGCTTGCTGCACGGTCCAACCACCATTGGCATCGACCTGAAGCTCATGGGCCTCGCCGGTCTGCTCTCTGCGGGTTTGAAGCATCGACGCCACCGCCCGCAGCAGTGCCTTGTCATGGTCGAGGCCGTCAGGACTGCCCAGCTTGAGCTTGATACGGGTGGCGGGCAGTTGCGTCCACCAGCGATGGAGCCGCTGCTGCACACCCTCCACCGAAGCCAGGCCCAGGGTGACGCTGGTGGCCACAGCGCAGCGTCCATCCAGGCCGAACAATCGCCAGATCGGTTGCCGCAAGTATTGACCCCACCAATCCCAGAGCACGAGATCGACAGCACAACGCGCCGGTGGGGAGAGGCTGCTCAGCAGCGGATCAACAACGCTTCGATCGGCAGGATCAAGTCTGTTGAGAGCGGGCAGCGCACCCTGGAGTTCAGCCTCGATGCCGTCCAATCCATAGGAGCGGTGACCGGTGTCTAAACCACCGGTTTCACCCCGACCGGTGATCCCGTCATGGCTAAGGCACAGTTCAAGCCGTTCCACAGCTGATGTGGTGCCTCGGCTGATCGCCAGAGGAACCGCCTTGGTGAGCGGAAACCGACGCAGAGACCAGCCCATGCAACGTGCGCACTGAACTTCAAAGTGACACAGGACGTTTGTGAACCACACTGAAGGAAGGTTCCCTCGTCGGCGGTCCATCGGACGGCCCTCCGCCTTGACCGTTACCGCCTCTCCCTCAACCGCTCAAGTGCCAGGCCTGGAGCGGGGCAGTTACTGGATCACCACCTTCGGCTGCCAGATGAACAAGGCTGATTCCGAGAGAATGGCCGGCATCCTGGAGTCGATGGGGTATCGGGAGGCCACGGCCGAGCTCGACGCCGATCTGGTGCTCTACAACACCTGCACGATCCGCGACAACGCGGAGCAAAAGGTCTACAGCTACCTCGGGCGCCAGGCACGCCGGAAACGCATCAACCCCCATCTCAAACTTGTGGTCGCGGGCTGCGTTGCCCAACAGGAAGGTGAATCACTGCTGCGGCGCGTGCCCGAACTGGATCTGGTGATGGGCCCGCAACACGCCAATCGGCTGGAAACCCTGTTGCAGCAAGTTGACAGCGGTCAGCAGGTGGTGGCGACTGAAGAGCACCACATTCTTGAAGACATCACCACCGCGCGCCGCGACAGCAGCATCTGCGGCTGGGTCAACGTGATCTATGGCTGCAACGAACGCTGCACCTACTGCGTTGTGCCCTCCGTGCGTGGCAAGGAACAGTCGCGCCTACCGGATGCGATCAGGCTGGAAATGGAAGGTCTGGCCGCGCAGGGGTACCGGGAAATCACCCTGCTGGGCCAAAACATTGATGCTTATGGCCGCGATCTGCCTGGCATTACTGCCGAAGGACGGCGCAAGAACACACTCACCGACCTGCTTTATCACGTTCATGACGTTGAGGGAATTGAACGGATCCGTTTCGCCACCAGCCATCCCCGTTACTTCACCAGGCGTTTGATTGATGCCTGCGCCGATCTGCCCAAGCTCTGCGAACACTTTCATATCCCCTTCCAGAGCGGAGACAACGACGTGCTGCAGGCCATGGCGCGCGGATACACCATCGAGCGTTACCGCAAGATCATCGACCACATCCGTGAGCGCATGCCTGAGGCCTCTCTCAGCGCCGATGTGATCGTTGCGTTCCCCGGCGAAACCGACGCCCAGTTCAGACGAACCCTGCAGCTGATCGAGGAGATCTGCTTTGACCTGGTGAACACGGCCGCCTATTCACCACGACCCAACACCCCAGCTGCAAACTGGGAGAACCAGCTCCCCGAGGACGTGAAAGTGGCACGTCTTCAGGAGATCAATGCTCTGGTGGAGCGCTGCGCCAAGGAGCGCAATGCTCGCTATGCCGGCCAGGTCGAAGAGGTGCTTGCAGAGGGCATCAATCCCAAGGACCCCACGCAGCTGATGGGACGAACGCGCACGAACCGCCTGACGTTTTTCAGTGCAGTGGGCGCCGATGGCCGGAACTATCAGCCGGGCGACCTGGTTCAGGTTCGGATCAATGCGGTGCGTT
>Ga0208130_1001216_pt1 | contig 12559 bp, 16 predicted proteins | sample ETNtaG_31_FD_185771 | JGI IMG/M metagenome (GOLD analysis project Ga0208130, IMG submission 185771) | Marine microbial and viral communities from oxygen minimum zone, Eastern Pacific Ocean - ETNP201310SV78 (SPAdes) (version 2) | ecosystem: Environmental > Aquatic > Marine > Oceanic ...
AGTCTTGATTAATCAACTCTTAATCAAGCAATCTTTCTATTCGACGTTCAACAAAAACGGAGAGGGTGGGATTCGAACCCACGAGGGTGTTACCCCTACACGATTTCGAGTCGTGCGCGATCAACCGGACTCTGCCACCTCTCCACACGCCCTCAGGCGTCCCCGCAGTTTAAAGGCCGACGAACCGGGCACCTGCTCCATGCTTCAGAAGCCAACGGCGCTGGGGTGCGGAAGGCTTAAACCCCAGCCAGGTTCCGGTGATCAGCTGCCGGAGTTCTGATCGCTGCCGCTGCTGCAGTGCCCACAAGGCCTGAGGGCTCGGGACCAGCTGCCAGCGCTGATGCCCCACCCGCATCACCAGTGCACCAGAGCGGGACTGCAGACGCTGCACCAATAGGCCATCGCTCCGAAGCACCTGGCCGATGGCGATGGGAGCTTGGCCTTGCTGGGGAGCCTCAACGCGGTGGGCCAGCGCTTGCCAGCAGACCAGCACGTCTGTGGCCACAGGATCCAAAAGCAGCACCCAGTCCAGACGGGCGTGGCCGTGCACAGCGGCGAGCTTCTTGGCCATCCAGCAACTGCGCGCATCGCCATGGGTGCTCACCAGAGCGGCACGCCCACGATGGCGACCAAGCAACCAGTGACGATCAAACCGCTCCACCGTCACCAAACCATCGCCCAACTGCACGAGGCCGTGGACGAGCAGGGCGGTTGCCAGGGGGATCAACGACCAGCAGCGGCGACAGGGCCCTGCCCCCAGCAACCAAGGCAGCAAGCCCAGTACCAGCAGGGCAACCACCCACATCTGGGGACGTCCGGTGAGCAGTTGAGCCCCAGGCCAGTGGCTGATCCAGCTGGCCATGGTGATCACCAGGCCCGCCAACTGATGAACAGGCCACAGCAGCAGGGGCAGCACAGCCGTAGGCCCCACGAGAACCAACAGTGCCGAGAGCATGGCCAGCAGCGTGAGCGGCGCCAGCAGCGGGGCAACAAGAAGATTCGCAACCAGGGCGTACAACGGCATGGCACCGAAATGGAGCAACTGCAGCGGCAGCGTCCAGAGCAAGGCCGCCACAGGGATGGACAACGCTGCTGCCAGGCCCTGGCAGCGATCCGGCAACCACGCTTGAACAGCCTTCTCGAGACGAGGAGCCGTCAGGATCAGCCCAGCGGTGGCCGCCGCACTGAGTTGAAAACCAATCGATAGGGCCCAGGCCGGGCGCAACAGCAACATGCCGCTGAGCGTCAACAACAACACACCGACTGGACGGCTGTGATGACCTGCCTCACGAATCAGCAAGGCCATCGCAGCCATCAGCACCGCCCGCACCACCGATGGCTGGGCTCCGGCAAGGCAGAGAAACAGCAGCAGCGCCGTGGCCGCCAGGGGAAGCCGCAGGCCAGGAGGCCAGCGGCGGGCCAGCATCAGCACACTGCCGAGCAGTACGGAGAGGTGAAAACCCGATGCCGCCAGGGCATGGGAGAAGCCGGCCATGCGGAACGCCGCTCGGATGTCTTCCGGGAGCTGCACCTGGGCGCTGCCCAGCACCAGAGCAGCCAGGAAACCGCCCCGCCGCGGCCCCACGGCCTGTTACAGCCGTTGAGCAACATCACGCCGCAGATCAGCCAACGGCGTCCATGGACGCTGCAGCACTTCGATGCTCTCGGCCCGCAGCTGACTCCAACTGCCTTGGCGGGCTAGACGTTCTGCCGATCCCGGCAACAGCGGGTGTACCGCTGGCAGCGGACGCCTCAGCACCCCCGTGGCCTGGACACGCCAGCCCTGCAACAGGGGTGCAGGGCACTCAGGCAACTGCAGCTCGGTTCGCCCGTCGACCCGACGAGCATCGATCCGATACAGCTCCAACAGACCGGAACACCCCGAGGGAAAACGGCGCACATCTGCAAGCAAGCGCCCGCTGATCGCCACGGCCGCCGGTGGCGTCTGGATCAGGCGAGATGGATCGGATCGGCTCGGCGTCGGCGCCCCCCACAGCACCCCTCGAAGCACAAGGAGCGCCAGGAGACAGAGGGCAATGGCATCAGCAGAACGACGTCGACGCAGAAACCATCAGGCCGCTGTCTCGAGAGTTCCCCCTTTCAAGAGCGGGAAACCAAGGGCCTCCCGTTCCGCCAGCCAGGCCTCGGCCACCTTGCGGGCCAGGTTGCGGATCCGACCGATGGTGGCGGTGCGCTCCGTCACGGAAATCACGCCACGGGCCTCCAGCAGGTTGAAGGTGTGGCTGCACTTCAGAACGAAATCCAAGGCCGGTGCCGGCAGCTGCTTCTCGATCAGATCTGCCGCTTCCGCTTCATAGATGGCGAACAACTGCTTGAGCCGCTCGGGATTGGAGGCCTCAAAGTTGAAGTGGCACTGCCCCTTTTCAAACGGCAGCCAGATCTCGCCGTAACTGCGCTCGCTGTTCCAGCTGAGGTCCCAGATGCTTTCCACGTCTTGGAGATACATCGCCAGCCGCTCGAGCCCGTAGGTGATCTCAATCGAAACGGGCTTGCAATCGATGCCGCCGCATTGCTGGAAATAGGTGAACTGGGTCACCTCCATGCCGTCGAGCCACACTTCCCAGCCCACACCCCAGGCGCCGAGGGTTGGGGACTCCCAGTTGTCTTCGACGAAACGGATGTCGTGGTCAGCGGCCTTGATGCCCAACGCCTCCAATGACGCCAGGTAGGTCTCCTGGATGCCATCTGGGGATGGCTTGATCAGCACCTGGTACTGGAAATAGTGCTGGGCCCGGTTGGGGTTGTCGCCATAACGGCCATCGGTGGGGCGACGGCAGGGTTCGGGATAGGCCACGGCCCAGGGCTCCGGGCCAATGGCCCGGAGCACCGTGTGGGGGCTCATGGTGCCGGCACCCTTCTCGGTGTCGTAGGGCTGCAGCAACAGACATCCCTGGTCTGCCCAGAACCGGTTGAGCGTGCTGATGATGTCCTGAAAATGCACTGGGCCGGGGCGTCCTGGGTTCCGATTCTGCCCAGTGGCCGGTCAGCCCTCCAAAGCCAGGCAACGGTGCAGGTGCGCGATGGCGTGATGGCGATGCGGATTGTTGCCGCTGGGACCAATCATTCCGAGCCAGAAACTGCCATCCCCCTGAAAGACCAGGACGGGCTTTGCACCGCCCTTGCCATGGCAATCCAGCAAGGACATGCAGAGCTTTTCAGCGACCTCAGGGCCCTTGGGGCGCTGGCGCAGGCGACGCAACAGGGGATCCACCTGCGAGAAGGAGACGAAACAGGCGCGGTCGGAGTCGGTGATCAGGATCAGGCCATCCAGCCACTGCACTTCCTGAAGCAGCTCTTCAATGCGGGGCAGCAGCTTCGGCAGCGGAAACGCCAAACCGGAACCTCCCCTTAACGTTCTCTTCAGCTTTCCTACGTCAGCAGCGGGGTGTGTCGCAAGCGACGCAGGTGAAGATTCATGCCCTAAGGGTCAAAACGCCCATCTGCCCAGCCACGAGCGAACGGTGGTTCGCTTCGGCAAATCCCGCCTGCCGTGCCAGCCGCTCCTGTTCAGGCCCCGCAGGAAAGCGCTCCAGGCTTTTCTCCAGGTAGGCGTACTCCTCCCGTAAGCCCACAGAGGCGGCAGCGGGCACCACCAGGCGACGCAGATAGAAGCGCTGAAAGGCAGCCGCCGCGCCGCTTTGGGGCAGACGGTTGAAGTCCAGAACCCCGGCACGCCCGCCGGGCTTCAACAGCCGGCGCAGTTCCTTCAGCCCCTGCAGGGGGTCAGCCAGATTGCGTAGTCCATAGGCCATCACCGCACCATCCACGCAGGCACTGGGCAGTCCGGTGTCGAGGGCATCCCCTTGCTGGAAGGTCACCGGCAACCAGGGCTGCTGGCGCTGGCGCTGGCGGGCGCGCTCAAGCGGAGCAGCGGCGGCATCGAGACCAGTGACAGCACCAGCGGGGCGAACACATCGCCCCAGTTCCAAGGCCAGGTCCCCCGTTCCGCAGCACAGATCCAGCCAATGCTCGCCAGCCACCGGCTTGAGGGCGCGCACCAACTGACGTTTCCACTGGCGATGCAACCCGAAACTGAGCACATCGTTGAGGCGGTCGTAGCGGGGAGCGACAGCGTCAAACAGCTGTTCCACCGCCGCGGGATCACCAGGCTTCATGGACGGATCGTCAGGCCACGGGAGAGCAGATCTTGCTTGATCTGTTCCACGGTGAGAACACCGTCGTGCAGCAACGAGGCCAGCAAGGCTGCGGAAGCATGGCCTCCCTCGGGGCCCACGTCCAACGCCTCAGCGATGTGATCCAGGCAGCCTGCGCCACCGGAGGCGATCACCGGGATGGGGACCGCATCGGCCACGGCCCTGGTCAGGGCGAGGTCGTAACCAGCCTGGGTGCCATCACCATCCATGGAGGTGAGCAGGATCTCTCCAGCCCCGAGGCCAGCCACCCGCTGGGCCCACTCCACAACATCGAGGCCCGTGTTCTCGCGGCCTCCCTTCACGTACACATCCCAGCCGCCGGCATCGCGACGACGGGCATCAATGGCCACGACGATGCACTGGCAGCCGAACTGATCGGCCCCCTCTCGCACCAGCTCAGGCCGCCGCACCGCCGAGGAGTTGAGACTCACCTTGTCGGCACCGGCCCGCAACAACTCGGTGATTCCCTCAACGGTGCTGATGCCGCCGCCAACCGTGAAAGGAATCGTGACCGATTCAGCCGTTCGACGCACCATGTCGATCAGGGTGCCGCGCCCCTCATGGCTGGCTGCGATGTCGAGGAAAACGAGTTCATCCGCCCCTGCCCGGCTGTAACGGCAAGCCAGCTCCACTGGATCGCCGGCATCGCGCAGGCCAACGAAATTGACACCTTTCACCACCCGTCCCCGGGCGACATCCAGGCAAGGAATCAGACGCAGAGCAACCATCGATTCGGCGCAAAAGCGACTGTTAGGGTTGCGCCACTCTCCAAGCCTCGCAGGCCATGTCCCAGGCTGACGCCATCTCGATCGGCTCCAAGGTTCGCGTGACCCGCGTGCGTGATCGCATTCCCCAGGCCATGGTTGACCTTCTGAAGAAGGACGCCAACGGCACGGTGAAGGATTTCCGCACCGTCGACGGCAAAGGAATCGGTGTGGTTGTTGAGCTCAGCGATGGCTCCACCAGCTGGTTCTTCGAAGACGAAATCGCCGCCGCCTGAGGACTGTCTCTGTGAGCGACGCGCGTCAGCTGCTTGGGATGAAAGGTGCCTCAGGCACCACCAACATCTGGAAGCTGCGGCTGCAGCTGATGAAACCGGTCACCTGGATCCCCTTGATCTGGGGGGTGGTCTGTGGTGCTGCAGCCAGCGGCAACTACGAGTGGCGTGTGGATCACGTGCTCGCCGCCTTCGCCTGCATGTTGATGAGCGGCCCCCTGCTGGCGGGCTTCACCCAGACCATCAACGACTACTACGACCGCGAGATCGACGCGATTAACGAGCCGTATCGGCCAATCCCGTCGGGAGCGATTCCACTGGGCCAGGTGAAGCTGCAGATCTGGGTGCTGCTGCTCGCAGGTTTGGGCGTGTCCTACGGACTCGACCGCTGGGCCGGCCACACCATGCCTGTGGTGTTTCTGCTGGCGTTGGGTGGCTCGTTTGTGAGCTACATCTATTCAGCTCCTCCGCTGAAGCTGAAGCAGAACGGTTGGCTGGGGAACTACGCCCTCGGCGCCAGCTACATCGCCCTGCCCTGGTGGGCCGGCCAGGCCCTGTTTGGGCAACTGACTTGGGGCACGGCACTGCTCACCCTGGCCTACAGCCTTGCGGGTCTTGGCATCGCTGTCGTCAACGACTTCAAAAGCGTTGAGGGCGACCGTGAACTCGGACTTCAATCGTTGCCGGTGGTGTTCGGCATCAAACGCGCCAGTTGGATCAGCGCCGCGATGATCGATGTTTTTCAGCTGGCGATGGTTGCCGTCTTGATCGGGATCGGCCAGCATTTTGCAGCGGTTCTGCTGGTTCTCTTGATCGTTCCCCAGATCACCTTCCAGGACATCTGGCTGCTGAGAGACCCCGTGGCCTTTGACGTGAAATACCAGGCCAGTGCCCAACCCTTCCTGGTGCTCGGCATGCTGGTGACCGCTCTGGCCGTAGGCCATAGCCCCTTGACCCAGCTGATGTGAACCGTTCCCGCCTGCACTGGGCACTGATCGCTGGCACAGCAGCTGCAGTGGGCGTGGGCGCTGCTCTAAGCATGCGCGCCCTGACGGAACTGGTGGATGCAACGCTGCCGGATGCCCGGGGGATTGCCAGTTTCAATCGGCCGGGAACGATCACCCTGCTCTCCACCAACGGCAAGGTGATCCAGAAGCTGGGGCCAGCCACGCGGGAGAAGGTGAAACCCGGTGCGATGCCGCCAACGGTGGCTGAGGCTTTCATCGCCGCCGAAGACCGTCGCTTCTACCAGCACGACGGTGTGGATGGCTGGGGCATCGCCAGGGCCATCGTCACCAATGTCCGCCAAGGCGCGGTTCGGGAAGGGGCAAGCACCATCACCCAGCAGCTGGCTCGAACCGTCTTTTTGAGCCAAGACCGCACCATCACCCGCAAACTCAAGGAAGCGGCTCTGGCCATGAAGCTGGAGCGCCAGCTGAGCAAGCAGCAGATCCTCGAGCAGTACCTCAATTACGTCTACCTGGGGTCCGGCGCCTATGGCGTTGCCGATGCGGCCTGGATCTACTACTCCAAAACCCCGGAGCAGCTCACGGTTCCTGAAGCAGCCATGATCGCTGGGCTGCCGCCAGCTCCATCGATTTATTCACCCCTGGTGAACCCAGATCTGGCCAAGGAACGGCGCTCGATCGTTCTGGATCGCATGGCCCAGGCCGGATTCATCTCCGCCAGCGAGGCAGAGCGCGGTCGCAACAGCCCCCTCGGCCTGAAGCCCGCAACACCCAAGTACTTCAACAGTTCAGCGCCTTATTTCACCACCTGGATTGCCCAGGAGCTGCCCAAATTCTTAACGCCCGAACAACTGGAGGTGGGTGGGGTCAAGGTGCGCACCAGCCTGAATCTCGACTGGCAGAAGAAAGCTCAGCAGGTGATTCGAGCCAATGCCCCCTTCGACACCGAAGGCGCGATGGTTTCGATCGATCCCGGCAACGGACTGGTGCGGGTGATGGTGGGCGGCAAGGATTTCTCCAAGAGCCAGTTCAACCGCACCATCCTGGCGCTGCGCTCTCCGGGCTCCACCTTCAAGCTGTTTCCCTACGCCGCGGCCATTGATCGGGGCATGAAGCCCGAAACCAAAGTGTTTGATGCCAAGCGGTGCTGGAACGGCTACTGCCCCAAAAACTTTGGCAACAAGTACTACGGCAACATCTCCCTGGCCGATGCCCTGAAGAACTCACTCAACACGGTGGCGGTTCAACTGCAGGACATCGTTGGATTTGATGCCGTCATTGAGGTTGCCAACAACTTCAACATCGGCACCGATCGGCCTCTCGGCAAGTACTACCCCATGGCCATCGGGGCCTACGAGCAAACCATCCTCGACATGACCGCCGCCTATGCCGGCATGGCCAACCGCGGCGTGTTCTTCACACCCAGCCCCTTTGAGGAAATCCGTGGACCGAAGAATGAGCTGCTTTGGAGCCGGCGCCTGAGCGACAACCGAGGCAAGCGAGCGATTGATAGTGATGTGGCGGACACCATGAACTGGATGCTGCAGCGGGTGGTGACCGGCGGCACCGGCATCGCCGCCAAACTCGATGATCGACAGGTGGCCGGCAAAACGGGAACGTCAGAGAACACCCGTGATCTCTGGTTCATCGGCTCGATTCCTCAGCTCACAACAGGCGTCTGGTTCGGATACGACGACGACCGCGCCACCAAGAGCACCAGCGGCGAGGCGGCATGGGCTTGGAAACAGTTCATGCTCCAGATCAAGGACGAGATCCCCGTCCGAAACTTCCCCGACAAACCCAAGCTGAAACGCAAAGTGCGCTTGGCTGTCGACCCGAAAACGATCGCCAAGCCACCGAAGACCAAACCAGAGCAGGAGAAGGGGAATGGCAGCGGCGATCCTGATGGAGCTCAACCGACGGGGCAGACCGGCCTGCCCGATCTCACGCCCTTGGCGCCTCCGCCTCGCCAGACCCCCTATCTCTGGAGAGATAGCTCGCCAGGCAGGAGCGTTGATCGCCAGGGACGTCGCTGGACCCGGGATTGATCCAAGGCCTTAAGCCCGCTTCAGCACAGCCGAATAGAAGCCATCTCCTCCGCTGGCTTGATCCGGCCAGAGCTGGCTCTCCTGCTCCAGGCAGAGCGATGGATGTCGCTTCAACAACGCCTGGATCTGTTGCTGATTTTCATCGGGATGAATGGTGCAGGTGGCGTACACCAACACGCCTTGGGGAGCCAACAACGGCAAAAGCCCATCCAGGAGAGCTTGCTGTTGGGGCAAAAGACCACGAATGGATTGGGGCGTCACCCGCCAACGGGCATCGGGGTGACGGGCCAGGGTTCCCAGCCCCGAGCAGGGGGCATCGATCAAAATCCGCTGGAAGGATTCACGCCATTGAGGGCGCTGCTCCAAAAGATTGGCGGCATCCGCAGCCAGGGCATTGATGGAGGCAAGGCCGAGCCGAGCGGAGTTAGATGCAACGCGCTTCAGCCGTCCGGCTGAACGGTCCACAGCCCAGATCTCCGCCTGATCTCCCACCAACTCCGCCACATGGGTGGCTTTGCCCCCCGGAGCCGCACAGGCATCCAAGATGCGATCTCCCGGCTGGGGATCGAGCAGAGGTGCAATCGATTGCGCCGAACAATCCTGCACACACCAATGGCCCTCGGCATAACCAGGCCAGTGGCGCAGATCGCCGCTGTGGCCTGAGATGCGCAGGCCGTCGGGACAACCAACGATGGGCTCACTGCTGATGCCAGCCGCGGCCAGATCCTGCTGCACCTGCGAAGGGCTCGATCGCAACCGGTTCACCCGCAAATCCAAGTCCGGCACACGGTTGCAGGCGCTGGCCACCGCCGCAGCCCCCTCCGCCCCGCGCCACTCGATCAACAACTGGGTGAACCAATCCGGCAGGGAGTGGGCCTGGGCCAGCTGAGCCGCCAGCTCGTTGGGCAGTTGCAAGGTTTCGCCGGCCTCCCGCGCCCGCAGCGCCGCCCGCAGAACCCCATTCACCACAGGGGCCAGCCGGGCCAATCCCTTGCTGGTTTTGGCCAATTCCACAGCGGTGTTCACCGCTGCTGAATCTGGAATCCGCTCCATCAACAGCAGTTGATAGAGCCCCACATGCAACAGCCAGCGCAGCTTGGGCGGTTGCTTCTCGGCCGGCACCTTGCCCAACCGATCCAGCCAGGCATCGAGAGTGCGGCGTTGGCGGATCGCGCCATAGGCCAGCTCGGTCACCAATCCCCGATCCGAAGGCTTGAGGTCCCGCTCCCGCAGCACCCGCTCCAGCGCCACATCGGCATAGGCCCCAGCCGCAACCGCCTGCAACACATCCCAGGCGAGACGGCGCGGCAGCAGTCCAATCGGAGCCGAATCAGACAAGAGCGACACGCATCAGTCCCCAGCATGGGCGTCCGGGTGCCAGAGGAACTGACGCAGCGGCAAGCGTCCTTCCTCATCCACCGGAATGCCCTCAGCCAGCAGAAGATCCCGCTGGATCCAGTCACTGCCCTCACGGCTGAGGCTCATCGAAATCCGGCCCTGAGCGTTCACCACGCGGTGCCAGGGAACGCTGGATGGGAGCTTGAGCCGCCGCAAGGCCCAACCCACCTGACGCGCACAACCAAAGGCACCGATCAAATCAGCGATCTGGCCGTAGGTCGCCAACCGACCGTAGGGAATACGGGCCACCTGGCTCCAGACACGCTGATCAAACGTGCCGCCGGAGACGTACGGTTCAACGGAGGGATCCTTGGGCGGGATCTGGATGGCGACGGAAGCGCTGACTTCTTGATTGTCGTTCCAGACCCCAAAGCATGGAAGGACCCCACCTGTTGCTCTCTCCCGACTGACCGCCCATGCCCCTGCTGCCGCGACGGTTTGAGCGGCTGAAATCCGTGCTCAACCACCGCATGGCGGATCTCACGGTGCTGCTCGAACACGTGGAGAAACCGCACAACCTCTCCGCCATCCTGCGCAGCTGTGATGCCGTCGGGGCGCTGGAAGCCCACGCGGTGAGTTTTGACGGGCGACCACGCACGTTCAACAGCACGGCCCAGGGCAGCCAGAAATGGGTGCCTCTGCACGACCATCCCGACACCGAAACAGCCATCCGCCATCTCAAAGCGAAAGGGTTCCGGCTCTACGGAACCCATCTCGGGGTGGATGCCAAGGACTACCGGGAGTGCGACTTCACCGGCCCCACCGCCTTCGTGCTCGGGGCCGAGAAATGGGGGCTGACCGATCAAGCCCGGGACCTGATGGATGAAGCGCTGTTCATCCCGATGCGCGGCATGGTTCAGTCCCTGAACGTGTCAGTGGCCACCGCAACCCTGCTGTTTGAAGCGCTGCGCCAACGCCAGGTGGCCGGACTGGCTCCAACCCAGGGCGAAGGTCTGAAGCCAGAGCAGTACCAGCAGTTGCTGTTTGAGTGGTCCTACCCCGAGGTGGCCCGCTGGTGCCGGGAGCAGGAACGGCCATACCCCGCCTTGAGTGAGGAAGGAGAGCTGATGGAGGAGTTGCCGCGAACTGTGAAGCTGCGCTGCTGATCCAAGGGAAGACTTGTATCTCCGTGAACCCTGGGCCATAACCAAAGCAGCGGATTGTCAGCAATGGACAACAAACAGCTGCACCAGTACGCGGTCACCTACCACTGCGGCAACGAATGGGGCGAAGAAATGCTCCAGTCCGACGATCTCAGCCATGCCGTGGAAGCGGCCCACGCCATCTTCCCCAGCTCCTGCCGGATTTCGATCCGTGAGGTGAAGGCACCGAAACCAGCCTGAGATCAGCGCGGTCGCCGCGGCACTCCAGGCAACTGAACCGCGGCGATCAACACCGCCGTTTCCAGCAGCAGATTTCGGCTGACCAGCACCACCACCAACATCAAGGTGGTGGCCAGGATCCGCTCGAGCAAGGCGATCACGTCATCGGTGCTGTCGCAGCTCTTTTTCCAGAGCAGCGCGGCCATGCTCAGCAACAGCAAGCTGATCCACCAGGCCATCACACCCGTGCCGATGGGATCAGTCTGACGCGGGTCGGGCTTCTGCGCCGCTCACCCAGGCCTCAATGCCTTCCCCAAGGAAGGACAGCCCCAGCACCAGCACAAACATCGCCAAGCCAGGGAACAGCGCGGTCCACCACACCCCTGTGGGCACTGCGGCAAGAGCCAGGTTGAGATCACCACCCCATTCAGGCACGGTCTCCGGCAGACCCAGGCCGAGAAATCCCAATCCGCCCAGCACCAGCACCGCATCGGCGGCATTGAGGGTGAGCAGCACCGGCACGGAGGTGATCACGTTGCGGAACAGGTAGCGCCGCAGGATCCAGAGCGGCCCCGCCCCGAGGCTCTGGGCGGCCTCCACAAACAGCTCGCTCTTCACCTGGGCGGTTTGATTGCGCACCACGCGGAAATACTGCGGCACATACACCACACAGAGGGCGGCGGCAGCATTGGGGATGCCCTTACCAAGCAAAAAAGCCAACACCACCGAAAGCAACAACACCGGCAGCGTGTAGAGCGTGTCCATCAGCAGCACCATCAGGCGATCGACAGCGCCGCCGAAATAACCACTCACCATGCCCAGGGGCACACCCACCAGCAGGGCCACACCCACCGCCAGCAACACCACCTGAAGCGCCACTCCACTGCCGGCCATGGTGCGCACACACACATCCCGGCCGAGCCGGTCGGTGCCGCACCAATGGGTCCAGCTGGGAGCGGAATAGATCGGGTTCTCCAGGCCGGCATTGGCGTCCGGAAGGACGCCAGCACTCACCAACAACGGCGTGATCAAGGCCACCAGCAGATACATCCCCACAATCACCAGGCCCCAACGGGCCATGCGGGTGGAGAGGCTGCGGGTCACGGGCAGGTTGGCCTCAGGCAGATGCATTGTCTCCCGAACCGCGGAAGAATGAAGCCATGGCGTCTCGCTACCGCTGGCGACAACAGCTGCTGGGCAGCCTGCAAGGCCAGCTACAGCTGGCCACCTATCTGGTGGTCTTCCTCGGCTTCACCGGGGCCTCATCGGTGGGGCTGTTGATCGGTCAGCGCAATCTGCTGGCCAACGACCAGCAATTGGCCCGCCAAAGCATCGCGCTCTGCGACAAGGCCATCAGTGGCCTGCAAAACGACCCAGCCCGGCTCGAACAGGAGTTGCTGTTCCACTCCAACGCCAACACCAGCCTTTAGATCGAAAACAACAGCGGAGCTCTGCTGCGACCCCGCATCCACCGATCCCTTTCGGATGCCGCTATCAATCGCGATATCGAAGACGTCCACCAACTTGTTTCCACTTGGAAAGCCGATGCCTCGATGACAACAAATGGCCAACTCGACTACTGGCCAGACGAAACACAATGCGACAACGGGACTCTTGCTACAGCTTTACTGAGCGAGAACAAGCTAAATCT
>Ga0208130_1001220_pt1 | contig 12545 bp, 10 predicted proteins | sample ETNtaG_31_FD_185771 | JGI IMG/M metagenome (GOLD analysis project Ga0208130, IMG submission 185771) | Marine microbial and viral communities from oxygen minimum zone, Eastern Pacific Ocean - ETNP201310SV78 (SPAdes) (version 2) | ecosystem: Environmental > Aquatic > Marine > Oceanic ...
CCAGTTTCAGACCAACCAGCAATTCCACCATAATCTCCTTTACCTAATTTATAATTAGCCAATTGATCTCCTAGTGTTTTTTTCTTTTGAGATCTAGTATATTCCCCTTCCCAAGGAAATTTCTTCTTCCCTCTGTAAACATTTCCGGCTCTTAATTCATTTAGTCCGAGCGCAGCATATTCCCACTCAGTTTCTGTAGGTAATCTATATTCAGGTAGTATTAATCCTTCCTCAATAGAAGAATAAATAGTATCATTTTCAGCGACTGACTTATCACCAATTACTGAAGATATCTTCCCATCGTATGTACTATTTGGATCAATTAAATATGTCTTTGTATTGAATGATAATTTAGAATTAGGATTCAGAACTGAATCGCGATTCAAATATCCTTTTTCAGCTAAAATTCTTTCATTAACTCTATGTGTTCTCCACTTGGCAAAATTGTTTGCTTGATGCCAACTTACTCCAACAACTGGATGATTTTGGAATGCAGGATGACGTAAATAGTTATTAACCATGTCCTCATTAAAACCTAAAGGATTTCTCCAAACTAATGTATCTGGAAGTGCAGCTAAATAAATTTTATTAAGTTCTTGATCTTTACCATACATTCTCTTTAACCAATCCAAATATTCTAAGTACATGATATTGGTAACTTCGGTTTCATCCATAAAAAATGACCTTACATACTGTTGAGAAGGTGTGTTGTTCCAATCGTGCATGACATTATCTTTAGCATTACCTTTAACAAAAGTACCTCCCTGTATAAAAATCATTCCAGGAGCTGTCTGCTGACCCTTGAACTTGGTATTAAATTTAAAACCTCCATCAGCTGAGTTTATTTTCCAACCTGTTGCTTGAGATATATTTTTTCCTGATTTATAATTATTTCTATTACAACCAATAGATAAAGTCAGGATTGAACACAGTAAAATAATGTATGATTTTTTCATAAATCGTTTGTAAATATATAAAGTTTACTCATATATACATAATAGACTATGTTTAAAGAATATGGTTTATTTATTAATTTAATAACAATAACTATACCTTGATTTAAATTATTTGATAATTTTATACCATATGAAAAAACTTTTATTTTCAATAGTTATTTTATTTTCATTAAATATTTATTCCCAAAAAGAAAGAAGAGTCATAACTACGGCTGTCCCTTTTTTATTAATATCATCTGATGCCAGAGCATCTGGTGTTGGAGAGCAAGGTGTTGCAACTTCATTTGATAATTTTTCTCAGCATTGGAACCCCTCAAAATATGTTTTTGCAGAAAATTCCTCAGGTTTTGGTTTTAGCTATACCCCTTACTTAAGTAAGATTGTAAATGATGTTTTTCTAGGTAACTTAACTTATTTTAGAAAAAATTCTGAAAGATCTGCATGGAGTTTTAGTTTAAAATATTTTAGTCTTGGTGAAATTGATATTTTACAGAACCCGTTAGATATTCCAGTTATTGAAAGTCCTAACGAATTCACTTTAGATGCAGCTTACTCTCTAAAACTTAATGATAATTTTGGCTTGGGTGTTGCTGGTCGATTTTTATTATCAGATGTCAAACTACAATCATTTGATTCTGAGTCTCAAGCATCTACCAGTGTAGCTGTAGATATATCTGGTTTTTTCAAATCAGATGTTATTTCATTAGGTAGAAATGATGGAATACTTAGAGCTGGTTTTAATATTTCTAACCTTGGTCCCAAAATGAAATATTCTGATTTAGGACAAGAAAACTTTATTCCTTCAAATTTAAGAATCGGATCTGGTTTTGAATTTTTATATGATAGTAATAATAGTCTTTCAATCACTATTGAGGTTAATAAATTACTAGTACCAACCCCGAATGTCCCTATTTATGATTCATCAAATTCAGAAATAATTGCATATAAACAATCTGATATTGGTTTTTTAAGTGGGATATTCAAATCATTTAATGATGCACCTGATGGTTTTTCCGAAGAATTAAAAGAATTAACTTATAGCTTGGGTCTTGAGTATTCTTTTAATAAGTCTTTCTTTTTAAGAACAGGCTATTTCAGTGAACATGAGTTGAAAGGATCAAGAAAATTTATCACTTTAGGTACAGGTTTTTCAACAAATTCAAATTTAACTTTTGATCTTTCATATTTAATATCAACGTCTGAAATAATTAGTCCACTAGAGAATACTCTAAGATTTTCATTATCATATAATTTATTCTAAAATCAAGGCTAAAAAAACATCATTTCAATTAAGAATAAAGTAATAATTAAATTATCTTTGCACAATATTATATGAGACCAGTAACGAAAGAAACTTATCTAAATTGGTATGAAGAAATGCTTTTCTGGAGAAAGTTTGAAGATAAGCTTGCAGCTGTCTACATTCAACAAAAAGTTAGAGGCTTCTTACATCTCTACAATGGTCAAGAAGCTGTATTAGCAGGTGCTCTTCATGCTATGGATACAGATAAAGACAGAATGATTACAGCATATCGAAACCATGTAATGCCTATAGGTTTAGGAGTCGATCCAAAAAAAGTTATGGCAGAGTTATATGGAAAAAGTACAGGTACATCCAATGGCTTGGGTGGGTCAATGCATATTTTTTCAAAAGAACACCGATTCCATGGTGGCCATGGAATTGTTGGAGGTCAGATTCCTTTAGGAGCTGGTATGGCCTTTGGAGATAAGTATCACGGGCGTGATGCTGTTACCCTATGCTTTATGGGTGACGGTGCAGTTAGGCAAGGTTCTTTTCACGAAACATTAAATTTAGCAATGTTATGGAGTTTACCCGTTGTATTTGTTGTTGAAAACAATGGATATGCAATGGGAACATCTGTTAAAAGAACATCTAACCATACCGATATATGGAAACTTGGTTTAGGTTACGAAATGCCATGTGGTCCTGTAGATGGAATGAATCCTGTCAAAGTTGCTGAAGCTCTAAATGAAGCTATTTCTAGAGCTAGATCTGGAAATGGACCAAGTTTATTGGAAATGAAAACTTACAGATATAGAGGTCATTCAATGTCTGATGCTCAAAAATATAGAACAAAAGAAGAAGTTAATGAGTATAGAAAAATAGATCCTATAACTCAAGTCAAAGATGCTATAATTCATAATAATTATGCAAGTGAAGACGATATTAAGGTAATAGATGATAGAGTAAAAGCTATGGTTGCTGAATGTCAAAAGTTTGCTGAAGAATCTCCATTCCCTGAAATTAATGTCATGTATGATGCTGTTTATGAACAAAAAGATTATCCATTTTTAAAACACAAACTTTAAATGGCTGAAGTAATTAAAATGCCTAGATTAAGTGACACCATGGAAGAGGGTGTTGTTGCTACTTGGTTAAAAAAAGTTGGTGACAAGGTTAGTGAAGGTGAAATTCTTGCTGAAATTGAAACTGACAAAGCTACAATGGAATTTGAATCTTTCTATGATGGTACTTTACTACATATAGAAATTCAAGAAGGAGTTCCTGCTTCAGTTGATTCATTGTTGTGTATTATTGGAGACGAGGGAGAAGATATATCTCAATATCTCTCATCTGATCAAGATCTCCAAACATCCAATGATAGTAATCAATTAGACTTAGTTGATCAAATTAACGAACAAGAAAATAGTCAAAATGAAGAGTTAATAAACCCAGTATTAGAAAATGAAAATATTTCAGAAATTCAAAATGAAGCTGGATCAATTGACTATATCACTATGCCAAGACTTAGTGATACTATGGAAGAAGGGACGATTTCGATTTGGCTAAAAAAAGTTGGTGATAAGGTTAGTGAAGGTGAAATTCTTGCCGAAATTGAAACTGATAAAGCAACAATGGAATTTGAATCTTTTTATGAAGGTGTTTTAAGCCATATTGCAGTTCAAGAAGGTCAAACAGTCAAGGTAGATGAATTAATTGCAATTATTTCTGAAAATGAAATAGATGTTGATAATGCTCTTAAAAATTATAAAAGTTCTGGATCAATACCAGTACCTAAATCTGAAAATTTAATTGATGATACTGTTTCAAATGAAGATTCATCACAAACTAAAAATATCCCTGAAATTGAAAATATAAGTTCTGATCAAAGAATTTTTGCCTCTCCTCTAGCTAAGAAAATTGCTAAGGAAAAAAATATTGATTTATCATCAGTGACTGGAACAGGTGAAAACGGTAGAATAGTGAAAGAAGACTTACAAAATATTGAGGCTTCAAAAATTAGTGTAAGCTCTGAAATTTCCTCACCACCGGTAGATTTTTCTGAAAAGAAACCTGTTTTTTCGGGTGACGAAGAATTTACAGAAGTTCAAAATTCATCAATGAGAAAGGCAATTGCTAAAAATTTGAGTCAATCAAAGTTTTCTGCTCCTCATTATTATTTGTCTGTTGAATTTAATATGGACAATGCAATTGCTTTCAGAGAACAGTATAATTCTATTCCAGACACTAAAATTTCCTTCAATGACATAGTAGTTAAAGCATGTGCTATTGCCCTTAAAGCTCATCCACAAGTCAATTCTCAGTGGTATGATGATAAGATAAGATTGAATAACTATGTTAATATTGGTGTTGCTGTTGGAATCGAAGATGGATTAGTGGTACCAGTAATAAAAAATGCTGATTTAGAATCTCTTCATTCAATAAATAGTATGGTTAGAGATTATGCTGTGAGAGCAAAATCAAAAAAGCTAAGACCAGATGAAATTGAGGGGAGTACTTTCACAATATCTAACTTAGGTATGTTTGGAATTCAGGAATTCACATCAATTATAAACCAACCAAATTCAGCAATCTTGTCTGTAGGTTCAATAGTAAAAAAACCAGTTGTAATAAATGATAAAGTTATTGTTAGTAATACTATGAAGCTTACCCTTGCGTGTGACCATAGGTCTGTTGATGGAGTAACTGGTTCTTTATTTTTACAGACTCTCAAAGGATATATTGAAAATCCAGTTACTATTTTAGTTTAATTCAATGAAAACAGTCATAATCACAGGTACTAGTTCAGGAATAGGTTTGGAACTAGTAAAGATTTTTGATTCAAAAGGTTTTAATGTGATTTCACTTTCAAGAAATAATTTACCTAATTCAATAAGTTTTTCAGAAAATGTCAATCATATTAAATTTGATATTACAAAAGATTCTAATATCAAATCGTTAGTTGATACATTAAAAATTGAATATAAAGAAATTCACATTCTCATAAATAATGCAGGTAAATTGATAAACAAATCCTTTGAAAATTTTACAGATTCAGAATTTAGATCAGTCTATGACGTGAATTTCTTTGGAGTTGTTAATTTAATTAAATCATTGATGCCTTTTTTTAAAAATAATAGTCATATTGTTAATATAAGTAGTATTGGAGGAATTAATGGGAGTTCAAAGTTTCCAGGTTTGAGCTCTTATTCATCAAGTAAAGGAGCATTAAATATTCTAACTGAAGTTTTAGCTGTTGAGTTTGATAAAGGCCCCTATGTAAACTCACTATCTTTAGGTGCTGTTCAAACACCAATGCTTGAGCTTGCATTCCCTGACTATAAAGCTCCAACAACACCCGAAGAAATGGCTATTTTTATTTACAATTTTTCTACTGCATCTCCGATAATGTTTAATGGAAAAGTAATACCTGTTTCTACATCAAATCCATGATTTCAAATCTAAAAGAATTCATTCCAATTAATTCACTTGGATATGTTAGTTCATTAATTGAAAATGAAAAAATAGAAATTAAAATAGTTAATGAAAGATCTACTAAACATGGAGATTTTAAGAGAACTAGAAATGGAGATTATATTATAACTATAAATAAGTTTTCAAATCAATTTAGATTTTTATTAACACTAATTCATGAATTAGCACACTATTTTGTGACTTTAGAATATAAAAATTCAAAACCTCATGGAAATCTTTGGAAAAATAGATTTAGAAATTTACTTAACCCTATTTTAAATGAGCTTGTTTTTCCAAGGGATTTACTTAAGCATTTAATTAATCATATGAAAAATCCAAAATCCTCATTTTCATATGATATAGAATTATCAAAAGTAATTGATAAATATGATTTGAACGAAAAGGAATATTCATATTTGGATGAAATAGATGATGGACAAATATTTGTCTATGGTGATGGAAATAAATTTATTAAAAATAAAAAAAGAAGAAAAAGATATCTTTGTACAAACTTGCTTACAAAAAGACAATATCTTTTTCTAGGTAACGCGAAAGTAAAAATATATGAGAACAGTAGCAATTAGTGGATATTTTGATCCAATTCATGTAGGTCACCTTGAGTATATAATCGAAGCCAAAAAACTAGGGGACAAACTGATTGTGATTGTAAATAATAATCATCAATGTGTTCTTAAAAAGGGAAAGCCATTCATGGATGAGAATGATAGAGTAACTATTGTTTCTAGTATTAAATATGTTGATGAAGTTTTTCTTTCCATTGACAAAGACAAAACAGTATGTAAATCACTAGAGAAAATAAAGCCAACTATTTTCGCAAATGGTGGTGATAGAAAAAATTATGAAATCCCAGAATCAGTTATCTGCAATAAATATAATATCGAAATAATTGATGGTTTAGGTGAAAAAATAAGAAGTTCATCAGATTTGACAGGTTTAAAAGAATTAAAATAGTGGAAACTAAGTTTGATTTTAACGATAACTCTAATGAAATTAAAAAGAACGCCTCAGGCTTATTTAGTGCTTTAATTCATTTTATTCAAAGGGTATTTAATTTTAAAAATGATGTTGATAAAAATTTAGTTGTCAATTCTATAAAGAGTGATATTTCAATGAGAGGAACAACCTCATGGATTTTAGTTTGCTCAATTTTAATAGCTTCAGTCGGTTTAAATGCTAATTCAACACCAGTTGTTATAGGAGCCATGTTAATTTCTCCCTTAATGGGCCCTATACTTGGTCTAGGATTTTCCATTGCAACAAATGATTTTCAAACCTTTAAAAATTCTTCGTTTAATTTTTTTGTAATGGTTTTTATAAGTGTTTTAACAGCATTTATATTCTTTTCAATTTTTCCTTTAAGAGATGAATCATCTGAACTTTTATCAAGAACAAGACCAGATATTAGAGATGTGTTAATTGCATTTTTTGGAGGATTAGCTTTAATAATTGCAAAAACAAAAAAAGAAAATATAAGTTCAGCAATATTTGGTGTTGCAATCGCAACAGCATTAATGCCACCACTCTGTACTGCTGGATATTATTTAGCAAATACTAATTTAGAAAATGCTGTTGGAGCAATGTATCTTTTCATTATAAATTCAATATACATTACAATTGCTACTTATTTAGTTTTAAAGTTTTTAAGATTTCCATTAGTTAATTACTCAAATGCTTCAAATAGAAAAACAATCAATAGATTAGTTACTTCTGTTTCTTTATTAATAATGATTCCTGCTGTTATTACATTTATTAATGTTATTAAGGAAAATAATTTTGAAAATCAAAGTCAATTATTTTTAAAAAATGAATTACAAGGACTTCCAAATTATGACTTCTTGGTGCAAACAGCAGTTACTGACTTTGAAAATAATAAAGAAATTACAATAAATAATTATGGTCAAAAACCAATTTCTGAGGAAGTAATTAGTATTTTAAAAAACAAACTTAAAAACTATAAAGCATTGGAAGATGCGAATTTATTTTTTAAGCAACAAAATATTGATGAAAACTCTAATTTATTTATTCAAGAGCTGAGACTAAGAGATTCCTTAGAGTTAGCTGAAAAAAATAAAAAACTTAATGAACTTAGTAAGGAGATAGAAGAACTAAAGGAATTGAGTCGTGAAAAGTTGATTTTTAATGAAATTTCAAAAGAAGCTAGTTTGATTTACCCTGATTTAAAGCAATTTGAAATATTTGAAAAAATTAGAACAGATTTCAACTCAACTAAAAAAATATTAGTAGTTAGTGTAGTATGGGACTCTTTATTGTTAAGAAGTGAAACAGAAAAACTTAACTTAAGTATCAGAAGATGGTTAGAGTTTCAACTTGATAGTAAAGATTTTATTATTGAGAATAATTAATTTACTTTAATTTTTTTACTAATTCTGAAGAATACACAAAATCATTAACCTCATTATTTCCTGAATTAAGAATCTCTTTATTTGTCCCTTGCCAGACTTTTAATCCATCCTTTAAAAAAACAATATTTTCACCAATTTCAATAACTGAATTCATGTCGTGTGAATTAATTACGGTAGTTATTTGGTATTCAGTAGTTATTTCATGAATTAATTTATCAATTACAATAGCTGTTTTAGGATCAAGTCCTGAATTGGGTTCATCGCAAAAAAGATATTTTGGATTCATAACTACTGCTCTAGCTATAGCAACTCTTTTTTGCATTCCACCTGAAAGCTCAGACGGTAATTTATTTAACGCATCTTCTAGATTTACTCTTTTTATAAATTTTAATGCTCTTTCATTTTTTTCTTTACTATCAATATCAGTTAACATGTCTAGAGGAAACCTTACATTTTCTAAAACATTTAATGAATCAAATAAAGCGCTTCCTTGAAATACCATTCCCATATCTCTTCTCAAATTTAACTTATCAAAATCATTCATTTCAGAGGAAGATCTACCATCATATTTAATTTCACCTGAGTCAATATTATATAATCCTAAGAGACATTTTAAAAAAACTGTTTTACCGGATCCGCTTTGACCAATAATTAAATTTGTCTTTCCTCTTTCAAAACGAGAGTTTATATCAGACAAAACTTCATTGTCTTCAAATTTTTTTGATATTGATTTTACTTCTATCATTATGCAAGTAGTAGTTGTGTAATTATGTAATTTAAAATTATTATAATAATTGAAGTCCAATAAAAAGACTGTGTACTAGCTTTACCTACATCCAATGCGCCACCTTTCATATAATATCCATGAAATGCAGGAACAGTTGCTAAAACAAATGAAAAAACAAGTGTTTTTACGTAAGAGTATGTGACATGATAGCCATCAAAATCAGTTTGAATTCCTTGAATATAAGCTTCACTTGGAACACCTGTTAATGTCATCGCCAATAATCCACCTATGATTCCTAGAAACATCGATATAGTTATAACAAAAGGATATAAAAGCATCGCAATTATTTTTGGAAAAACTAAATAATTCAGTGAGTTAATTCCCATAACTTCTAATGCGTCAATTTGTTCAGTTACTCTCATTGTTCCAATACTTGAAGTTATATATGACCCAACCTTACCAGCCATTATAATCGATATAAAAGTAGGTGCAAATTCTAAAATCACAGATTGTCTTGTAGCAAAACCTATAAGTGTTTTTGAGAGTAGAGGATTCTCCAGGTTTAAAGCCATTTGAATAGCAACAACTCCTCCAATAAAAAAAGAAAGAATTGAGACAATTGGAATAGAGTCTAAAACTAAATCATTTATTTCTTTGAATATTTGCTTGTAAAGTATAGATTTTTTACATGATTTAGAAAATGATATCCTTATCATAAGGAAATATTTTCCAATGTCATGTATGTAGTTCATATCTAAACTTGGTAAGTGATTGCGTTAACATTCATTCCTGCTCCAACGCTAGCAAATAAAATTATATCACCCTTTTCTAAATTATGTCCTTTAAAATTTTCTTTCAAAACAATATCATATAAAGTTGGTATAGTAGCAACTGATGTATTGCCTAAAACATCAACGCTTATTGGCATTACATCTTCAGGTACTTTCATATCGAATAACTTATAAAAATATTTTAAAACAGCTTCATCCAGTTTTTCATTTGCTTGGTGTAAAAATATTTTTTTCACATCCTCAATTTTTTTTCCACTTTCTTCCAAACATTCTTTTAAGGCTTCTGGTATTGTAGAAATAGCAAATTCATACACTTTTCTACCATTCATTTTAATATGTTTAATTTTTGATTCTGATTCTGGGTTGTAGGATCTATCAGCAAAAAGATATAGGGCTTCTTTTCCTGCATGTGTAACAGTTTTGTGTGATAAAATCCCTCCACTTTCTGAACTTTCCTCGATGATTGAAGCTCCAGCACCGTCTGCAAAAATCATTGAATCCCTATCATTAGAATCGACTGTTCTAGAAAGAGTATCTGCACCAATAACTAAGCATTTTTTTGCCATACCTGTTTTAATATACGCAGAAGATTGAATCACACCTTCAACCCATCCAGGGCATCCAAAAATTAAGTCATATGCAACACAATTTGGATTTTCAATACCCAACTTATGTTTAACAAGTGATGCAAGAGATGGTAGTGCAATGTAATTATTAGAATTAGCATCGATTTCACCAAAATTATGTGCAACTATGATATAGTCTAATGTCTCTTTATCAATATTAGCTGATTTGATAGAATTTTCTGCAGCGAAGGTTGCTAAATCAGAAGTGTTATGATTTTGATCAGCATATCTTCTCTCTCTAATTCCAGTTATAGCTTGAAATTTATCAATTATTTCTCGATTTGAATTTGGGTAAGAATTTCCATCCTTATCAAAAAAATTTCTATTTAGGAATTCATCATTCTTAATGATGTTCTTTGGGATAAAGGAGCCTGTCCCTGTAATTTTAATGGACATAAAAAAAATTTTAGTAAAAGTATGAATTAATTAGCTTTCAATGTAATTTTCAATTGGGGAACAAGTACATATTAAATTTCTATCTCCATAAGCTTCATCAATTCTTGTAACAGAGGGCCAAAATTTATTTTCTCTAACATAATCTAAAGGATAAGCGGCATATTCTCTTGTATAACTTTTTTTCCATTCATTTGATGTGATCATTTCCATGGTATGAGGAGAATTTAATAGTACATTTTCATCATCATCTTTAGAAGAAGAAATAATTTCTGCTTTTATCGATATCAAAGCATCACAAAATCTATCAATTTCAGAAAGATTTTCACTTTCTGTGGGTTCAATCATCATGGTTCCTGGAACTGGAAATGAAACAGTTGGTGCATGAAATCCATAATCAATTAATCTTTTTGCAATGTCCATTACCCCAATATTGTGAGATTCCTTAAATTCTCTACAATCTATTATTAACTCATGAGCAGATGTTCCATTTTCACCTTGATAAAGAATCTTGTAATCTTTTTCAATTCTTTTCTTAATGTAATTAGCATTTAAAATTGAAATCTCTGTGGCTCTCTTTAAACCATGTGGCCCCATCATACATATATATCCATATGAAATTAAACAAGCCATAGCTGATCCCCACGGAGCTGAGGAAATAGCTTTTATAGAGTGCTCATTAATATCTGATCTATTTACATTAGGTAAAAAATTTGATAAATGTTTTGCAACACAAACAGGTCCAACTCCAGGACCTCCTCCTCCATGAGGAATTGCAAATGTTTTATGCAGGTTGAGATGACAAACATCAGCACCAATTAAAAATGGATTTGTCAAACCAACTTGAGCATTCATATTAGCGCCATCCATGTAAACCTGACCACCGTTGTCATGAATGATTTTTGTAATTCTTTTGATTGATGATTCAAATACACCATGAGTTGACGGATATGTTATCATCAATGCAGCTAAATTATCAGAGTTTTCTTCAGCCTTTTGTTTTAATTCTTCTTCATTAATATTTCCATATTTGTCAGTTCCAACAACTACAACTTTCATCCCAGCCATTATTGCTGATGCTGGATTAGTTCCGTGAGCAGATGAGGGAATCAAACAAATATTTCTATTTTCCTGTTTTATGCTTTTGAAGTATGCCCTAATTAACATAAGACCAGTATACTCTCCTTGAGCTCCCGAATTAGGTTGTAAAGTAGTAGCATAGAAACCAGTTATTTCATTTAATTGCTTTTCTAATTTTAAAAGAATTTCAGTATATCCATCAACTTGATTATTTGGTGCAAAAGGGTGAATATTATTCCATTTTTTCCAACTAAGTGGAAGCATTTCAGCAGCAGCATTTAACTTCATTGTACAAGAACCTAATGAAATCATTGAGTGATTTAGAGATAAATCTTTTCTTTCAAGACTTTTTATATATCTCATCATTGAGGTTTCTGAATGATGAGTGTTGAAAATTTTATCAGTTAAAAAGGATGATGTCCTTTTAAACTTCAACAAAGAAGAATTGTCATTCAAAGTTGTATCAAATTCAATATTTTTATTGTATGCTTTTGAAAATACTTCAAAGATTAACTTGATATCATCTAATTCTGTAGCTTCATTAATAGATATTGAAATTTCACTATTATTTATGTAATTGAAATTTAATTTATTTATGGTAGCTAATTTTTTTAACTTATTACTATCAGCATTTATGTGTAACGTATCAAAAAATTGATTGTTCGAAAGATTTAATCCAATATTTTTTAAGTTGTTATTTAAAACATTTGCTAAATCATTGATTTTTTTTGCAATAGACTTAATTCCTTTTGGTCCATGATAAACAGCATACATTCCAGCCATGACTGCCAATAAAACTTGGGCTGTACATATGTTTGAGGTTGCTCTTTCTCTCTTAATATGTTGTTCTCTCGTTTGTAAAGCCATTCTT
>Ga0208130_1001224_pt1 | contig 12534 bp, 13 predicted proteins | sample ETNtaG_31_FD_185771 | JGI IMG/M metagenome (GOLD analysis project Ga0208130, IMG submission 185771) | Marine microbial and viral communities from oxygen minimum zone, Eastern Pacific Ocean - ETNP201310SV78 (SPAdes) (version 2) | ecosystem: Environmental > Aquatic > Marine > Oceanic ...
CTGGTAAACCATAACCAGAATATGTTTTGGCTATATAAATAACGAACCTTAAGTGGGCCAAGACTAGTTTTCTTGCTGCATCTAGGTCATTTCTATAATATAAATCTTCAGCAAGTTTTTTCTCTTCCTCGGAGGTTAAGATACCAATGCTATGTACCGAATTTATATAGGCTTGAAGGTCTCCTCCAGGGGATAACGCCTCCATTTCCTGAAGAGCCGTTCCTACTGAATTCTCGCTTTTGAGCTCTTTTTTAGGCATATCTAATGCGAATTTTACATTTTTAGTGAATATTGGTCCAAATTTAGCTAAAAAACGTAAATTTATAGAAGAAAGGTATAATCTTTTGGATACAAATATGAAAGCAATAGAAGTTATAGATAACAGACTTGAGGTAAGAGAAACAAGCCTGCCTGAAGTAAAGGATGATGAGGTATTAATAAAGGTTAAAGCGGCTGGACTAAATCGAGCCGATATAGCTCAGAAAAATGGATTATATCCTCCACCTCCAGGAGCAAGTGAAATTTTAGGGCTTGAGTGCAGTGGGATTATTGAGAGTGTAGGAAAAAATGTTACCTCAAAGAAAATGGGCGATGAGGTGATTGCACTTCTGGCAGGCGGAGGATATGCAGAGTATGTAGCCTGTCCTGAACATCATGCTATAAAAAAACCAATGAAGTTGGATTGGATAGAAGGAGCATCTATTCCAGAAGTTTACGCGACATGTTGGTTAAATCTTTTTATGGAAGCAGGCATGAAGGAAGGTGACAAAGTTGTCTTTCATGCGGGTGCAAGTGGCATCGGTACAGCGGGAGTGCAGCTGGCTAAAGCATTCGGATGCGATAGTTTTGTCTCGGCAGGATCTAAGGAAAAAATTGATTTTTGTTTGAATCTTGGAGCCTCTGCTGGAGAAATAAGATCTAATGATATATTTGCTAGTATCAAGAATTGGTCTCCAGAAGGAGCAGACGTAATCTTGGATCCTGTTGGGGCAGAATATTTTGAAAAAAATTTACAAGTTCTAGGCGTGGAAGGCAGGCTAGTAATTATAGGATTAATGGGAGGTGCACAATCTAACCTAAACTTGGGCCACTTGATGATAAAGAGACAAAAGATTATTGGATCAACTATCAGGGCAAGAAGCGTAATTAAGAAGAACGATATTATGAAAGAGCTCTCAGATAATGTTTTGCCCCTCTTCGATGAAGGCTTGCTAAGGCCCATTGTTCATGAAGCCCTGCCCTTTTCACAGTGTGAAAAAGCTCACTCAATAATGGAAGCTAATGAGAATATAGGAAAGATAATTCTTAGTTTAGACTAATTTATCAAATATATTTTTCCACGGAAATGAAGGGTCACCTGAGCAATAAAATAAGGGATTTTTTTTCTCTGATTTAAACTCATATCTCAGCGGTCTTCCTTCTAAATCAGAGACTGAGCCCCCGGCTCCTTCAACTACAGCCTGTCCTGCAGCTATATCCCACTGATAAGTGGGACCCATTCTGCTGTATATATTAGCCGCCCCCTCTGCAACACGACATAACTTCAAGGAACTTCCGGTTGGCACTTCTTCAACTTTATCAAATTCACTCATACAAGCTTCTATGAAGAGATTATCTTTATCACTTTTATGACTCTTGCTTACAGTAACTAAGCACTTATCTTGAGTCTGTTTTTTTGCATTTATCCTAATTTCTTCCCCATTTACTATCTTGAATGCCTGGTTTATAAAACCCACAAAACACTCTTTGATAGCAGGGGCAGATACGACTCCAAGAACAGGTACTCCATCTTCGATAAGGGCGACATTAACAGTAAAATCACCATTTTTACTAATGAATTCTTTAGTACCATCTAAGGGATCTATTAACCAAAATAAAGATTTGGTATTTTCTAGGACATCTCCTTCTTCAGACAATATAGGAATATTTGGATCTATCGACATTAGAGAAGATGAGAGGGCTTGATGAGACTTTTTGTCAGCAAGCGTAACGGGCGAACCGTCCTGTTTGCCTTCAATATCAAAATTTCCTGATTCGTAGATTTGCATTACTTCTTCAGAAGCAGAGTCGACTGCCTTAAGGACTTCTTTTGAGATTTCTTTTAAATTTGAAACTTCCATTTCTTGAATCTGTCTTTTCTTCTACAATATATCATCAAAGGACATATAAAAAATTAATATGGAAAATAAAGAAAAATTAATAGAGAGTGCTCAAGAACTAAAAAAAGGTTTAGATCTTCTCAGTAGAGAAAGAAAAGTTGTGATGCCTCACAACAAAGCCTTTGATCATGTAGATCAACTCAAAGTAAAAGTTGAAGAAATAATTAATTTAGCTGAGACTGTCTAAGAATACGGAGATAAAAAATGGAATACACTTGTTTTGATTTAGAAATAAAAGACAAAATTGCCCACATAAAGATGTCTAGACCAGACGAATTCAACTCTATGAATAAAGCTTTCTGGTCAGAGCTTCCTCATTTAGTTGAAAGCATTTCAGACGATGCATCAGCAAGAGTTATTGTGCTCTCAGGAGAAGGTAAGCATTTTTGTGCGGGGATGGACCTAGCTAATTTTTCACCGGCAGATAAACAGCCTAATGCTCATATGGGTATGAGAAAAGAGTCTGGATATAGAGTAACGTTGGATTTGCAGCACACTATTACTTGTTTAGAAAAAGCCAGAATTCCAGTTATTGCAGCCGTTCAGGGTGCTTGTGTAGGAGGTGGAGTTGACCTAGCAACAGCAACAGACATGAGATACTGCACTAAAGATGCATTCTTTTGTATACAAGAAATAAATATTGGAATGGCCGCTGATGTAGGAACTTTACAAAGAATACCTAGACTCATACCTGAAGGGGTGGTCCGAGAATTAGCATATACTGGTAGAAGGTTTCTGCCAGATGAAGCCATGAAACATGGTTTAGTAAATGAAGTCTTTGAAACAAAAGAAGAGATGATGGAAAAAGTCATGGAAATTGCTTCAGAGATTGCCTCAAAAGGTCCTTTGGCTATAGCAGGGACTAAAGAGTCTTTAAACTATGGAAGAGATCACACGATAGAGGAAGCTCTAAATCATATAGCTTTATGGAACACTGCAGTAGGCATCAGTGATGAGATGTCCGTAGCTTTCAAAGCAAAAGCTGAAAACACAAAACCTGATTTTGAAGATATGCTACCCAGAAGAAAATATCTTGATGGAGAGGTTGGAGTCTAAGCCTTTCTAAGAAAGACTGGCTTATTCAGCTCTGAATCTTTTTTACTGTAACGGTATCCGTCCAAATTAAAATCATTAAGGTCTTCAACCTTTTTGATTTTGTTCTGGACAATAAATCTAGTCATTGATCCTCGTGCCTTCTTAGCGAAGAAACTTATGATTTTGTATTTTCCATTCTTGTAGTCTTTAAAGACTGGACTAATAACAGGAAGATCAAGTTTATCTGCTTGAATAGCGGAAAAGTATTCCAAAGAGGCTAAGTTAACGATCCCTTTAGACTTATTACTGGCCGATAGATCATTGATATGTTTTGTTAGCCTTGAACCCCAAAAATCATATAAATTTTTTCCACGCTTAGTTTCCATTTTTGTGCCCATTTCTAGTCTGTAGGGGTACATCAGATCAAGAGGTTTTAAAATTCCATATAGGCCTGACAAGATACAAAGATTCTTCTGAGCATAATTAATATCAGCTTTTGAAAGTGAATTTGCATCAAGTCCTTGATAAACATCGCCTTTAAAGGCGTATATAGCTTGCCTAGCGGTGTTACTTGGTTTGGTGGGTTTGGACCAGTTCATGTTCCTCTCGAAATTGAGAAAGGATAACTTCTCGCTTAAACCCATCAGGGAAGCGAGATCTTCAGGATTCTTTTTTTGCAGCTCTTTAACTAGCAGTTGACTATCAGAAAGATGAGAAGCTACGGAAAAGTCACTGACACTCATGTCACTTTCGTAATCCAGAGTCTTAGCAGGAGAAACAAGAACAAGCATGAATTATAGGCCCAAGACTAATTTAGCCATGATGTTTCTTTGCACTTCATTAGAACCTGCATAAATACTGGCCTTTCTATAGTTAAAATATCTAGGCGCAGCAGTATTTGCAAAGCGACTTCCTATTGCGGGCTCATTATTGCCAATCTCAGGTCCAGGATTATTAAACGGAATACCATAATAACCAACTAACTCAACAGCCAACTCAGTGATCGCCTGGCCAATTTCTGTACCTCTTGTTTTAAGAAGAGAAGATTCAGGTCCCACATTTTGACCGGCACTTAAACTCCCCAATATTCTGAGTTCAGTCGCTTCCATTGCATTGATTTGAATTTCTATCTCTGCAACTGACTCCTTGAAAGCTTGATCTTCAGATAATTTTGTACCGCTTGAGTCCTCAGTTTCTGCCTTCAACTTAATTTGTTGTAGTTGTTGATAAAGCTCAGATGAATAACCATTTCCTCTTTCGAATTCAAGAAGATATTTTGCGTATGTCCAGCCCTTGCCCTCTTCTCCAATTAAATTTTCTTTAGGAACTTTCACGTCTTCAAAGAAAACTGTATTCACTTCATGATGGCCTATAGGAGTATTGTCTAATGTATTAATAGGTTGAACTTCAATGCCTTCTGAGTGCATGTCTATTAACAAGAAAGAAATTCCTTTCTGTCTAATATCTTCTTGGCTAGTTCTCACTAAGCAAAATATCATATCTGCATGTTGAGCCATTGTGGTCCATGTTTTAGCTCCGTTTACAAGATAGTGATCTCCTTTGTCTTCAGCCTTTGTCTTTAATGAAGCTAGATCAGAACCAGATCCGGGCTCAGAGTAACCCTGACACCACCATACTTTTGAAGAGAGTATGTCTGGAAGATATTTCTTTTTTTGCTCATCTGATCCAAAGGCCATTATGACCGGGGCAACCATGGATATTCCAAACGCTGTGAAGCCTGGAGCTCTTGCTGCGGCCATCTCTTTGCTGAAAAGATATTTTTGAGAAGCCGTAAAAGCGGCGCCTCCGTATTCTTTAGGCCAATTTATACCGGCCCATCCCTTGGCATAAAGTGCTTGCTGCCATTGAACATGCTCTTCCTTGGTTACGTGACCATTAGGTGCGTTCATAAGCCTCTCTTTCATGTCTTCCGGATAGTTATCTTTTATCCAGTCTCTAACTTCTTTTTGAAAATCTAGTTCTTCTTGTGTAAATTGTAAGTTCATAAATACCTCTCCGTAATTATAATTCAAATACCTTTTAAGAAAAAATAGATTAACCTTGGAAAAATTAAGCTCAAATTTAGATAGATTTTCTGAAATAACAGGAAAAATTTGTTCATGGTTTGTAGCGATAATGGTTTTGGTTACTTGTCTTGTTGTTGTGATGAGATATGGGCTTGATATGGGGTCTGTATTTTTACAAGACGTTGTCTTGTATCTCCATGGAGGCCTATTTCTTCTTGGGGCTGCTTTTGCCTTAAAGAGAGGAGCGCACGTAAGGGTAGATATTTTCTATAGAAATTTCAGCGACTCAAAAAAAGCTTTTGTAGACTTGATCGGCAACATCATTTTCTTACAACCTGTTTGTTGGACAATACTGCTTTATTCATGGGGGTATGTCGAATTTTCTTGGCGAATAATGGAGGTTTCAGCAGAGCCTGATGGCCTCCCATTTGTTTATATTCAAAAATCTTTGTTAATTGCAGTTGCTGCTTTGCTTGCACTGCAAAGTTTATCTGAGATATTAAAGTCTTTTCTGACTATCAAACACAATGGTTGAATTTATTCCATTGCTAATGTTTGGAGTAATCTGTCTAGTGCTGCTAGCAGGCTTCCCGGTTGCTTTTTCTTTGGCTGGTACAGCCCTAATTTTTGCGGCTGTAGGTATATTAACGGGAACTTTCGAGGGGGCTTTCTTGGGCGCAATCCCTAATCGTCTCTATGGAGACATGACAAATATGACTCTGGTTGCTGTTCCGCTGTTTGTTTTCATGGGTGTGCTTCTGGAAAAATCAAATTTGGCACAAGACTTGCTAAGTAATATGGCCGAAGTTATTGGAGGCTTCAGAGGAAGTCTTGCGATATCTGTGATATTTGTTGGAGCCTTGATAGCAGCGAGTACAGGCATAGTAGGTGCGACTGTTATAGCAATGGGATTAATCTCTTTACCCATCATGCTATCTAGGCAATATGATCCTAGTTTATCTGCGGGGACTATTTGTGCCACGGGCACTTTAGGCCAAATAATTCCTCCATCTATTGCGTTAGTTATCCTAGGTGATGTACTTTCTGCTGCCTATCAACAATCTCAGTTAAGCGTGGGTAATTTCTCAGCTAGGACTGTTTCTGTTGGTGATCTATTTATGGGAGCAATTATTCCAGGGCTAATATTAGTCATTTGTTATGCCCTATATGTGGTCATTAGAGCTTACCTATCACCCAAGATGGCACCAGCTCAAGAGGCAACCATTGTCTCAGGAAGATGGAAGATAATGCTTACCTCATTACTGCCTCCATTTGTCTTAATTTCATCTGTGTTGGGTTCCATCCTGTTAGGTATAGCAACACCAACTGAGGCTGCTGGCGTTGGAGCTTTTGGAGCTGTCCTTCTGGCCGTCAGTAAAAGTAGCTTAACTAGAAAGAACTTAACAGAAGCAGTAGAAACAACTACCGAAATAACTGCAATGGTTTTTATGATCCTTTTAGGGTCATCAATATTTTCATTAGTATTCAGGGGCTTTGGAGGAGACGATCTTATAACTAGCATCTTTGCAGAATTACCCGGAGGAGCTTTTGGTGCTGTTTTGGTTGTAATGATTATTATCTTTTTATTGGGATTTATTTTGGACTTCATACAAATAACTTTAGTAGTTGTGCCAATTGTTGGGCCCGCTTTATTGATGCTTGGAGTTGATCCTATCTGGCTTGGAATTATGATCGCAATAAATCTTCAGACGTCTTTCTTGACGCCTCCCTTTGGTTTTGCACTCTTCTACCTTAGAGGTGTCGCACCGGACAGTCTTGCCACAAAAGACATATATAGAGGGGTAATCCCATTCATACTTATCCAATTGGGAGTTCTGATTGCTTTGGCGATATTTCCTGAACTTGTTACCGCCTTGCCGGAGGCAGTATACGGTAGTTAAGTTGAGATTAGGTGCGCTATCCTGTCGGCTCTGTAAGAAGATCTGACCATAGGACCCGCAGCTACCTCAAGAAAACCAAATTCAACTGCTAGATTTTTGTAATAATCAAATTCTTCTGGAGAATACCATTTTTCTACAGGTAAATGGTTTACTGTAGGCCTCATATATTGACCTAAAGTTAAAACATCAACCCCAGCTTTTTTAATATCCTCGTAGGACTCTAAAATCTCCTTTTCAGTCTCTCCAAGACCAAACATCAAGCTAGTCTTAGTGATAATAGAAGGAGAATATTTTTTTGCGTAAGCTAATACTTGAAGGGTTTGGTCATAACCTGCCCTAGGATCTCTGACTCTTTTGGTCAATCGTTTGACTGTCTCTAGGTTTTGAGCAAAAACCTCTAATTGAGAATCCAAGAGAGTTTCAATCGATTTTTCATTTCCTAGAAAATCGGGAACAAGTGCTTCAATAACTACCTCAGGAGCATTCTCTTTGATGGCTTTGACAGTGTCTGAAAAGTGTTCTGCACCTCCGTCATCGAGATCATCTCTGTTCACTGATGTTAGAACCGCATATTTTAAATTCATATGAGCTATTGAATTAGCAACCTTAAGAGGCTCGTCTTTATCGAGAAGTCCTTTAGGGTTGCCAGTATCTACAGCACAAAATTTACAGGCCCGAGTACAAACTGAACCCAGTAACATAAAAGTTGCTGTTCCGTGACTCCAACATTCTTGAATATTTGGACACATTGCCTCTTCGCAAACGGTATGAAGCTTTTTATTGGCAACAATTTCTTTAAGCTCTCTATACTTCGAAGAATTTTGTGACTTCACTCTGAGCCAAGTGGGCTTTCTCTCTATTGGAATAAGTTTGTTTGAATTAGGCTTAATGCCATTCTTAATAGCGATTACGCCATTTTCTTTTATGGTTTTTGTAGGTATCAAGTTATCCATTAGGCAGCCCTAGCTCCTTGACTCTTGATAAGCTGTATGAAATCTCTTTTGACATCATCAATTGGAATTTCTGCAAATTCGTTTATTTGAGTTACCTCCAAGGATTCGATTCCACAAGTTACTATTCCATCAAAGGGCTTCGTATCCATATCGACGTTTAAGCTAATACCATGGTAACAAAATCCTCGTTTAATTTTTAAGCCAATAGAGGCTATCTTCTTGTCTTGAACATAGATACCTGGTGCTCCGGGTCTTCTGCACGCATTAATTTCATATTGCTCAAGAAGGTCGATGATTAGTGATTCCAATTCACAAATTAACTTTTTCGGCCCCCAGTTAAGTCTCTTTAAATTGAGTAAAAAGTAGATCATCAGCTGCCCAGGTCCATGGTAAGTTACCTGTCCACCTCTATCAGTCCTGACTACGGGAATATCAGCTGTTGAAATGATATTTTCTTCTATTGCAGCATGCCCTAAGGTGTAAACGGGATGATGTTCCGTAAACCATATCTCATCCTTTTCTTGACCAGACTTTTGGTCAGTAGCTACCTGCATCTGTCTCCATACATCTTGGAATTCTGTTAAGCCAAGATCTTTATCTTTTAAATTATTCAATCCAACTCTCTTGTGTCGATATAGGCCTTTTCCGAAATCCTATGATAGTTGATAACTTGTTCTTTAAATTCGTTATAAGATTTATAAACTTTCTGAGCCATCGGATCATCTTCAATAAAATCTTCCATGACTTCATTTGTTATTTTTTTAAGTTCAATAAGCACACTATCCGGAAGCTTTCTAAGGTCAACATTATGTTTCTCAATTAATTCTGTAAGTGCTTTATTATTTCTGGCCGTATACTCATCAAGCATCTCTTGATTAGCCGACTTTGCTGCGTATTTAATGATTGCTTTCAAGTCATCAGGTAAGGTTTCGTAAGCTTCTTTATTTATGATAATTTCCAGAGTAGAGCCAGGTTCATGCCATCCTGGATAATAGTAGTAATCAGAAACCTGATGAAATCCAAAGGTAAGATCATTATATGGTCCTACCCATTCAGCAGCATCAACTACTCCCTGTTGCAAGGAAAGAAAAATCTCATTACCTGGAAGAGTAACTGTTTCAGCACCCGCTCTTGTGAATACTTCTCCTGCCAATCCAGGTATTCTCATTTTAAGGCCCTTGAGGTCATCCAAAGAATTGATTTCTTTCTTAAACCAACCTGCCATTTGTACACCTGAATTGCCACCTGCTAGAGGAATCAGGTTAAAGGGAGCGTAAGCCTCTTCCCAAAGCTCCATTCCACCTCCGTAATGCAGCCAGCCATTCATTTCCTGGGCAGTTAGTCCGAAAGGAACAGCGGTAAAAAATTGAGAAGATTTTACTTTACCTGTCCAATAGTAAGAGGCTCCATGACCTAACTGAACATTACCTTGTGAAACTGCATCAAAAACCCCCAGTGCTGGAACAAACTCTCCCGCACCATAAACCTTAATTTGCATTCTTCCACACGTCATCTCATCCACATACTTAGAAAAATTCTCGGGACCCATTCCAAGGCCTGGAAAGTTTTTAGGCCAAGTAGTTACCATTGTCCACTTATAGGTCTTGCTACCGGTTGAAAAACATCCACTATCTTCCACATTTGTTTGTTCTGTGCCTGAGCAAGAAATCAAAATAAGTGTTATTCCAATAACTAATAATTTTTTCATTTTTAATACCTTTCTTTATATGTGTTGTAGTTTAGCGTAAGAAACCATCAGCCATTTAGTTTTACTAGAATCAAAATTAACCTCTACTCTTGCATTTGCTCCCTCACCTTCGTAATTAAGAATAACTCCTTCTCCAAATGCCTCGTGTAAGACTCTTTGACCTAACTTAAACTCTGTATCGGGAACTTCACCGGATATTCTTTTTGATCTGGTCTTTGAAGCTCTCGGAACATTTCCACCTGTTCTTACTTCAACAGTAAGATTTTCAGGTATTTCTCTTAAAAACCTAGATGCAGGATTAAAGCTTTCTGTACCATATAGATTTCTCATCTCAGCATGAGTTATGAATAATTTCTCCATTGATCGAGTCATGCCCACGTAGCACAACCTTCTTTCTTCTTGTAATTGGTTTGGGTCTTCTATAGATAATTTATGCGGAAAAAGCCCTTCCTCAAATCCGGTTATAAAAACTAAAGGAAACTCCAGTCCTTTTGCTGAATGTAAGGTCATTAATTGGATAGCAGACTCATGTTCAGAAGCTTGAGTTTCTCCAGCATCAAGGGCTGCATGATCAATAAACATCTTCAATGGACCCTCTTCTAGATCATCAAAGGAGTCTGGCTCAAAATCTCTTGCTGCTCCTACTAACTCAGAAAGGTTCTCGACTCGTGTCCGCCCTTTTTCTCCAGCTTCTTTTTTGTGATATTCGATCAAGCCACTTTTCTCTACTGTGATGTCTACAATTTCCTTCAACTGCAGATCTTTAGTCTCATCCTCAAGATTGTCAAAACTAGTCATGAAACCTTGAATAGCCTGGGAAGCTCTGGGCGTTAAGCCGTCTATATCTATAAGTTCTTCGCATGCCTTCCATAGCGAAATGCTCTTTTCGGAGGCCTTTGATCTTATAAGATCAATCGTTTTAGCACCTATTCCTCTAGGAGGAATATTAATAACTCTTTCAAAGGCCGCATCATCTTCTCTTCCATAGAGAAGTCGAAGATAGCTCATAGCATTTTTTATTTCTGCTCTTTCATAAAATCTTAACCCGCCGTAAATTTTGTAAGGCAATGACTCTCTTAGAATTGCCTCCTCTAGCACCCTTGACTGAGCATTAGATCTGTAAAGGATTGCTACTTCATCTAGACTTCTGCCTTGATTTACCCAATTCTGTATACTCCCGACGACATATCTTGCTTCATCATCTTCGTTATAAGCTGAATAAACTGAAATAGGCTCTCCTTCCTTTTGATCCGTCCAGAGCTCTTTACCCATTCTGCCTTGGTTGTTTTTTATAACCTCATTAGCAGCACCAAGAATTACTGAAGTAGATCTATAGTTCTGCTCAAGCCTTATGATTTCAGTGTTTGTATAGTCATTGGTAAATCGATTTATATTTTCGCTCTTTGCTCCCCTCCATCCATAAATAGACTGATCATCATCTCCAACAGACATAAAATGCGCACCGCCATCCGCTAGAAGTCTTAAAAATTGATATTGCACCTCGTTGGTATCTTGAAATTCATCAACCAATATATGACTAAATCTTCTCTGATAATGCCTCAGAACCTCTTCATTACTTTTGAGCAATAAATAAACTCTCAATAAGAGCTCACCAAAATCGACCAAACTTTCTCGTTCACAAAGTTCCTCGTAAGCTTTGTAAACTTCGGTCATTTTTTCTGCGAAATAGTCATCTGAAACTTCTACGTCTTTTGATCTTCTGCACTCATCTTTTTGTTTGTTTATAAACCACTGAATCTGTCTTGGCGGCCATTTAGTATCATCCAAGCCCATAGATTTTACGACTCTCTTGATGACTCGATATTGGTCTTCAGAATCCAAAATCGCAAACTCTTTTCTTAAGCCGGCTTCTTCCCAATGTGTTCTTAGTAAACGATGTGAAATTCCATGAAATGTACCACACCAAAAATTACCCATCTCATCTTGAACAATGTCTTCAATTCTTCCTCGCATTTCTCTAGAGGCTTTGTTAGTGAAAGTTACAGTTAAGATTGAGTGAGGGTTTATATTTTCAGCCTTTATTAGCCAGGCCACTCTGTGCGCGATGACCCTAGTTTTACCAGATCCTGCGCCGGCAAGAACAAGTAAGTTCTTCGATTCAGAAGTTACCGCATTTCTCTGGGGTTCGTTAAGACTTTCGAAAATTTCAGATACATCCACGTATCTATTTTACCAAGAATTGAACTAACATCTTGGGTAATTCGATCTTAATTTTATAAAAAAACTCTTATTAATTTCTTTATAGAGCCTATTAATATCATGTGCTTTAGGTATCATTGGAGTATGGAAAATGCAGAAAAATTTTTTGAAACATATTGTGATTTCGTCACGAAAGTAACCAGTGATCCAAGCCTCAAAATAGATGACTTAAAAAAATCTTTGGATAATATTCAGGAAAACTCACCAATTGATACTCCACGCCTTTTAACGGCTGCACTTGGATTAGGCAGCGAAACTGGAGAATTTGTTGAGATAGTAAAGAAAATGATACTTCAAGGTAAGCCTGCCGATGAAGACAATATCTTTCATATGAAAAGAGAACTGGGAGATGTTATGTGGTACTGGGTTACTGCCTGTATGGCATTAGACCTAGACCCTGTAGAGGTTATTTCAGAGAATCAAAAGAAACTGGAAGCTAGATATGGCGAACAGTTCACCATAGATCAAAGCGAAGTCAGGGCTAAAGGAGATCTTTAACTAATAGATTCTAGATACAGCGGACTTTTCTTC
>Ga0208130_1001227_pt1 | contig 12522 bp, 6 predicted proteins | sample ETNtaG_31_FD_185771 | JGI IMG/M metagenome (GOLD analysis project Ga0208130, IMG submission 185771) | Marine microbial and viral communities from oxygen minimum zone, Eastern Pacific Ocean - ETNP201310SV78 (SPAdes) (version 2) | ecosystem: Environmental > Aquatic > Marine > Oceanic ...
GATTGATTTGATTGATTGAAGATCGATTGCTTGATGATTGATTTGATTGATTGAGGAATGCGCGTGAAGACTCTCGTGGTGTGACAAAAGAATGCACGGATCGACCGTCGCCGGCGAGGGCGAGGAGGATGCGATTATGTGTGATGCTATGATGACTATCGAGCGCGTCCGAGGACGCGTCCGCGCGAAGACGCGGCCTAGCGGTAGCGACGGTAGGAGAGACGGTTGTTGTTTCTCCAGGTGGCGCGCTTGGACGGGCGAGACTTGGTGAAGTTGTGGCCCTTGCCGTGCAAACCACGGTACTTGCGACCGGCCGAGGTGAGACCGCGCATCTCGCGGTGCTTGTGCGTCGGGTTGCAAATCCAGTTGATGCGCGGATCTTCGCGAATGCACTTGTGCATCGGGTCAACCATGATGACTTCGTAGTACTTGTACACGGAATCTTGGTTCAACCAGTACGAGTTCAACACTCGCAACGCACCGCATCGTCTCGCCGCGCGTTCCTCGGCGACAGACTTCAAGTTGCGCGCGAATTTGAGCTTGGTGATGCCGCAGTGCACCGGCTTCCCGTACACTTGACCCTTGTTCACCGGACGCTTACGACCACCGCGACGGACGCGGGCGCGGTAGATGACAAAACCTTGCTTGGCCTTGTATCCGAGACGACGCGCCTTGTCCGGGCGCGTCGGGCGCGTCACGCGGCAGATGGACGGAAGTTGGCGATACTCCCACACGCGAATGCGTTGCAAGAAGCGCATCACGTCGGATTGCTTCTTTTTCCAAAGTTCTTCGACATACTTGTAAGCCTGCGTCGCGTGAGAGGGGAGAAAAATAGTCAGTCTCGCGTTCGTATCGATGGTTTCTTTCGTGTGCGCGCGTCTTCGAGCACCGCTTCGGCCGCTCTCGACCGAGGGCGCGGGATCGCACCCTAGGGCTTTCCCGCGCCCTCGTCCATCATCATCATCGTTCGATGGATTCGCGTCTCGCGAGACGCGCCGTCGTCGACGACGGACGCGCGCGCGTCGTCATCGTCATCGTCATCGTCATCGTCGTCCTCGTTCGCGTCGTCGCTCGCTCGCTCGTCGTTCGTCACCGATCGCGCGCGAGACGCGAATCCATCGAGACCGTCGGCGCGAGACCCTCGCGAGCGGGACGACCTCGGCGACCGATCGGACGCGCGCGCGACGGTCGCGTTTCATGACGCGAGGAGCGCGTCGAGGATTGAGGAGGGGACAAAAAGCGCGCGGCGTCGGGACATGGGAATACAAACGCGCGCGAGAGAGCGCCGCTACTTCCACGTGATGAGGGCGTTGAAGAACTCGTCGTAGGATAATGTATCGTCGCTGTCGACGTCGAAGACGTGGAAGACGATGTTCACGACCTCGTCGCTGAGTTTGATGCCGGCGCAGCGCTTGGCCATTTTTTTAAACCGCTTGCGCGTGATTGGCGCGCCCGAGTCGGAAACCTCCTTCATGTGCATTTGAAACTTGCCGTCGCCGTGCTTGGCGATGCGAGCGAAGGCTAAGAACTCGGCGCGACTGACCTGACGCTTGCCCTCGAGCCCGGGGAGCTCCTTGACTCGGTGTAAAAACGTCGGGAGTTGGTCCACCTTGGATCCGGCGACGAGGGCGTAGCCGAAATCTCGAGGCGTGATCCAACCGTTTTTCTTGCAGTCGTAGTGCCTAAATTCTAGATTGTCCATCTCCCAACGTAAATTTTGTAGAAATTGGTGGAATTGTTTGAGTTTCAGGCGCTTGTTGCGTTTCGGTCCGAACAAATAATCGAGCAAACCGGCGCCGATGTCGTCGACGTTGGTCGAACCCGTGTCGAGACCCGTGCGCACGCCGCTCGCGCGCCTCGTCTGCGTACGCATATCCTTCATCATCGCCCTGAATTCGCCTTCATCCAGCGATCCACTTCCATCCTCGTCGTACTTGTGAAACGTCGCCGTGGCGCGCTGTCGATCGATGCGCACGAGCGTGGAGAAGAAGAGATATTCGGAAAAATCGTACAAGCCGTTTTTATCCGTATCGAAGAGTTCAAACAGCTTACTCTGCATCACCTCGGACGTCACCACGCTCGCACTCGAGATTCCACCCGCGATCTCCCCCGCCAGCTTCCCGGCCCGCGTCTCTTCGCTCCCGACCGCGGGATGCAAGGGCAAGAGCGCGCGCACCAAGTCGCTCAGCGTCATGTACGTCGTCCCGTCCAGCCTCTGACTCGCAAAGTAATCAAACACCTTTTCCGGCGGCGAAAACGTTCGCAATCGTCGCTCGTAACTAAAAAACACATCCTGTTTATACTCCTTCGAGAACCCACTCGTGGCGTACGACTTCAGCTTATTAAGTTCCCTCGAATAATACATCTTTCGATGGAGAAACCAATGTTCCCAATCCTCATCCGGTCGACTCATCGGTCCGTACGACGCATCGAACGCGTACGCGCCGCCCACCAATCCACACGCGACGACGCCGAACATCATTTTCCCGCCTCCACCACCGCTCGCGCGGACGCCGTCCATCTCACGCGTCGCCGTCGTCGCGATCCATCGGCTCGTCGTCGAGGCTCTGGATTCCATCGTCGTCGTCGATGACGCCGTCGTCGTCACGGACGCGCGTCGCGCCGTCGCGCGCGCGACAAACCGCAACATGACACCGTTTCTCTCCGCGTTCGCTCCTCTTCGAGTCCGATCGCGCGCGCGTCGCGCAGTGACGCGTCGGGGCCATGAATCGTCGTGGAAACGGTCCAACGGAAACGGTCGCCGGGACGCGCGCCGAGCACCGCGCGAGAGAGCGACGCGAGCGGGCGATCGCGTGGGAGATCGAAACGAGTTGTTTCCAACGACTACGGTGCGTTTCTTGGCCTAGAGGTGTCGCCCGGCGACGCGGTGCGGCTCCGGCACGAGCGCCTTGGTTCTCGCCAAGCGCGCCACGGTGACCAATTTATTATCGATCGGTACCCGTGGATCGGCGAGTTCTAACACGTCGATGCGAACGCTTCGCCACTCGTCGCGCGTGAATAAGTGTTGATGTCTCTGCACGGCGGCGTAGAGGGCGTCGAGGGCGTAGATGAGCATGCCCTGTTGCACGCTTCGCCGCTCGGCGATTTTTAAGTTTGTCAACGCGCGTTCAGCCTCGTGTAAGAGCATGCGCATCTCCTCTCGACGCTTGGCGCGTCGGCGATAGACGGAGAGCGAGAGTGATGCCTTGAGGGTGAGGGCGGAGAAGTAGGCGAACAGCGCCGCGGGGAAACACGCCATGAGGGAAAAATTTAACCGATTCGCGCGCATGAGTTGATCCATCTGCATCAACGCGCTCTCCATCTCTACTTTCATCACCTGCGTCTGGAGGAGTAAGAGTTGCATGAGATCACCGGCGAGCATGTTGGTGAGGGGAGATTTTAATTCCTCTTCGACGCGCGCGGTGACGAGACGCGTGGCGTCGGGGACGACGACGACGCGTTCCTCGCCCTCGCCCTTACTGCCGCCACCGACGGCTTTGTAGGCGCGATAGAGGGAGTCCGAGTACCCGGGACGAGACGCCTGACGGGTGTACTCGCCGAGCATGCGGTCAAGGGAGGATTTGCTCTCCTCGAGACGCTCGATGGCGTCGTCGGGACGGTCGGAGACAAAGGCGGCTTTGAGCTCGTCTCGCAATTCTTTGACTGGATCGAACAGACGCGTGCGGAGAAATGTGAGGATGGCGGCGTGCGAGGCACGGATGGCGTTTTCTAAATCCTCGCTTCCACACAGTCGACTGTGTCGAATCGTCACGGCGGCGGCGACGGCGAGCGAGACGCCGCCGATGGTGTACGCCAACCATCTCCGCACGTGTTTCGATGGTTTCGCATGTCTATCCAACGCGTCGTGCGACGCGTCGCGCACGTTCAACCACTCTTCCTCCACCCTATTCAATGCTTGCCATAGCGTGTCGTTCACTCGTGGCAACGGCAACGGCTTCCCGTCGACGACGAGCGGTTGCCGAAACCGATGCGCGACGGCGGCGTCGGCGTGTTGACTCAAATCCATGCTCGCCAATCGTTGCAGACGACTTTGCGGTCGAGGTACCGGGTCCGGAGAGTGATCTAAATCCTCGCTCGATCGCCTCGATCTCGGCGTCGGTTCTGGTAAATCCGGCATCGCGTCTCTCGCGCGCGAGCTCCTCGACAATCGACTGAGCGATTTCAACAATTTCGGGCTCTCCGTAGCCGTCATCGTCGACGCGCTCGTCACTCGCTCCAAGTGCCCCACAGTCTCGCTCGATTTCGTCGCGTACTCTCGCACCTCATCCAAACACTCCAACAGTCCGTCCGCCGCGTCCATGATGGTCTGTCGCGTCTCCTCGATCGACCGCGCGCCCGCCAATGACGCGTTGGCGATTCTATCGGCGTGATGGTGCACGCGCCCGACGACGCTCGCCAACGCCGTTTGTAACTCACCGAGCGCGCGCACACGTCCGTCGATGATGACTCGCGCGCTCGCGCTCGGTAACGCAAATTTCGCATCCTTACCCGTGAGCGACGCGCGCGCGTGACACCAAAACCGATACGCCCCCTCTCGCGTCAAATTCGTGAAATTTCTCGGCCCGGTGTTGAATAACAAAAACCGCGCCTGTCCCCGCGGACGGTCTCTGAGCACCTCCCAAAAGCTCAGCGAGTGCGTGGCGACGCGTAAATCATACAGTAACTCGCGAGACATGTCCTGCGCGAAGAACAGCGTCGCTCGAGCGGCGTGACCGAGATCGCTTTCCTCCGCCGCCGACTCGGCGCGCCCGCCGTCGCCGTCCAACGCGGCGGACACGGCGAACGCGTCTCGCCACCAAACCGCCGACGCCCCCGTTCGCCCGTCCTTATCGAAAAACACCGGAAGAGGGTTCACCACGCGCCCGCGCGTGGCCTCTCGCGCCCGCGCTCGCGCTCGAGACGCGCGCTTTTGCATCGCCTTGGCCACTTCCCAAAACGACGAGTACTCGCGCGCCTCCCCCTTCTTCGGCGACACCTCCGTCTCGATGACGCGATCGACGGCATCCCTGAAGAGATTTTGGACCACTCGAGGCGGTCGACCGTCGGTGGTCATCCTCGACGCGCGCGGCGTCGCGCGGCGCGGTGTCCCGTCCCGTCGGTGCGCTGACGAGGCTGCGGGCGTCACAAATGCTCGCCGACGCGCGCGTTCGCGCGCGGGACGCGTGGGACGGCGCGCGCGTTCGCGCGCAAGTTGCGCTCGGCTTCAAACTCGCGCCCGGCCGTCGAACGCCGCTCACACCGCCGACGCTCGCGGAAGAAGATCGACCGCGCGCAGTGGGCCCCGTGGCTGAGATTTCTTACGCCGACGACGTGCTCGCGCGCGGTGCGGCGGGCGAGGACGCGCTCCGACGCGCGCTCCGAGACTTGCGCGAACCCCTCGTGCTGCGCGGGGGGGCCGAGGCGTGGACGAAGGCGAAGGATTGGTCGTTGGATGGATTGGTGGAGGCGCACGCGACGGCCGCCGTGGACGCGCGCGTGGTCGCCGACGCGGACGCCGAGCGCCGGACGTTCGCGTACTGCGAGGAATCGCACCCAGCGGTGCGAGACGGGACGTTCGAGGCGCCGAGCGTGATGGTTCGAATGCCGTTCGCGACGGCGGTGGCGGGGGTGTTGCGCGTGAACGGAGGCGGCGGCGCGTACGTCCAGACGGCGGCGCCGCCGGAGATGCTCCGCGCGTGCGAGGGAGGGGCGAGCGACGCGTTCGACGCGCTCGGTGAAGAGTCGCAGGCGCGTCGTCTGTGGCTCGCGCTGGCGGGGTCTGTGTCGCCGCTGCACTTTGACGCGTCGTGGTCGACGCTGACGCAAATCGGCGAGGGACGACGGCGAATGTTATTGTATCAGCCCTACGCGTTGCGGAGCGTCGGTTTGTATCCGAATTGGCATCCGTTGCGTCGAAGAGGTCGACATTTCCCCGAGAGTGCGTGCGCGTGGGAGGCTGTCATCGAACCAGGCGATGTATTGGTCTTTCCGCCTCGTTGGGCGCACTACACGGAAAGTTTGGGCGACCGCGTGTCCATCGCCGTCACGCAGCGGTTTACGCGTCCTCGCGACGACCGGCGGCTCGACACCGTCGCGGCAAAGTTTCGGCACTGGATGGAGAAGAGCGATCGACCGAACGCACTCGCGAGGCTCGTGTCGTCGGGCCTCGTCGATGAATGCATCGGTGCCGTTTTACCGCGCGATGCGCGCACGGGTGAAGTGGAACGGGGTGATCAATCGGGCTGGATGTCGACGGAGAACGACGAATGGCGACACGCGGCGATCGACGCCGCGAGTATAGCGCGCGAACACATCGTGGAGGATGATTTGATCGGTATATATTGCCGCGGCTCGGTGGCTCGAGGCGAAGCGCGGTCGATGATTTCTGACGTTGATTTGATCGTCGTGACGCGTGGCGCTGACGTTCCCGAGGATTTAATACGCGAAGACGTGACGCGTCGATTGAAGCCTCGATTTTCGCACGTGGTAAAGAAGTTTGATATCCGTTTCGAGTTTGCGGATTCCGTCGAAAGTGTCGTCTCAGGTGAAGCGCACTCTGTGGATGTTTTCGTTCTGTCCACGCAGTGCGTCACGATTTGCGGTTCTCCTCTGCCAGATTTGCTACCCTTGAGCGCGAGAGTGCCGAAACCGCGCGCGCTCACGAGCGTGCGCCGCGACGTCGCAGACGCTCTGAATCACGGTTCGGAGCGAGCCATCGTGTGGGCGCTCAAACGTCTGATAAGGGCAGCGTATGAGCGGTACGCGCTACCGCACGGAGAAGTTGGATTCACGCGGGATCTATATCATAGTGTCCGATTAGCCGCGCTTCACGCGGATTTAGATATTACTAGTGATTTAGCGACGGCGCTCGTCGTGTGCGTGCACTCACCCAAGTCGACGTACGGAGACTTGCTTTGGAGAGCTCAGTCGGCTGCCTTGTGTCGACGAATCCTCGTCCTCTTGCAGTGAGCGCACCGCGCGCGACCGCCATGTATTTGTAATGCATGGGTTGATTATTTGAATATGTTTGTTTTTGTATTTTTGTTGCAAAGCGTTAATTGAATCGGAATTTTCTACATCGAGTCCAGAATGGCGCGGAGCTCTTCCGCATCAAGGCCCTTCAATTCACTCACGTATTGGGCTACCTTGGCGGCGCGGCCCTTCGACATGACAGTAGACATGACCTTGTCAGAGTTAGAATCAAGCAAAGCGGCAACGGCGCGGTCGTCACTGGCATCGGTGCCGGTGGCGGCGATGGCGTCTTCGATCATGGCTTCGATCGGCTTTTCAAGCTCGACGTCACCGAGTTGCGCCTTCGCCTTGCTCGCTAATTCGTCGACAGCAAGTCGGCGAGTAAGTCTAGCGTGGAAGTAACGACGAGCATCCTTCCATTCGACGACATCACGGATCACGCCCTTGGCTTTCATGCGGCCACTGCGGTCGTGAAGGTCGGCGAATTCGTGCGCCACTTGAGTGTACATCGGCAAGAGATTAGCCTCACGCTTCTTGATCTCTTCCTTGTTCGCCTCCGGCTCCTCGTCCAATGTGGCGAGGATCGGGTCCAAGCGGTGCATCGCCGCAAGTTGATCCTTGGAACGGAACTTGACTTCGCAGATACCCGGCGGTTCGAGGATACCACCTCTAGATTCCACATCCGCGTACATTTCCATCTTGGCCTCGTTGATGGTCGGATCGACGACGACCCAAGCACCACCACGAAGTTCGCCGTTCGGCGGAATGTAGATGAACACTGGGTGACGGTACACGCGAAGTTCGTCGACAATCATCGCACCGAACTTCAAGATTTCACCGTACATGTCCCGGGTACCACCGCTGAAACCACGCCAGTTGGCGAAGACGAAGAGCGGCAAGTTTTCGGCGTTGTTGAAATCACGGATGGCAGTCGCAGTCTTGTGAGCGCTATCCGGGAACCACACTTGACCAGCTTGGGCCAACACAGCCTCACGAGATTCCGGGTTGGCCGGATCGGCGGGGATGCGCTGCTCCATCAAGCGCGTCTCGACGGCGATGACACCGCATGGGATACCGCCGAGACGGGCGCGACCCGTAACAACAGACTTACCCCAGTCCGGCAACGTCTCGGTCCACGAGTTGGTATCAAAGAAACCCTTGGCGAAAGAACCATCCATGTCGACACCTGCGAGCATATTGCGCGGATCGTACGGCGTCTTCGTCGGCATGAACTCAATGTCACGGTCGACCGGGTCAGACACACGAAGTGCCGGCGCGCGAGTGAATGCAGTCGCCGGAGTGTAAGAAAGCCACTTCAAGATGGCTCGCGCGCCTTGTTGGTCATCATCAACTTGCAAGTGAGAAACACCGTTCGGCATCATCACTTGCGGACCACCGAGCTGGTCTTGGCTCGTGTACACTTCGCGGCCGAGAAGCTTGTTCAAGGCGAGGTAACCGGTGAGAATGAGAGGACCGTTGGTCATTTGAATGTTACGTTGACCCAAGCGGCACAAGTACGCACCGATACCGACGGAACGGCCACTGATGTAAGACAAAGTGAAAGCGTCAGCGTACGCGGCAGATTGCTCGCCGGCAATCATACCAGAGCCACGCAAGTTTTCAACACCAATGCCGTGAATTTGACCGATGATGTCGGTGAGCTTCATTCGGGTCTCACCAGCATCGACAACTTCTTCAGCGGCGACAGTTCCCTCGGGGAACGCCTTGTAATCTTCCTTGGTCAAGTACAAGTACTTGAAGCCCATACCCGGGTTGGAATCGTCGTTCCAGGCGACCTTAAAGTACGGCTTGAGCTCTTCGACGAGACCGATGCGCGCACCGGAGTTCGACGCAATGTACACTCTCGGCAAGCCCAAGTTGCGAGCGTACTTCGAAATGGCATCGTACACATCATCTTCCTTCACACCGAAGGAACCGGACATGAACGTGCAATCGTTACCGACGATGACCATTTCACGTCCCTCGGGGTACTCGGGCGTCTTCATGAAGCAGTGCCAGCCGACCATACCGACATTGTTAGAGCCGGCCGGACGCTCTTGCTTCACGAGAACACCGTCTTCACCGAGAACGAGCTCAGTGGCGCTGAAAAACTCAGCCGGCATAGTACCACCAACGTCGGCAATGTGCGCGCGCCAGTCGAGGACCAAAGCCTTTTCGAAGAGACCGAGGAAATCGAAAATGTACGTGGTGCCGATGGCACGCGCAACAGCGCGCTTTTGTTGCAACGCACCCGGTTGCGGGTACGGCTCGAGGAAGCACGCTTGCTCTTCGCCGTTGGGGCCATAGAGACAGAATTGTTCGGCCTTGCCACTGGACGAGTCCAAGGATTCCTTGTACATGTCAACCTTGAGCCATTGGCCAGACATGGAAGTGGCGACCAATCTGAGCGGAACCTTTTCCTTGCCGACACGGATACGAATCTCAATCTCGTCGACACGTCGCGCAAGAAGCGTGGCAGACTCACGGCTGATGAAGTCAGAGAGCTTCGTCTTGAGAGCGGCGATCGCGGCGACCATGCTTTGTTCCTCGAGATGCGGCAAGAAGTTCACGTAAATTCTGGACGAGGAAACTCCCTTGGCGCGGTTGTCCAGCATGGAAAGGGACAAAGCTTCGACAGCCTTGTTGAGCACACGCTCCAAACCACCTTCCATGGTGTCCTTGGAGTGAGAGAGACGGCGAAGCAACAAGTGTTTGGCCGGGCCACGGCGAGAGCCCGTCTCAGATTCACCGACATACATGTGGAGATCACGGTTGACCGTCGGAAGACGAGTCAAGGAGTAGTTCTCAAGGCGCGCGAGCTCGAGCAAGTGAGCAACCGTCGGGCGCTCACCTCGATACAACATGTCTTCCTTGAAATCTTTTTGAGAGTGGAAGGTGTAGTATGATGGGAGCTCGAGATCGGCGTAGACGAGTGCGTTCACAAACTTGATGCCCATAGCCTCGAGTCTCGGCTTTTGCGTCGCAATGAAGGCTTCGAGCTCACCTGGGACGGAATCGTCCGACGATTGTTTGCAGATCGCAACGTGGAGAACGTGCAACATGTCGTCGCTCTGCGCACCAGCTTCCTTGATGTTCGCTTCGAGGCGATCCAGCATCGCCGGGAATCGCGCCTTCGCATCCATGACGTTGTCCACGCGGGCCAAAAGACCGCAACGAAGCGGGCTCTCATCCGGGAAGGTGTTGAACTTGAAGTTCCACGCGATAGAGGTCATACCGTCGTCTCTCGACACAGCCGTGCTGATGACATTGTGAGCTCTGTAAACACGCTTGGCGTACACTTCGAGGGATGCATCTTGCACCTTCTCATCGCTGTCCGAGAAGAGAGCCGGGAGTAAATCGACCGCGAGCGTCGGCGATTCAACCAAAGATTGCAGGTCACCCGCTTGCACGTTGCCCCAGGCTCGCGCCAAGGGCGCCGCACCGAGCAAGATTCTCTTAAGTTCTTCTGTCCGCTTGTCGATTGAAGGCAATCGTCGTTCAAGGAGGATGTTGGACGCCTGAAGCGCAACATCTCCGTATTCGGCTCCACGAAGATGCGACAATCGGTCAATGTTACCGCGGAGAGAGTCAGAGATCGGCGCGTGATCATCCGCCCAAGAAATGGGGCCTCGGGAGAGGACTCGCTGCGGGAGGGTCGGCGCTTGCTTCAACAAAGACACGATGAATTCTTGTCGCTCCTTGGAGCGCATGTGAGCTCGCACTTGGTTCAACACTGGCGTCAAGTCGCCACTGTTCGCACGGATCAATTCTTGCATGACGGCATCGAGGTTCCTACCTTCGAAGAGAGACTCGACACTCAAGTAGCGAGTGATGACTTGCTCCAAGACATCAGCGGCACGCTCCCATCTGCCTTGGTCAGCCGGGAGAGTAGTGAGCGCGTTGAAGAGTTCAGAGATGCACTCTTCGCCATTCAAAGAATAACCATCCAAGAACATGTTGACACGCGTCACGGCGGCCTCGAGCGCTTCTTCGGGGGTGGCCGCAGCGTCGTCGGCTTCCGGAACTCGGAGCTGACCGCTGAAAGTGCTAATCTTCTTCACCTTGCTCGGATCCTTCAATTCAAGGGTCGCAAGCAAGTCACCAGCTTCGATGACAGCACCACCCGCCTTCGCGTGAGAAACCTTACCGCTTTCAGCGGCAATGAGAGGCATAACCATCTTCATCGCTTCGACCTCAGCAAACGGCTTGCCGGCGACAACCTCGGCGCCGTCTTCTTGGAGGAATCTGATGAGCTTACCCGTGACATCGGTACGAAGCTCAGACGGATCGAAAACATTCGGCAACAACCAAGTTTGGCCGTCGAGAATCATTCTCAAGCCGAGCGGCTCTTCGAGACCTTCAATCTCGTGTTGCTCACCGCCGAACATGGCGACGAGAGCGCCATCCGGTCGCTCGCGAATCTTGGCTTCGATCTTCTGTCCTTCAGGAGTCTCCACAGTGAAGGTATCCGGACCGTTTCTAGTCACTTCGAAACTGTACTTGATGTCTTGGTACGTGAGCTCGACCGGGAAGCGAATCAACTTGTCGACACCTTGAACAGACACTTGACCCTTCTGCCAGAACTCGGTGAAAGCAGCTTCTTCCGCCTTCGCCATGTTGAACGCACGGAAGAGGGCAGCACCGAAAACAATCATGTGCGCATCTTGCTTGTTGGCGATTTCCTTCTTCGCAATCAAGCCATCCAACCAAGAGGTATCGATGGTGTTATCCTTGAACTCATCGGTTTCGAGGAGTTGCACCAAGTACTCGACGGCGGTGCGGATTTCACCACGCACAACCATCCCCTTGAGGGCAAGAACGAGCGCCTTGCGCGCCTCGTTACGGTTGCGACCAGAAGCGAAAATGTGACCAAACTGAGAATCGGCAAACTCGTGAACACCACCGTTCGCGCCGACGGAGAAGTAACCCCACACATTGGGCGTAGACTGGAATTGGACACGTTCGATGCCACCAGACGTCGGCTTGAAACCTTCATCCGGGTTTTCGGCGGTGATACGCGCGGCGATGACGTGCGAGTTCGGCATGATGTAATCCTCTTCAATGAAGTCGATTTCGTCAGTGGCCTCAGTGTCGCGACCGTAGAAGTTTCTGACTTCGGGAATGCGGTGAAGTGGGATACCCATGGCAACTTGCAACTGCGTCGCCGGGAGGTTCACTCCGGTGATACCCTCCGTGACCGGGTGCTCGACCTGCAAACGCGGGTTAAGCTCCAAGAAGAAGTACTTGTCGGTTTCTGCGTTGTACAAGTACTCGACGGTACCGGCACCGATGTAACCAATGTTCTTCGTCAAGCGCTGCGCAGCCTTTTCCATCTCTCTGAAAATGTCCGGCTTGGCAATGGTCGGAGGACCTTCCTCGAAAATCTTCTGGAAGCGACGCTGCGTGGAGCAATCCCGGCCGTTAAGCGCGATAGCGTTACCGTACTCATCACCAACGATTTGCACCTCCAAGTGACGCGCTTGCGTACAGAGCTGCATCATGAACATCGGCGAACCCGGAACCTCCGCCTTGACTTGCTCGAAGTTCACA
>Ga0208130_1001230_pt1 | contig 12496 bp, 22 predicted proteins | sample ETNtaG_31_FD_185771 | JGI IMG/M metagenome (GOLD analysis project Ga0208130, IMG submission 185771) | Marine microbial and viral communities from oxygen minimum zone, Eastern Pacific Ocean - ETNP201310SV78 (SPAdes) (version 2) | ecosystem: Environmental > Aquatic > Marine > Oceanic ...
TAGTATTGAAGAAATAAAAAAAGCTACAAGAAAAGCAACTCTTGACTTAAAAATATTTCCAGTTTTTTGTGGATCTGCACTAAAACACAAAGGTGTGCATCATCTTCTTGATGCAGTATGTGATTATCTTCCATCTCCAAATGATTTACCACCTGTTGAAGGCACAAATATTGATGGAAATGAAGTTGTTAAGCGTGAACTTAACGAAAAAGAGCCTTTCGCGGGTTTAGTATTTAAAGTTGTTACGGACGAGCATGTAGGAAGGCTTTGTTACATGAGAGTATATTCAGGATCAGTAAATGCTGGTGACAAAGTATTCAATACAACCATAAATAAGCAGCAAAGAATTGGAAGATTATTAAAAATGCATGCAGAAGACAGGGAAGAAATTCAGGTTGCAAGTGCTGGTGATATAGTTGCAGTTGTTGGTCTTAAAGAAATATCTACAGCTCACACTCTTAGTGATGTAAGCAATAGAATATTACTTGAATCTATGTCTTTTCCAGACCCTGTATTATCTGTAGCTATTGAAGCTAAAAGTAAAGCAGATCAGGATAAAATGGATATTGCTGTAACGAAGCTTGTAGATGAAGACCCTACTCTTAAATTTAATACTGACCAAGAAAGTGGCCAGATGGTACTCGCAGGAATGGGTGAATTACATCTTGATGTAATTGTAGAAAGAATTAAAAGAGAATTTAAAGTAGAGGCAAATGTTGGTGCTCCTAAAGTGGCTTATCGAGAGACAGTTAGAAAAACTGCATCGGCTCAAGGAAAGTTTATTAGGCAATCTGGTGGTAGAGGTCAATTTGGTGATGTAACCCTTCGAATAGAACCTTTGGAAGCAGGGTCAGGGCTTGTTTTTGAGTCTGAAATTACTGGAGCTACATTACCTACAGAATACTATGGTCCCGTAGAACAAGGTTTTAAGGAAGCTGCCCAATCTGGTGTTGTAGCCGGACATCCTGTTGTGGATATCAAAGCAATCCTAATTGATGGTTCTCACCATGAAGTTGACTCTTCTGAAGTTGCTTTTAAAATTGCCTCTTCAATGGCATTTAAAGAAGCATGTCAAAAAGCCAGTCCATTCATTTTAGAACCAGTTATGTTAATGGAAGTTGTTACTCCTGAAGAATTTTTAGGTGATGTTTTAGGTGATCTTCAAAGTAGGCGAGCTCAAGTCCAATCAATGGAGCCTCAAGCTGGACTCCAGATAGTTAAGGCTCATGTACCACTTGCAGAAACTTTTCAATATGCAACTATACTTAGATCAAATACAACTGGTAGAGCTAGCTTTACACAAGAATTAGATCATTACGCACCAGCACCAATGAAGGATAAATAATGTCAAATCAAGCTATAAGAATAACTTTAAAAGCATATGATCATAGAGTATTAGATCTATCTGCTCAGCAAATTTTAGAAGCAGCTGAAAGAACAGGTGCTGCTGTTGCAGGCCCGATTCCTATGCCAACAAATATAAGAAGATTCTGTGTTTTGAGATCTCCTCATGTAAATAAGAAATCTAGAGAACATTTCGAACTAAGAATTCACAAAAGAATTATTGATATTGTTGACCCAGGTTCAAAAACAATTGACTCCTTAACAAGACTAAATGTTCCTGCAGGAGTAGATATTAAAATGAGGTTGGATTAAATGATTGATGGATTAATTGGAAAAAAAATAAATATGACTACATCTTTTGACGATGATAATGGTTTAGCTATTCCAACTACAATTATTAAACTCGGTCCATGTAAAGTAACACAAGTTAAAACCATGAAAAGAGATGGATACGAATCTGTGCAAATTGGATTTGATGAAAGCAAAAGACTAAATAGTCCACAAATCGGTCATCAAAAGAGGAGCAACTCATCATACAGAATATTGAAAGAAGTATCTTCAAGCAGTGTTGATTCTGTAGAAGTTGGCCAATCATTTGATTGTAGTATATTTGAAGTTGGAGAAAAAGTTTCCATTCAAGGAATTTCAAAAGGAAAAGGTTTCGCAGGTACAGTCAAAAGATATAATTTTAAAGGTGGCCCTAAAACACATGGTCAATCTGACAGGCACAGAGCACCAGGATCGATAGGTGCTGGAAGTTCTCCAGGAAGAGTATGGAAAGGAACAAAAATGTCTGGTCATATGGGGTCAGAAAAAGTCACTCAAAAAGGTCTGAAAATTACGAAAATTGATAAAGAAAATAATATAATAGAAGTTAAGGGATCTATACCGGGTTCTAATACAAATGCAGTAATAGTTTTAAAGGAAAATTATGCAAGTTGATTTAAAAAGCTCAAAAGGTGAAGTGATAAAAAAAATATCTGCTTCTGATGATATTTGGAAGCAACCTTTTAACGATGTGCTTGTTCATCAAGTTGTTGTTGCTCAGTTGAGTAATAAGCGGCAAGGTACTAGTAATACTTTAAGAAGAAAAGATGCAAGTTATTCAACTGCAAAATTAAGGAATCAGAAAGGTGGAGGTAGAGCTAGGGTTGGAAGTAGATCTTCTCATGTTTTAGGAAATAGTGTTGCACACGGACCACATCCTAGATCATATAAGAAAAAAATCTTAAAAAAAGTAAAAAATGCTTCAATAAAAATGGCTCTCTCAGAAAAAATGAGGGAAGGGACAGTAACAGTTATTGATAAATTAAATGTAAAAGATATAAGCACTAAGAAACTTAATAAAATAATAAGTGACTTGGAACTTCCAAAAAAAAGCCACATGTTACTTGAAAAGTCGGAAATTAATGAAAATATATTGAAATCTTCATCAAATATTTCTAATGTTAAAACAGTTCAAGCAGACCTTATAAATACTTATGATCTACTAAATTCAAATCATTTGCTAATTACACAAGAGGGTTTTAAAAAAATTGAAGAAATTTGGGGAAGCAAAAAGGTTAAAAAATGAAAGCAAAAACATTGAGTGACATAATAATTTCTCCAGTAATTACTGAAAAAAGTACGATACTTCAAGAATCAGGAAAATATACTTTCAGAGTTTCAAATGATGCTAATAAATCTTCTGTAAAAAAAGCAATAGAAGAAATTTTTGAAGTTAAAGTTGTAGGAGTAAATATAATTTTTAAAAAAGGAAAACCGAAAACTTTCGGCAGAAATAGAATAATTACTCCCGATTATAAAAAAGCAATTGTTTCGCTGGCTTCAGGAGAAACTATTAATATTTCTGAGGGGACTTAATGAAAACTTATAAGCCAACATCTGAAGGACAGCGTTCAAGAATTTCAGCAGACTTTGATGAAATTACAAGATCAAAACCTGAAAAATCTTTATTGGCACCTATGAAACAAAAAGCTGGCAGAAATAATACTGGCAGAATTACAGTTAGGCATAGAGGCGGGGGACATAAAAAAAGATATAGAATAATTGATTTCAAAAGATCAATAGAGGGCACTGAAGGAACTGTTTTTTCAATAGAATACGATCCAAATAGAAGTGCTAGAATAGCGCTTGTTAAATCTAATGATGGAAGAAAATTTTACATGATTGCTCCTGATGGATTGAAAGTTGGAGAAAAAGTTATGAGCGGTGAAAATTCTGATATTAAAGTCGGAAATTCACTTCCGTTAAAATCGATACCTGTTGGATATTTAGTGCATAATGTAGAATCCTCTCCTGGAAAGGGTGCAGTTATTGCAAGAAGTGCTGGCACTGTTGTTCAAGTAATGGCACATGAATTTGGTTATGTTTTACTAAGAATGCCTTCAGGTGAAGTAAGAAGAATATTGGAAAATTGTAAAGCAACTATAGGGCAAGTTGGAAATTTAGATCACAAAAACCAGAAATTAGGTAAAGCTGGAAGAAGTATTCATAGAGGCAGAAGACCAACTGTCAGAGGTCTTGTAATGAATCCAAACGATCACCCTCATGGCGGTGGTGAAGGAAAAACCGGTGTTGGAATGAAACATCCAAAAACACCTTGGGGCAAACCAGCGTTAGGAAAAAGAACGAGAAAAACAAAACAAAGTGATAAATTGATTTTAAGAAGGAGATATCAAAAATAATATGTCTAGATCGATAAAAAAAGGACCTTTTGTTGACCCAAAGCTCTTAAAAAAAGTAATGAAAGCAAAAAATGAAGCTAGATCAAATCAAGTTATTAATACTTGGTCTAGGTCTTCAACAATCGTTGAAGAAATGTTAAATTTGACAATTGGTGTTCATAATGGCCGAAAGCATATCCCTGTTTTTATAACTGAAAATATGATCGGTCATAAATTGGGAGAATTTTCACCAACAAGAGTGTTCAAGGGTCACTCTTCTAAATCAGATAGGTTAGGATAAATGACAGTTAAAGCAAAAACAAAAAACGTAGGAATATCGGTAAAGAAATTAAGACCATATGTAAATCTTGTGCGAGGCAAAAAAGCTATTGATGCATTAAATATTTTGGCATACATGAATTCTAGTTCTTCTGAAACTTTGATAGAACTTATAAAATCTGCAATTGCCAATGCTGAAAGTTCACAGTATGGAGACAGAGATGAATTGGTAATTTCAACTATATATGCTGATAAATCTACAACTATTCGAAGATGGCGAGCAAGAGCAAGGGGAAGAGCAGGAACTTTTAATAGACCTCAATCACACATATATGTTGAGTTGAAAGATTTAAACTTTGTAGAGGGAGATGAATAATGGGTCAGAAAACTCATCCTATTGGATTTAGACTAGGGACGACAAGAGATTGGGTATCTCATTGGTTTGGTGTAAACCCTAGGGATTACAGGGTTCAGGTCTTAGAAGATCACAATATTAGAGACCACATCAACAGTGAGTTAGGTGATTCTTCAGGTATTTCTCATATTCAAATTCAAAGAAACTCCGAAGATTTAGCAATCAATATTCATACTTCTAGGCCAGGTATAGTTATTGGAAGAGGTGGATCAAATGTTGATAAATTACGAAATTCTATTGAAAAAATAACTTCTAAAAAGGCTAATATCTCTATCACTGAAATAAGACAACCCGACTTAAATGCTAAATTAGTAGCTCAAAATATTGCTGAGCAGATCGAAAGAAGAGTTGCAATTAAGAGGGCAATGCGGCAAGTAGGGAATAGGTGTATTCAAAATGGCGCAAAAGGAATAAAGATATTAATTTCTGGCAGACTAGGGGGAGCAGATATAGCAAGATCAGACAAAATGATTGAAGGTAGAGTCCCTTTGCATACACTGAGGGCTGAAATAGATTACGCAATAGCTGAAGCTAAAACAACATATGGAATTATTGGTGTAAAAGTCTGGATTTATAATGGTGAAGTTGGTGCAATTGATAAAGGTCTTTCAGATAGAGCTGTACAAAGAGTTGAGGAAAGTATTTCGCAGAATAAAGAAATTCTTGAGATAACAGAAAATGATGAAAAGCAATCATCAGCTAATGTAAATGAAAACACAAAGGCAGCCCCTATAAGAGAAATTTTAGAAACTTCAGGTGAAAACCCAATTGAAGATAAAGAAGCTACAACTAAGAAGGCCCCAGCTAAGAAAACTACAGTTAAGAAAACTACAGCTAAGAAGGCCCCAGCTAAGAAAACTACAGCCAAGAAAACTACAGCTAAGAAAACTACAGCTAAGAAAACTACAGCCAAGAAAACTACAGCCAAGAAAACTACAGCTAAGAAAACTACAAGTAAAGCTAGCGAGTCTGAAAGTTAAGGATTACTGATTATGTTGCAACCAAAAAGACCAAAATTTAGAAAACAATTTCGAGGAGTTGTTAAGGGAGCCAGAATTAAGGGGAGTAAGATTAATTTTGGTGATTATGGCTTAAAGACACTTGATTCTGGTTGGATAACAGCTAGGCAAATTGAGGCTGCAAGAAAAGCAATAGTTGGTCATGTAAAAAGAGGTGGCCAATTATGGATTAGAGTCTTTCCAGATAAACCAGTTTCAGCAAGACCTGCAGAAACAAGAATGGGTAAAGGTAAAGGTGCTGTTGAGTATTGGGTGGCACCTGTTAATTCGGGAAAAATATTATTTGAACTCGGTGACCTTCCGGATGATTTATCAAGAGAAGCTTTAAGACTTGCTTCCCACAAGCTAGCGTTAAAAACAAAGATTGTATCGAGAAGTGAGCAATTCTAATGGATATGGCAGATATAAGAAAATTTAATTTAGAAGAGTTATTGTCAAAATTAAAAGAGACAAGAAGAGAGCACATGGATTTGCGATTTAAGAAAGCAAGTATGCAATTATCTGATACTACAGAAATTAAAAAAATTAAAAAGGACATAGCAAGATTGGAAACCAGATTAACTGAGTTGAGATTTTTGAAAGGAGAAAACAATGACTAAAATTGAAAGAATTTTAGAAGGTAAAGTTGTTAGCGATAAAGCTGATAAAACCATTGTCGTTTCTATTTCAACTCGATCAAAAACTCGATATAAAGGAAAAACAATAAAAAGGTCTCAAAAATATTTAGTTCATGATCCTGATAATTCTGCTAAAGAAGGGGACAATGTTCAAATAACGAGTTCACGTCCAATTTCAAAAATGAAGAGATGGAGATTATTTAAAATACAGGAAAATAATGATAATATTCCAGTTTCTTCAAATAAGGATGATAGTAAATGATACAGCCTCAAACAAGATTAATAGTAACTGACAATTCAGGTGCCAAAGAAATAATGTGCATCCATGTTGATGGTGGAAGCTATAGAAGATTTGCGTCGGTTGGAGATGTTATAACTGCAGCGGTAAAAGATGCAACACCTGGTGGTAATGTAAAAATGCACGAAGTTGTAAAGGCAGTAATTGTTAGAACCAAAAAAGAAGTAAGGCGTATTGACGGTTCATACATTAGGTTTGATGATAATGCAGCTGTAATAATTGGAGAAGGTAAAAATCCAAGAGGAACTAGGATATTTGGTCCAGTTGCAAGAGAGTTGAGAGATAAAGAATTTATGAGAATTGTGTCACTAGCTCCGGAGGTTCTTTAAATGGCTACCAGAATTAAAAAAAATGATACTGTTGTGGTTAGATCTGGCAAAGATAAAGGTAAAGAAGGAAAAGTAATATTTGTCTCAAAAAGCATGGTTATTGTTGAGGGAATAAATATTGCTACTAGGCATGTGAAGGCTGGAACAGGTGCTAAAGAAACCGGATTTGTTCAAAAGGAGTTACCTATCCACATATCAAATTTAATATATAAGGACCCTGACTCAGGTAAAAGTGGCAGGGTAAAAATTGAAAAGTTAAGTGACGGAGCTTCATCAAGGGTGATTGTCGAATCAAAAAAAGATAAGGGTAAGAAATAAATGAAAGAGACAACATCAATTACAATGCCAAGAATGCAATCATTATACCTTAATGATGTGAAAGATAAGCTAATGGAAGAGTTTGGTTACAAAAATCAAATGGAGATACCAAAAATGCTAAAAATTGCTGTTAATGTTGGTATGGGCGAATCTTTAACAAATAAAAATGCTATTGAATCTATGTTGGGAGATTTAACTATGATCACTGGGCAAAAGCCTGTAGTAACAAGAGCAAAATTATCTATTGCTAATTTTAACCTTAGAGAGGGTATGAGGGTTGGTATAAAAGTAACACTAAGGTCAAAAAGAATGTGGGATTTTTGGGATAGGTTAGTAAATCTATCATTACCTAGAATTAGAGATTTTAGAGGTATTTCTGCAAATAGTTTTGATGGAAATGGTAATTACAATTTAGGAATTAAAGAGCATATAATATTTCCAGAAATTGATTATGGAAAAGTGGACAAAATAAGAAGTTTTCAATTGACAGTGGCAACCTCAGCTAAAACAGATCAAGAAGGCTTTAAGCTTTTACAACTTCTGGGTATGCCTTTTATGGAGGGAAAAAATGGCTAGAAAAGCAAAAATAGCACGTGAATTGAGAGTAGAGAGAATAATTAAAAAGTACGCCGCAAAAAGAGCCGAACTTTTATCTGTATGGAATGATGCATCTCTTCCAATTGAAAAAAGAAGAGAAGCTAGAGTTGCTATAAGCAAGTTGCCAAAAAATTCTAATCCAAATAGGCACAGAAATAGATGTAGCTTAACTGGAAGATCTAGGGGTTATGTAGGGTTTGTTGGCTTATCAAGAATAAAATTTAGGGAAAAAGCTCTTCAAGGTGAATTCCCAGGAATAAGAAAGGCAAGTTTATAAATGAGTGACCCAATTGCAGACATGTTAACTAGAATTCGTAACGCTGTTGCAATGAAAAAGGAATTTGTTGAATTCCCTTCTTCAAAGATGAAGTCTTCAGTTTTATCTGTAATGAAGAAAGAAGGTTATATATCAAACTTCACTTCAACAACAAATGAAAATAAATCTTTCACAAAAGTTGATCTTAAGTATGATTCGGATAAAAATTCTGCGCTAAAAGGTTTAACTAGAGTTAGCACTCCTGGGTTGAGATCATATTCACGAAAAGATGAGATACCTATGTACATGGGTGGATTAGCAATTTCAGTTATATCAACATCTAAAGGTGTAATGACAGGCAAGGAAGCGTTTAAAAGCAATCTTGGAGGAGAAATTATCTGCTATATATGGTAGGTGGAGAAAATATTATGTCTAGAATAGGGAAATTACCAATAAAAATACCTAACGAGGTAACAGTCAATATTAATGGGAATGAAGTTTCTTTTAAAGGGCCAAAAGGTGAAGAAAAAGTAAATGTTCATAGTTCAATAAGTATAAATCATGAAGGTGATCAGATTACTTGCCACAGAGATAGCGAGGACTCAGAGATAAAAGCATTTCATGGCCTAGTTAGAAGCTTGATAAACAACTGTGTAATTGGAGTTAGTGTCGGTTTCGAAATTGTTTTAGATATTATTGGCACTGGTTATCGAGTTACTAAGAAAGGTAAAGACTTAGAGTTCAGTCTTGGTTTTAGCCACTCCGTTGTAGTTAACCCTATTGGAACTAACGAGCTCTCAGAAGAAAATCAAAATATTGTGTTTGTTAGAGGGTCAAATAAGCAATCAGTTGGGGAACAAGCAGCAAGAATAAGAAAATTGAGAAAACCAAATCCTTATACTGGAAATGGGATAAAGTATCGAGATGAAATAATTAGAAGAAAAGCTGGAAAGACAGCTGTAGGTGGTGAGGGATAATGAGTTCAGTTAAATTAAATAAGAGAAAAATTAGACACATTAGAGTAAGAAAAAAGATTTCAGGCACTTCTGAATATCCAAGATTATCAGTTTTTAGAAGTAATAAATTTATATATGCTCAAATTATTGATGATGAAGCTAACAAAACAATTGTCTCCTGTAGCAGTAAAGATAAAGATGTGTCGTCTGATAAGACAGAAAATAAGTCAGGATTAACACAAAAAAGTTTTGATGCTTATAAAGTTGGTCTGAATATTTCTAAAAAATGTAAAAAGTCTGGCATTACTAAGGTTGTTTTTGATAGAGGTGGATATAAGTATCACGGAAGAGTAAAGGCTTTAGCTGAAGGCGCAAGAGAAAACGGATTGGAGTTTTAATGGTATCTCAAACAAATAATGGTACGAATAGAGGTAGAGGAAGAGATAGAAGAAGAAATGATGAGGAAAAAAACCCTTACATCGAAAAAGTTGTAAGTGTCAGGAGAGTATCAAAAGTTGTAAAAGGTGGTAGAAACCTTTCATTCGCAGCCTTTGTTGTTATTGGTGATGAGAAGGGTAAAGTTGGTTTTTCTTCTGGAAAAGCTGCAGCTGTTCCAGATGCCGTTAGAAAAGCTGTCACAACTGCAAAAAAAGAATTAGAGCAAATTAATTTGAAAGGCACTACGATTCCTCATGAGGTAATTGCAAAATTTGGTGCTTCAAAGGTAATGATCAAGCCTGCAGCTCAAGGAACAGGAATCATTGCAGGTGGTGGAGTTAGAGCGGTAATGGAGGCAGTTGGAGTAAAGGATGTTATATCAAAAACTCATGGCTCAAATAATGTTTTTAATGTTGTTAAGGCAACAATGAAAGCACTTAAAAGTATGGAAAATTTAAATAAATCAAGAAATAAAGATGAAAATAAAGATAAAACAAATTAAAAGTTCAATTGGTGCTAAAAAAAATCAAAGAGACACTATAAAAGCTCTCGGATTGAATAAAATTGGAAAAACAGTTGAAAAAACTTTGAATCCTTCAATTGAAGGTATGATAAATAAGGTTAAGCACCTTGTTGAGGTATCGGAGGTAAATTAAATGTCTAAATTAAATAGTTTTAAATTACCTGAAAAGAGAAAATCAAGGACTAGAGTTGGAAGAGGTAATGGTAGCAAAGGAACTTATTCTGGAAGAGGTTTGAAAGGACAAAAGTCTCGATCCGGTGGTGGAGTTCCACTTTTCTTTGAGGGAGGACAGCTTCCTTTAGTAAAAAGATTACCTTTTTTAAGAGGATTTAAGAATAGATTTAAAAAGGATTTCAGCATTGTTAATCTTTTGGATATTGAAAATAAATTTAATGAAGGTGATGAAGTGAACGCTGAATCTCTTTTTAATCATAACTTGATTAGAAAGAAAAGCTCGAACGTGAAAATTTTAGGAAACGGCAATTTGAAAAAAAGTTTAAAAATAAAAGTTCACGCAGTAACAAAATCTGCTGAAGAAAAGATAAAAAAATCAGGCAGTACCATTGAGTTATTGAATGAAATAATTACTGAAAATAAAGATTAATGACTACAAATTCAGATAATAAATCAAACATGCCTGCATTAATAACAGCAGTTATGGATGCAATGAGAATTCCTGACCTAAGAAACAAAATTTTATTTACTTTTGGTATTTTGGTTGTTTTTAGGTTTTTAGCTCATGTTCCGGTGCCAGGTGTAGATAGAGATGCTTTAGCTGCAGCATTTGATAGTGCTCCATTACTTGGATTTTTAGATTTATTTTCTGGTGGCGCACTTAGAAACTTAAGTATTGCAGCGCTTGGTGTTTATCCTTACATTACTGCATCAATTATAATGCAGGTTATTACCCCTGTCTTTCCTTCGCTAAAAGAATTGTCTCAAGAAGGTCAGTTTGGTAGACAGAAAATTAATCAATATACTCATTACTTGATGATACCAATAGCATTCCTTCAAGGTTGGGGGCAGATAAGTATTTTACAAAGTTCATTTGGTGGTCAGGTAATTGAAGGGTCTGGTTTTGGGCAAGGAAACTTTGTTTCTTTTACTTCTATCTTACTTACCATGACAGCTGGAACCGCATTTCTTGTTTGGCTAGGAGAACTAGTTACTGAAAAAGGTATTGGAAATGGAATATCATTGATAATTTTTGCGGGTATTGTTTCTTCATTGCCTTCTATAATAGGCCAAGGAGCTTTGCTTTCTGACCGAATATTTCAACTTACATTACTTGTTGCTATCGCTTTATTAATCGTTTATTTAATAGTAGTTTTTACAGAAGCCCAAAGAAGGATCCCTGTTCAATACGGAAGAAGTGTTTTTAGGGGAGGAAGAATGTATAGGCAAACTGGTGGCTCTTTTATTCCTTTGAGAGTTAACTCTGCAGGAATGATACCTTTGATCTTCGCTTTTTCTCTTCTTATTCTTCCAGCTAGTGTAAGTGGATATTTTGTAGACCCTTCTACAAATTCAACAGGCTCTCAGATTGCTGAATTTATAACTAATTTACTTGGCCCAGCAAATGTAACTTATTGGATTTTAGTATTTATAATGGTTATGTTATTTACATTTTTTTATGCCTTAGTGACATTTAATCAGCAAAATATAGCAGAAAATTTACAAAAGAATGGTGGTTTTATACCCGGCATAAGGCCTGGCTCACCAACACAATCTTATTTGAGCCAAGTTATGGTGAGGATAACTTGGGGTGGTGCTATTTTTTTGGCAATGGTCGCAGTAATGCCATTTATTGCTGGCATCATTACAAATGTTGGTGCTGCATCTACAATAATGAGTAGTACAAGCCTATTGATAATGGTAGGAGTTGCCCTCGATACAATGAGGCAACTTGAATCTCAACTTCTAATGAGAAATTATGAAGGATTCATGAAAGAATGAAGTCGTTAGAAGTTTTAATATTTCTGGGTCCACCAGGATCAGGCAAAGGTACTCAAGCTGAAATACTAACCAAAAAATTGAATTTTGCTCATTTGTCTATTGGAGATCTACTAAGAGAAAATATTGTAAATAATACTGATTTAGGTAAATTAGCCTCAAAATATGTTAAGTCAGGTGAGTTAGTTCCAGATGATCTAATCATCGACTTAATGGATTCTTATATAACAGAACTTAAAGATGAAAGTAATGTTTCTGGCATCATTCTTGATGGCTTTCCTAGAACAATTAATCAAGCAACAGCTTTAGAAAATAAAATCAAACAGTTAAATGTAAGCATAAAAGCTGTTTTAAATTTGGATATTGCTGATCAAGAAATTTTAATTAGATTAGCAGGCAGGGGCAGAGAAGATGATAAACCAGAACTAATAAAAAATAGATTGAAGGTATATAGAAATCAAACTGAGCCTCTTCTTGAATTTTACAAT
>Ga0208130_1001232_pt1 | contig 12480 bp, 11 predicted proteins | sample ETNtaG_31_FD_185771 | JGI IMG/M metagenome (GOLD analysis project Ga0208130, IMG submission 185771) | Marine microbial and viral communities from oxygen minimum zone, Eastern Pacific Ocean - ETNP201310SV78 (SPAdes) (version 2) | ecosystem: Environmental > Aquatic > Marine > Oceanic ...
CTCTATCAAGATCTTGCAAATAATTTTCCTGACTTAACTAATAACCCTATTCCACACAGAATATTACTTCCTTTTTTAAGTTGGTTAACAAGAGTACCAATACAATATTTAAATCTATTATTTATAGTCCTTTTTATTTTTCTTCTTCTTAAAGAGTTAAATAAAAATTTTTCAGCTATAACAGCAGTTTTATTTGTTTTATCAATATCAACTACTATGGTTGTACAATTTACACTAATTTACGGTGGTTATCCTGACATTTTTATATTTCTACTTATTTTATTGACAATGATCCATAAAGAGTCGAACTACATTTTTTTCATTTTGTGTATAGGGCTACTTCTTACTAGAGAAGCAATAATCTTTATAATTCCTTATTTATTCTTAATTCGAGATAAGAAGAATTTAAATGACTATATCAAGTTAACTACTTCTCTATTACTATTTTTTTTAATTTATTTATTTATAGAACCAGGAGGAAGTGAGAATGGTGGAATTGGATGGAAATTTTTTTTAGAACCCTTTCTGTTTGATTTAAAATTTTGGGCCACTCAAAATAAAGACTACTTTTTTTTAGGATTTTTTTCTTCAATTAAATTTCTTTGGTTACTTTTTATTTATCAAATTGTTGAATTAAAAAAACAAAGATTCTCTCTACTTTGCTTGTTATTTATGATTTCTTTACAATTTATATTTGTATCTGGTGACACAACTAGGTATTGGTATTTAATTGTTATTGGAATAATATATAGTTTTAGTTACTTAAAAACAAACAAAGTTCTATCCATACTTTTGTTTTTGATTGTGATTTTTAATATTATTACTCCAAAATATTATGTTTTTAATGATGGCAATGGAGTTATGTACACTACACCGAATGATTCAAGACTTCATTTCTTTGATATTTATGATTTAGTTGATAACTAGATATAATTTAATAATCTGAGAGGGATTGTTGGAGGAAATACTTTATGCAAGAAAAAATTGAAGAAATAGCTTCCTATTTCTCACCAAACTTCATTTTAGAATTAACAAATAAATTAATTCAAAAAGATAGAATAATAATTTTTGATATTGGATTTTATGCTGGGGGTTTTACAAGAGACATAGTTAAAAATTTAAAAAATCTAGATACGAATAAATCAATTGAAATTTACAGTTTCGACCCTAACACCAGCATTCAAAGAGGCAAGGTAGAAAGTTTTCTTAAAAAGAATAATGTTAAATGGCAACATTTTGATATAGCAATTGGCAATCAAGACAGTGTGGAGGATTTTTGTGTCTTAAAGCATTTTCCAGCATCTGGATCATCTATCAATAATATTTTAGTAAATTCATTCTGGTTAAAAACTAGACGATATTTACTGTTTCCATTTACAAAGGATACTGATTTTATTCAAACTATAAAGGTAGATCAAAAAAAACTTGACAGTCTAAATATTAATATTGATAAATTAGATTTATTAAAAATTGATGTTGAAGGCTATGCTTTTCCAGTACTACAAGGTGGTATTGAGATTATTAAAAAATATAGCCCATTAATTCAATTGGAAATTTTAAGTAAAAAAGAGGAATTCAAGAATTCAGAAATTGAAATTTTAAAGTTTATGAATAATCTGAACTACAAACAAACTGCTCGTAAAAAACATTACACAACTCATATTTTTTCTGATGTAGTTTGCGTAGATTATTTATTTGAAAGAAGAGAATAAAGTCTTAATGGAAAATTTAAAGATGTTCTTCCCAAATTTTTTTTGCTTTAACTAACTCAAACAACAAACCCACTTCTGCAAACAAATTAACTTGCCAATGTGAAGTGCCATGTAGTCTCTCAGTATACGGAATTTTTGGTCTTTTTATTTTTTTTATATTTTTATAGTATAAGTAAATAAAAACATCGAATAAAAAATTGTATGGTGAATATTTAATTTTCCTAAGACTCTCTGTTGATGCTACGCAAGGAACTCCTCCAACATCGTTTACTAATTTACCAAAAATTAAAGAGGTAATTATTCCGAAAAGTAGTGTTTTCGTTTTTGGAATTACTTTTCTGTGTACTCTTTTGAATTTTACAAACTCATCATCTTTTAGTTCAGTGGTTTCTAAATAATTTACAAGATTTAAAGGATCAATTTTTAAGTTTCCAGGCATCCACGAAACATATTTTGCTTCAACTGATTGTAATCCAAACATTACCCCACCTCCATATCCAAGGTTTTCCTCTGTTCTAATTATTTTCCATATATTATTTTGAGAAATCTGATTATCAATTAATATTTCTTCTAGTGATTTAGTAGAGCTTCCATTATCTACAAATATAAAAGTACATATGTTTAAATCTAGACCTTCAAGCCTTTTCGTAAATTCTATAAAATTTTTTTCCTCATTATAGAAAGGAACAATTATTTCACACTTATAATTACTGACCATATTCAAAATACTTTTTTGATTAATTCAATGTATTCATTCGCTGTTCCGCAATCGTAGTAATCTCCGTCTGTTTCTATACAGCTAATATATTTATTATCTTTAAAAGCTGCCTCAATACTATAACCTATATGTGGATCATCTAATTTAATAAAATTGTATAAATCATTTGTAAAGGTTATGGCACCCCAAGAATGTTCATAAACCTGATTTCCTGGTTTGTCTACAATATCTTGCAATTTGCCATCATTAGAAAAACTGACCTCTCCTAATTTTCCCTTCTGGCTTGGGCGTGTTTTCCAACAAATCAGATTAGCCAGAGAGCTTCTGTCTGCTGAGATAATTTTTTCATATGATTTATCATTTGAAAAGTATGTGTCGGGCATAACCAGTGTGTAGTTTGTGCCATTAATTTTATCCATTGTTGTCTTAACTGTTTCAGACATTGTATCTGACTTAATAGAAAATATTTTTATCTTATCATTTTCTTCAATCATTGAGGAAAGTAATTCAACATATTTTGGATTAGTTGGAATCCAAATATTCTCTACTGAATCTATTAAAAAACTGATATGTCTTTCAATGAGAGTGAGGTAATCATTGGTACAAGGAAGCAGAAATTTTGGTAAACCTCTCATTCTTGATGCACTTCCAGCAGCAGGTAAAATTAAATCCATATTAAATTATATATTCGATTCATGCTTTTTTGATTTCTTGTCAATTAGTTTGATAACTGAAGATAGTTTTTTAGCAACTCGGGTAAGTATAACTGTAAATTTTGGAATATATAAAAAACCACCAGATTTAGTATTTGAAACTATTTTCTCAATTTTCTCAGGATTTGTTTTGATAAAACTTGGACTCCTACCTTCATTTAGTTTTGAGGCTACATATGCAGGTTTCCAAATATAAAGCTTGTCCATATTATTTTCTCTATAAAGTTGATCTTTTAGAAGTATTTCTAAAAAGCTTTTTGAGAATGAATATGAATAAAGACTTGGCCTAATAAAATCAGCTAAAATGCTAGAAACTAAATGCACCTCTAAAAAGGAATCAATTGGTTTTAGGGCACTTAATATTTTCAGAGGTTGAAAAGTATTTATATCTAGATGGTGAGTTAAGTTATTGTGAAAACTAATATCCTTTTTTTCTTCAACCAATACACCAAAACTAATAACTATAATTATTTTTAAATTAGGATTTTTTATTTTAACTTCTTTTATGTGAAGAATTGATTCAATATAATTTTTGACAAATATTACATCACCAAGATTTTTAAACTCGGACTGCCCGCGTGCAAACGAAGTTACTTTTATTTGATTATGATTACTATATTTTTTTTTCAACCCTTTAATGATTGCCTGACCAATGGTTGAATTTCCTCCGATCAAAAACATGCGTATATCATTGTTTAATTTTTTATCCATAATTTTTTCTCATTGATTCAAGTGTATATTTACTTAAATCAAACTTATTGACAAAATATTATAAATTTCTAAATTATAAATAAGTTAATATTAATTTATGTCTCTAAATATTCTAATTACTGGTTCCTCCGGATTTCTTGGGTCAAAGTTGTGTGAGTATCTTGGTGATAAAAATCATAAAGTAACTGCCATTGATATAGCTCCTCCCTCGAAGAAATTTTCTAATATAGAATATGTTGTAAGTGCTATTGAAGACTACTTAAATACAAATATTAATATTTTAAAAACTTTTGATTTAGTAATTCATACCGCCTCCGTTCTTCCTTACAAGGGAAACAAAGACTTATTAATAAAGACAAATGTAAAAACGACTAGATATCTGATATCAAAAGTAGCTGAAATAGAGGACTTATTCTTTATTTATATAAGTTCTAGTGGTGTCTATGGAAAACCCCACAACTTACCAGTTAAACGTTCTACAAAGTTTAATGCTCTAGACCTGTATGCAGAAACCAAAGTTATAAGCGAAGAAACAATACGCAATACTCTAAATAAAAATTTCTATTCAATTATTAGACCTAGAACTATTTTGGGGACAAATAGAAGAGGAATATTTGAAGTGTTTTTTAAATTAATTAAATACAGGATTCCAATACCGCTTCCCAATAATGGGAATCAAAAGATACAATTTGTAGATGTTGAAGATTTAGCACGACTTATCTTACACATTGGTTTTAATAACATAAACGGTGAATGGCCTGCAGCCGCTCCAAATCCAAAGCCACTTAAAGATCACCTTCAAACCTTGGGTGTAAATATAAATAAAAAGGTTTTAAAGTTAAACATCAATCCAAAATTGTTTGAAATGATAGGGATTTTTCTAGTAAAAATAAAGATTGTTAAGTTTACTAAATGGCACTTTGGATCTTTTCCGTATGATTTTTACTTTGATGAAAAGTGGAAGCCAGAAAATTTTGAATATAAATTTGATAATGAAGAAACTTTTCTTAAAAGTGCCAACACTTTCTTTACCATAAGGAACATATGAAGATTAATTCTAACAACAAACTTTTATGGAAAATAACAGATACTCTTGGCTACGAGAAAAAAGATAAAAATTTCGATTTAATTATTTCACGATTAAAAGAGACAGGATTTATATACTTTTTTCTTTATGTGTATCTTATATTTTTTAATATTTTGTCAATATCAAAAAGAATTGTTGAGCTAAATAAAAAATTTATTCTATTTAAATTTATTTCAGGAGTGATAATTTTGGTATATGAATCTGAAATAGAGTACACAGAAAATCCTCCAGTTACTAAAAAATATACTGTGAATAATTTAGACACAATCTATGATACAGTCGTAGTTGGTAGTGGTCCGGGAGGAAGTATAGCTGCACTAAGACTTCTTGAAAAAGGAGAGAAAGTAGCAATAATTGAATCGGGGGCAGCCTACTCCTCAGGGCAGATTAAACATCACTCATTGGACCAAACAAAATATCAATTCAATAAACAAGGTATGACTTTTTGCTTAGGAAATATCCCGATGTTATTCGCAGAAGGATCAACTTATGGGGGTGGCAGTGAGGTTAATAGTGGATTATATTTCAAATTAACAGGCCCATATAGGACACAATTTCTAAAAGAGTCCGGTTTGTCCGAAGAAGAATGGGTTGAAGGTGAAAAAATTGTTGAACAAATGTTAAGTATTCAAAAAGCCCCAAAAGGAACATATGACAATCTTAACTCGGCATTAATTCAAGGATCTAGAAAGCTAGACCTTACTTGTGAGGAAGTGCCTAGATGGAGAACCTACTCTCCAAGAGAACAAAGTCAGACAATGCAAGAAACTTATTTAAAAAAAGCAGAGCAATTAGGATTGGTAACATATACAGAAACTGAAGTTACTAAAATCTTGAGTAAAGAAAGTTATGTTGAATTAAAAGTAAGAGACTCAATAAATAGAAGTTTTAAACTTCGTTCTAAAAAAGTAGTTTTAGCTGCTGGAACAATTTCAACACCTACAATTTTAAAAAACTCTAAGTTGATAAAAGATAAAGTAAGTTTTAACTTTCATCCAATGTTAAGGTGTGTAGTTGACTACGGTGAACCCGTTAATGGTGGAGATCTTTTTCCATCATTCCAATCCTGGACTAAAGATTATAAATTTAAATTTGGCTACTCGGTATCATCATTTCCTTTTATTAAAGCTGTTATGGCTTCATTTGGTCAGTTTAAAAAGCTAAAATTACAGGAAAATTTTGTATCATATTTCAGCAGTACAGTATTTGATAAACCATTTGGAAGGATTATATTTTTTAGAAATAGGCCATTTCCGATAATGTATATCTCGAAAATAGATAGAAAAAAATTAAAAGAAGGTTTTGCCTTATTACAAGAAACACTAAACAATGGCGGAATCAAAGAATTCTGGCCAAAAAATGGAATACCGCCTATGACTACTGTGCATATTTTTGGGTCTTTGCCTTTAAATCATAATAAAGATTTAGATTCATTTGGTGGACTAAAGATTGATAATAGAATAAAAATTTGTGATTCTTCTATTCTACCTTCAGCACCATGGGGTAACCCACAAGCTGTAATGATGGTTTTGAATGAAATATTAATTCAAAAGTGGTTTAAAGCTTTCGATAAATGCGAATAAAATATTTAATTGAAGAAGTTTTAAAAAAAATTCCTAAATTGTTGTTAGTTAAATATTTTTTATAACATTAAGTTTAAAGACATAGGTATTTATGAAAGAAATAAATAAAATTGAAAAATTTCTTATTTCGGGAGACGAAAGTTTAGAAAATATCATAACACTAATGAAAAGAGGGGGGGAAAGATTCCTACTTGTAGTTGATATAGAGAAAAAGCTATTAGGATCTATAACAGATAGTGACATACGACGAGAGTTAATTTCTAGTGGACTAAATGCATCGTCTAATGCTCGAAAAATGATGAATCCTACTCCAATATTTTCTACAGACAAAGAAAAAGACAGCTGGAGTAATCATTTTATCGAAAATGAAATCGAACACTTGCCCATTTGTACTGAGGATAAAATTGTTAAAAAAATAATCCGAATTACTCCCAAAAAAAATAATCTTTTGAAAAACGTATCTGTATTAATTTTTGCTGGTGGAAAAGGGGTGAGGATGGGTGAGAAGTATTCAAATATACCCAAGGCAATTATTGAAATTAATGAAAAATCCTTAATAGAAAGAATTTTAGATAATCTCGAAAATGAAGGTTTTCATAATATTTCTATTGCTCTAAATCATGAGAGTGAAAAAATAATCAATTACCTTAACAAAAAGATTCCGGATAACTCCTTCAATTTTATTATCGAAGATGAACCATTAGGTACCGCTGGAGCATTATTTGAACTAGTAAAACAAGATGGGGTTGAAGAAAATATTTTAGCTATAAATTCTGATATTTTATTTCAATCTAACCTAACCAATTTCTTAGATCATCATGTTGACCTTGAAAATGATATTACTGTAGGAACAGCTAAATACTTTTATAAGCTTCCTTACGGTGTAGTTCAGGTAGAAAATGTCGATCAATTTTCAATTGAGGAAAAGCCTATTTTAAAATTTAATATACTCTGCGGAATCTATATTGTGAATAAAAATATTCTTAGTAAGTTCAAAACTACCAAATTAGATATGGATAGTCTCATAAAAACAACTCAAGAAATAAATAACTCAATTGGGTATTATGATATTGGTTCTAAATGGATGGATGTTGGAAGCGAAGAGGCATTAGAACTTGCAAAGAAATTTATAAATTCTGACATAATTTAAAATAATGAAATACTCAATTCAAGAAAGAGACTACTTAGCAACTAGAAGAAAGTTATTATTAACTTCATCTGATTTTGAAGCTAACTATGAAGTAATAAAAAATCGTTACTATGGAAAGAAGTTGCTTGTAATTGGTGGAGCTGGCTCTATTGGTTCTTCATTTATTTATGAGATAGTCCAGTTTCAACCTTCTTGTATACATATCGTTGATCCGAATGAAAATGGTTTAACTAATTTGGTTAGAAATCTTAGAAGCAGCGATACAGAAATCTCTAAAATTAAACTCTTAACTTCTCCTTTAGATTTTGGTTCTAAAATTAGCGACCAGTTTATTTTAGAAAATGGGCCATACGATGAAGTATTTAATTTTGCAGCAATAAAACATGTGAGATCAGAAAAAGACATTTACTCTCTTACGCAAATGTTTGATACTAATGTAATTAAACATTCAAATTTATTAAGAACACTGCAACAAAATAATTCATCAGATAGGTATTTTTCTGTTTCAACTGATAAAGCAGCAAACCCTGTAAGCCTTATGGGTGCTTCAAAAAAAATAATGGAGCTTGTACTTCAATGCAAACATTATGAATTTGATATAAATATAAAGACTTCTACGACCAGATTTGCAAATGTAGCGTTTTCAAATGGTAGTTTATTGCAATCTTTTTCAACAAGATTTGAGAAAAGAGAACCTATTCCAGCACCACTTGAAATAAAAAGATTTTTTGTATCACATAAAGAAGCTGCCCAAATTTGTATCCTGTCTAGTTGCAATCTCTCAGATGGCAATATATTAGTTCCAAAAATTAATGATTTATTCAGGTTATATTCAATAATTGATGTTGCTAAGAATTTTATAGAAAGTAAAAAGTTAAATCCTGTTTTAGTTGAATCAAAAAAAGAAGCTTACAAAATTATAAATAAAAACAATGAAGATTATCCGCTAGTGACAACGAAACCTGATACTTCTGGTGAAAAGGAGTATGAAGAGTTTATTGGTTTAGGTGAAGAAGTATTAAAGTCTGGTTTTAAAAATTTTGATGTTGTTAAATATTCAGATTTTAACAAAGAAGAGTTAATTACATTTGTAAATAATTTCAATTTACTTTTACAAGGAGATGTATCAATATCTAAAACAGATTTAATTAAAAATGTTAAAAATATTGTCAAAAACCTGAACCATGTAGAAACTGGCGAAAATTTGGATAATAGGATGTAATTGAAAAAAGTTTTTATTAATACAGGAACTAAATAGAAACAACAATCAATTTTGGAAATATCCTAGTAAATAAGTAGTTTCTATTGTCTGAAGGGAAAATTCAAATTATTCACTTTATATCAAAATTAGAAATAGAATATATGAATTTCAATTATCAATTACTATAGCTAAGTGATACAAATGAAAAGCTCTTTATTTTATTGGTTAATTTTAATAAGGTACAGTATTTTGTTTACATTAATATCTCAGAGCTACAGTGTTTTAAAATTAAGTTATTTTGATTGGAAAGTTTATGGTTTTCTAGTTTTCATTTGGTTTTTAATAGAAATGAAAATATTAAATTTGGGAAGAGAAAGTAACTTATATTTTACAACTTTAGCAATTGTTGGTGTTTTAAAAATGGTTTTAGCTCTTGTTGATAATAATTTTTCTGATGAAATTTTTTTTTCACCTCCCGATTCAGGAATCTATAGAGCATTAGCAGATGGACTTTATAGATGTTTTGAATATTCGAGAAACTTAAATTTGTTTTGTGAGGGAGATCCTTATTTTCAAAGAGGGCCTAGTTTTTCAATACTTTTATCTTTACTTACTTTGGGTGGAAACATTACTGTGATTCCATTTGTATTTATTCAAGTAATTTTATGTGCTCTTACATTTAAATTAATAATTGATGAGATACAAAAAAATAATATTTCTTTTGGGGTTGCTTCAGTGTTTATATTGTGTTCAATAAATCCATTAATTCATAGTTTCTCAAGATTGGTTTTAATGGAAACTATTGGCTCGTTTCTTATAGTTTTAAGTTTTACACTTTCAAGAAAAGGCAAGCATGTAAAAGGTTCATTGTTTATTTGGATAATCCTATTGATTTTAAGTTTGTTTATGAATTTACAATTTTTTGTTGGGGTGTTTTTATTTTTTCTAAAAAATATTTATCAAAAAAATGAAAATTTTAAAAATGTGCTTATCACCTTAGTTGTCCTAATATTTTTTGTGTTTGCCTGGGGTGAGAGAAATAAAAATTATGTTGGATATTGGGACTTTAACCCAACAACAGGTTGCTATTTAGAAAAAAATCTTATTGAGTCAACAGAAGCATTCAAATTAGGTACTACTAAAACAGAAATAAGAGATAGTGGCCATACTTATAAGCTACTGGAAGATGGAACAAATAAACATCAAACTTCCTCACCTGAAGTGTGTAAGAAGTTTTTAGATATAATACCTAATTACTATTTTGAAAATACTTCATATATATTTTCTACTTATAAAGTTTTTATAAATAACTTTGTAAGTCCAACACAAGCATGTCAATACAAAAGTATTATTTGTGAAAGTGGATATTGGTTTTGGATTATTGGAACAATATCAAATTATATTTTTGGTATATCTTTACTGGTTTTATTTATAAAGAAAAAAACTTATATCTATGATATTTCTGTTTACGTTGCAATTTTATTAGTAATAATAGCTTTAGCACCCATAGATCCACCAAGAATGAGAGTAGTATTTGAGCCCATATACTTTCTAGTTATTGGAGTTGGATTATCTCAAATTTTTAATTTTTTAAAAAATTTACTTATAAAAATAAAAGTTAAATAAATATATTAATTTATATTTGTTTAGCAAAGTAAATTTAAGAAATAACAAAAATTTTATAATACATCTTGCTCAAATTATTATTCAGCTTTTTAAATAATAATATTATTAAAATTGTCCCTAAGTGGAAGAAAGAAAAACAAAAGTAATTCGAATAGTTTTAGGTACTTTAATTCCAATAATTTATACAATTATCTACATCCCACCAGATGTAACTGCAGGGCAAGTTATTTCTGCAGTAATAATTTTTTATGTAATTCTATATTTTGCTATTAGGACTATGAAATATTATAAAATTATATAGTGTCTGATATAAAAATATAGTTCCCGACCTTCTCTTTTGACTCAACTAATGGTTTAAATTTATTATTTTCCAGGAAATCGTATATGAGATGTTTTTGTGAATCTATTATTTCAATAAATAGTAGATTGCAATATGCTAAATATTCTTCAATTGCAAAAAGAACATCTAACTCACTCCCCTCTACATCAATTTTTATAATGTCAAATTTTGAATGTTTAAACTCAGAAATCTGCGTAGTTTCAACAATTATTGTTTCAAACGGAATATTTTTTTCTTCAAGTAAATATTTCTCACTAGTTCCATAGCTAAAATCATCACCTGTTGGAATATTAAACTCAATATTAAGTTTTTGTTGTGAGACAAATTTATTCATAACTTTATGATTTGAATTAAACTCCGGTAAATTTTTTAAATTTTTATTCAATATTTTAAAAACAGAGGGATTTGCTTCAATACTCAGTGATGAAATATTTGGATTTAATTTTATTGCAAATAAAGTGTACAAACCTATTCCAGCTCCAATATCTAAAAAAGAATTAGAATTTTTTACTACCTCAATAAATTTATTAAATATTTTCTCTTCTTTTTTAGTAACTCCAAATATGCAGAGATCTCGACTTACCGAGTCAGACTGGCTGTTAAATATATCAATGTTGCTTTTATAGATATTATTAAAACCATCCAACTGAATAAGATTCCTAAGCCTTCTTGAAACTAATTTTTTCCTTATTAAAAAAATTATAAAATTTTTAATTTTTTTAATATAAAAAATTTTTCTTAGTATAAATTTTGTTTTATTTTTCATAGACTTTATATAGATAATACAAGGATGCAGCTAAAGAAAGTGCAGATGCGTATGTATGATGAAGTATTGCATTGTATAAATTAGTAGCTGGGTCAAAAATAAATAAACAACATAACAAAATAGCTCCTATTAAATAAATATTAAAAATTGCTCTACCCATTTTTAAAGCTCTGAATATTGTTGATATACATAACCAAAATATTCCAGACACTGTATATAAGAGAATTAATAAGTATGATGAAGAATCGAAATTATAAAATGGAAACAGTAAGTGATAGATTTCATTTTTAAAATTCCAAAAAATAAGAAAATAGAAAGAAAGAAACAAGACAACTTTTGAAAAATAATCTTTAAGAAAGGCTTTATTTATTTCATTAATTTTAACTACATAAACATTGTGGAGCACCGGGTGAATCGCTAGTCCTATAGATGAAATCATAAAGTAAGTTTTCAATTGAGCAAGCTCAAGAGAAGATAAGTGTATAATCCCGAGTGATAAATATATATTTGCAAGTATCCAACCAGATGGAACTGTAAGAAAATCTAAGACTCTGTATTTTCTTATTAAGTCTCTGAATTCTGGCGAGAAAGATTTAACTAGAAAATTGAATTGTTTTTTTGAGAAAATAAATGTACTTGCTAATGCTGAAATAGAAATTAATAAATAAAAGAATCCTGGAAAAGTGTTTATATTTTCTATAAATAAGTAGATCAATAGAAGTGATAGAAGTAGATACGATGAAGACAAATATACACTCTTTTGTTTATAGTTAGTTAAATACATTATTCTTCTAGATAATAAAAGTGTTGAAGTTGATATCCCAGACAACCATAAAAAGATTAAATATAAAATTATCTCGCCAACAGAATCTA
>Ga0208130_1001234_pt1 | contig 12472 bp, 16 predicted proteins | sample ETNtaG_31_FD_185771 | JGI IMG/M metagenome (GOLD analysis project Ga0208130, IMG submission 185771) | Marine microbial and viral communities from oxygen minimum zone, Eastern Pacific Ocean - ETNP201310SV78 (SPAdes) (version 2) | ecosystem: Environmental > Aquatic > Marine > Oceanic ...
ATAAATATTTATATAACTGTAGTCTTTTAATATTTCTAGAAATTATAATCTATATAAATTTAATTATATTTGATTATATATGAGACATAAGTTTTAAGAAGTAATTAAGATTATTTTATAAATATTATTTCGTCGCAACTTTCACTCAAGAGTTTACTATGAGTAGAAAAAATTTTGATATTGTTAGAAAGTTTAGGTTTTATGAATAGATCTATTATGATTTTTTCATTTTTTGCATCTAAAGCACTAGTTACCTCATCAAAAACTAATATTCTTTTATTTGAAATAAATGCTTTAAGTAAAATAAGCCTTTGAAGTTGCCCTCCACTTAATTTAGATCCATTTTCCCCAACAAAAGAATTTAAAAAATCTGATACAACAGTAAATCCAATGAAACCCGAAACATCAACCAGCTTGGTTACTTCAGGTATATTTAAATATACGCGAAATCCGATGTACCTTGGTCTAACGAGTATTCTTTTGGCTTCATGTTTTTATTTTAGTTCACTGCTTGGAATTATAGTTTATGTTCCTCTTTTTATTCTTTACATAACAGTCTTTCAAATTATTCCTGAAGAGGAGACGATGAAAGATTTATTTAATGATGAATATTTGGACTACTGTTCAAAGGTTCGACGCTGGATTTAATTTTAGATGAAAACAGAGAGAAAAAAGAGAAGTAAAAAACTAATTGAAATGAATGGTCATATTACTTGTTACAATTGCCAGTATACGAATCCAATTAAAAGTCTAAAAAGAAATTTATGTATTGAGTGTGGTTCATCTTTACCCTTTATTTATTAGGCTATCTTACTTTTAATCTTTTAATGACTTCTTTTTTTTCCTCATTAGAAAATTTCATCCAGTTTCTAATCTCATTTGGGTTTCTTTTGCAGCCTGCGCAAAGTGTTTGATTGTTAATTTTATGAAGTGCGCAAATACCAATACAGGGTGAATCAATCATTAAAATTTCTCTTTTTATAAAAACCTTTTAATTCATAAATATTTTACTTGCATTAATATATGATTTCTTCGATTAAGTAACAATGTTTAGAATTATATCTTTATTTATATTTCCAGTAATTACAGTGCTGTTGTTATTATGGTACTTAAAATGCTTTTTATAAAAAAACTATCTATTATTAAAATAAAGATATAAAAACCTCTCAAAAATTAAATCAAGGTATTATGAACCAAAAAATTAGAAATATTGCTATTATTGCACATGTTGATCATGGGAAGACTACATTGATAGACTCTATGATGAAGCAAAGCGGCTTATTTAGAGATAATCAACAAGTTGACGAAAGATTAATGGATTCTGGTGATCTTGAGAAAGAACGTGGTATTACAATTTTAGCAAAACCAACCTCCATAACTTGGAATGATATTAGGATCAATATTATTGATACTCCAGGCCATGCTGATTTTGGTGGGGAGGTGGAGAGAGTACTGGGTATGGCGGATGGAGTTATTTTGCTTGTTGACTCAGCAGAAGGTCCGATGCCTCAAACAAAGTTTGTTTTAGGAAAAGCTCTTAAGCTTGGTTTAAGACCCATGGTTATTGTTAATAAAATTGACAGACAAGATAAAAGGCCTGATGAGGTTGTGAATGAAATATTTGATTTATTTGTTTCATTGGATGCTAATGATGAACAACTTGACTTTCCTATTTTATATGCATCCGGAAGATCAGGGTGGTGTGTAAGCGATTTGAATGATGAATCTAGTGATCTTAAACCTTTGATGAGTTTAATAGTTGAACATGTTCCAGAGCCAAAGGTTGATGAAGAAAACGATTTTGCAATGCTCGCTACTTTGCTTGATTATGACTCTTATTTAGGGAGGTGTTTAACTGGTAAGGTAATTTCGGGAAATGCAAAAATTAATGATTCAGTAAAGGCGATTGATTTAAATTCAAATTTAATTGAGAATGGACGTTTAACAAAACTTTTTAAATTTGAGGGAACAAAGAAAGTTCCAGTTGATGAAGTTTTTTGTGGTGATATCATTTGTATAGCTGGTTTAACAAAAGCTTCTGTTTCAGACACAATCTGCAATACCAATGTTACAACTCCTTTAAAATCTACACCAATAGATCCTCCAACAATGTCTGTAACTATTACTGTCAATGACTCTCCTTTTGCTGGAAGGGATGGAAAAAAAGTCACTTCTACTGTCATTAGAGAAAGACTAATTGCTGAGTCTGAAACAAATGTTGCAATTACTTTTTCTGAGGCTGGAGGAAAAGAATCTTTTGAAATTGGTGGAAGAGGTGAACTTCAATTGGGTGTTTTAATTGAAACGATGAGAAGAGAGGGTTTTGAACTTACTGTTTCAAGACCAAAAGTTTTATACAAAATAGGCGATAAAAATGAAAAGTTAGAGCCTATTGAAGAAGTAACAATTGATGTCGATGAAGAATATTCTAGTTCTGTTCTTGATAATATGAATAGAAGGAAGGGCGATATGGTTGATATGCGGTCATCAGGTGAAGGGAAAACTAGAATTATTTTTCATGCGCCTTCTAGGGCTTTAATTGGCTTTCAGAATAGATTTTTAACGCTTACTAAGGGAACAGGTGTAATTAATAGAGTTTTTCATGAGTATGGTCCTTATAAGGGTGATATAGAAGGAAGAAGAAATGGCGTTTTAATATCTACTGAGACTGGTTCAGCTGTTGCTTATGCACTTTTTAACCTTCAAGATCGTGGTGTAATGTTTTTAGGTCCTCAAACAGAGGTTTATGAGGGAATGATAGTAGGAGAACATAATCGAGATAATGATTTAGGTATTAATGTTTTAAAAGGAAAGAAGCATTCTAATGTTAGATCATCTGGAGCAGATGAAGCGGTAATACTTGTACCCCATCAAAAAATGTCACTTGAACAAATGATGGCCTATATTGAAGATGATGAGCTATTGGAAGTGACACCAAATAATTTAAGGCTTAGGAAAAAGTATTTAGATCCAAATGAAAGAAAAAAAATGAGTAAAGCATAGTTATCAAAAGATGAATAAAAAAAATTTACCAACAAAAATATGTAAAGTATGCAAAAAAGATTTTTCTTGGAGAAAGAAATGGAAATCATGTTGGGATCAAGTCTTATATTGCTCAGAGAGATGTAGAAGAAATAAAAATTAAATGACTAAAAAAAATTTACCTTATATATTGATTTTCCTGGGAAGTATTCCTTTTGTTTTCTTTTCATTTTTACGAATAATATCTCTTGAAGAGTTTCTTTACCTTGATATTGACTATATTTTATCAATATACAGCTTATCAATTATTTCTTTTATTTGTGGAAGTCATTGGGGATTATTTTTAACGAAAAATTCTCTAAAAATTAATTTATTTTTTTTAAGTAACCTTCTTACAATTTCAAGTTTTTTTGGAATTTTATTTTTAAAAATGAATTATTTTTTTTTATTACAAATTTTGATTTTTATTATTCTTTTATTGATTGATTTTTATATTTATCGACAAAATATTACTCAACTGAAGTATATATATTCTAGGGTGATTATAACAATTCTTGTTGTATTATGTTTAATTATCCCTGTAATTATTTAGATCTTATTTTTTTAAGAATACCGCTAAATGTAGATATTTTTTTATTTTGATTATTAAAAATTTTGCCCTTAACAAAAATCATAGACTTAGTTTCTTGAGTAATTTCACCATCACCATAAATTATTTCATCATTTATTGAAGGGTTTAAAAATTCAGTTGAACACGATACTGTCACAAATGATTGTTCTTTTATGGCCTCAAGGCAAACTACAAACATTGTATAATCTATAAAAGACATAATCATACCACCGTGAAGAGTTCCCATGGCGTTAAGATGATGATCTTTGCATTCAAAAGCAGAAATATAATTATTTTTATTTTTTTTGTAAAAAAAAGGACCAACAAAATCTTCAAATGGTTCTGTTTCATACCATTTTTCATATTTTTCTAGATCTTTATTTATACTCATAACTTAAACTATCAGAAAAATGATATTCTTTGAAATATTAAGAAAAATATTTTATTATTATTTTATGAAAAAAAGAAGTAATGATTGGAAGTCAATAATTGAGAATCCAGGTGTAGTAGAAACATCATTTGGCTCTATATCTTTTTTACCTCCTGTACAAAATACTAAAAAGGATTTTATTCATCCACCAGTTAAAGTATCTTCAGTAGGTAAGGCCAAGTATCAACAATATTCTGAAGGAGAAAGAGATGAGTAATGAGGAAAATTTAACATCAGAGGAAATTAAATCTTTAAGAAATTTACTTGATATTGAAAAAATTAAAGAATTGAGATTAAGGTATTCTTATCATATGGATGCAAGAGATCTTGATAAATTGATGGATGTTTTTGCTGAAGGTGCAGTTTGTGGTTATGGTCCATACGGTGACTGGGTTGGAAAAGAAGTAATTCACAATAATTATAAAGAAACTTTTAAGGATACGTTAGATACACCATTTGTAAGTATGCATGTAAATACCAATCATCTTATAAAAATTACTGGACCTGACTCAGCCAAGGGAAGGGTTTATCTTCTTGATGGTATAACTAAAAATATGGATGGATCAGATATAGAGCCAGGATCTAGTAACTTTCTATGGTTTGCTCTTTATGATGAAGAGTACGTAAAAGTTAATGGAGAATGGAAAATTAAAAATATGAATTTAGAATTTTTCTGGCCTGAACGTCATGTTTCTGACAGTTTTTCTACAGATTTTTAAGGATATTAAATGTTTAAAAAATTTATAACTTTTTCTTTTTTGATTTTTTTTGGTTCAGGTAATTTGAACGCTGCAATTACTGTTGTTGGAAGCAGTGATGCCCATATTTGCTATAAGAATGCTAAATATGGATATACTAGTCAGTCATCTATTTTTACCTGCTTAAAGGCAATATCTGAAAAGACAATTTCAAAAAAAGATCTTGATGCCACAAGAATTAATCTTGGTATTATATATAACAATAAATCAAAGCCAAGAATGGCTTTAGAGCAATTTGAAATTGCTTTTAAAAATGAGAGCATGAGAGCTGAGGTCCTTTTAAACCAAGGAAATAGTTTATTGTTATTAAAAGATTATAATGGTGCATTAGAGAAATATCAGGCTTCCTATGAAAATAATTTAGAGGATATTTCTGCTATATATTTTAATAAAGGAATGGCTCATGAATACCTTGGAAATATTGATGAAGCAGTAAGTTTTTACAAAAAAGCGGTTACCTTGAATCCATCTTTAATTGATTATTTTGAGAATAAAAGAAGAAAGTTAAAAGAAGCTGGTCTTTGGAACGCAAGCAATGAAAGAGAAAAATCCTAAAAAACCAAGAGTTATTAGACAAAAACAAGCAACTTATCAAAGAGTTGTAAAAAATAAAAAGATTTATAATAGAAAAAAGGAAAAAATTTGTGATTAAATTTTTAATTGGTTTTCTTTTAGGTGTTTTTGTTACTTTTTATATTACACCAGAATTTAAAAATTTAATTTCAGAATACTTTAATTTACTATTATATTATATTGAAAATTAATAACTATTTAATATTCAAAACTAAATTTTATACCATAAAATGAATTCGATTCATCTGTATTTGGGGGAGGAGATGAGTCATATGTATTTTCATAAGAAATTATTGAGGAAAATTTCTCAGTTATTCTTAATCTTAATCCAGCCACAAAAAAAGACCTTATCTCTGAAAAGTCATCAATATCAGGTTGAATATAAAGAGTTGATTCAAATGTTGCCGTATCTGATATTTTAAAATCATTAGTAATATAGGTATTTAAACGAGTTGTTTTTCTTGTTTCTGACAAAATTCTTTCTTCATTTTCATCAAATAAGCCTAATCCTACTCTAAGAGATTTATATGGGCTTAATCTTACACCCGCCCCAAATAGCTCTCTTCTTTTGATTTTTTGCAGAGGTTTCTCACTAAGCTGCGAAAATATTTCCCAAGAAACTAGGTTGTTAACTTTTCTAACAGCCCTTAAATGAAAAAAAGTATTATCAGAAGTAATTGAGTCATCCTTTTCTTCTCTTTTATATGAAAAAACACCAAATCTCTGCCATTTATCAGAGTTATAGTCCAATCTCGTCTCAACAGAATAATTAGTTCTATCGACCGTACCACTTGAGCCATTTAATCCTAAATTTGCTTGAAAGTGAAAGCCTGATAAGTTTTCTTTTCTAGCAGATTCCATATTTACTATCTGCGCCAATAAAATATTGTTTGAAAAAATTAATGAAAAACACAAAAAGATAATATTTTTAATTTTTAGCATTATTTATTTTTACTCTCTTTTATATGTATATCTCTTTGAGGGTATGGAATTTCTATATTATTTTCTTTAAATTTTTCCCAAATCGAAAATAAAACATCGCTTTGTGGTCCATAGCGTCCATCTATCACATCATTAATCCAAAATAGTAATAGGAAGTTTACTGAACTATCGGCAAACTCTCTTAAAAAACACAAAGGTTCAGGATTTTTAGCTGTCTTCGGATGTTCATTGGCAGCTTCTAATATTAATTCTTGAGCTTTTTTTAAATCACAGTCATAAGAAACACCGATATTTATTGTTATTCTGGCTTTTTTATTGCTGTGAGTATAATTTATAACTCTATTTGTAATTAGGTCCTCATTCGGAACCATAACCTCTTTTCCATCATATGTTTCGATAAGGGATGCCCTTGAGCCTGTATTTCTAATAAAACCCAATGTTCCGTCGTTTAACTCAATTAAATCGTCATTTTGTACAGTTTTTTCAAATAAAATAATTATTCCACTAATGAAATTTGATGTAATTTTTTGAAGACCAAAACCTATACCAATACCCAAGGCACCACTAAATACAGCTAAAGCAGTAAGGTCTATGCCAAGAAAATTCATTCCAATTTGAAATGCTATAAAATAAATTAAAATTTGTAATGCTTTGGTTATAAGATTTCTGTTATTTGAGTTAATTCCAGGAATTTTTTTAACAAATTTCGCTGCAATATCGGATAGAATCCCAGTTAACCATAATAATGTGGCTATTATCAAAGTTCCTTGAATTATGAGATAAGCAGAAAATTTTGAGTCCCCAATGCTTACTGAGAGCTCATCAGCATCTAAAAATTGTTTAATAGGTTCAAGAAACGGTAAAAACTCTAATGAAAAGAAAAAAAGTACAAAGGCAATTAAAAGGAATTTAGCTGAACCTGATTCAGGTTTTAACAAATTTTTAAAAAAATTAGTCATTTAAAATTATTATCAGATTCGTTTCTTTATCTATAAATACAAATTTTTTAATCTTAAGAAAAAAAATAAATAAACTCTTTATTTTTTGATTTTGTAATGCATTAATAATTTCTCATTTTATTTATTGGAGGTTAAAAATGGCAACAGATATAATAATTACTGCAACTTTTGATGTGGATCCTGAACAGATTGATGATTTAATGAAAAGATGTAAACCTCTGATTGATGGTGCGCTAACTGAAGAGGGGTGTCAGGATTACAGTTGGACATTAGATCCATACGTGCCAGGTAGAATATGGGTTATGGAAAGATGGGAGAGCGAAGAATCTCTAAGAAAACATTTTGAAGATGATTGGTATAAAAATATGGGAGCAACGCTTAATGAAGTTGGTTTATTAAGCGCTTTTTCTGCAAAATATAAAATTGCTAAGGAAGAACCTGTTTATGATGAAACAGGTGTTGCTAGAGCCGAATTTTCATAAGGAATATAAAAATGAGCGATAAAGAAGAAATTAGAAATTTAGTAGAAAAATATGCTGATGCTGTATGTCGTCGTGATGAAAAGGATTGGTCTTCAACTTGGTCTGAGGATGCAGTATGGGATCTTGGAAGCATGCCACCAGTAAAAGGAAAAAAAGAAATAGTTGCTTTGTGGGTTCAAGCAATGTCAGGTTTTCCATTTGCAGGACAATTAATTCAAAACGGTACGGTAGAAGTTGATGGTGATAAGGCATCTGGAAGGTGGTACATTACAGAGCACCTTCAGTTCGCAGAGAAGGATGAACAGGGTAATCCAACTGGTATGTTTAATATTGGTGTTTATCAGGATAAATATATAAAAGAGAATGGCGAGTGGTTATTTTCTGAGAGACATTATGGAGTTCTATATAATGATGGTGGTTCAGGAAATATGTCTGGTACAGTAAATCCTTACCCTGATTTAATTGATTAATTTAAAACTCTTTAAAATCTTTTCCTAATGGAACATCTTTTGATTTCCAAACAGGATTTATTTTATATGTAGTATTTCTAAGATATTCAGATAATTCAGTATTAGATAAATTTTCATCAATATCTGAGTAACTTATTGGATCACCAATTATAACTGGAACTTTTGTATTTATCCTTCTTTTTACTTCATGAAAAAGAAGAGAAGAACGCAATGTTTCGCTTAAATGGCTTGCTGTTTGGAATAAAAAACTATTTTGACCAGTAAAATGTAATGGAAGAATTGTTGGTTTCGATCTTTTTATAAGCCTCGAAGTAAAATTTCTCCAGCTAGGATCAAGAGCAGTCCTGTTATAGAATCTTTTTGTTGTTGATACAGTGCCTCCAGGAAAAACAACAATTGTTCCTCCTTCATCAAGAATTTTTCTAGCTGTTTTTCTGGTTTCAAGATTTGTAATCATTGCATTTTTATTTTCACTAAAATCAATGGGCAAGAGAAAGTCTTTTGTTTCTGATGCTCTGAGAAGAAGAGAGTGAGTAAGAACTTTGAATTCCGACCTAATTTTGCTTGTTAGCCAGCAAATTACTAAACCATCAAGAACACCAAAAGGGTGGTTTGCTACTATCATTAAGGGACCTTCAGATGGAATTCTTTTTATTTTTTCCTCGTCAAAATCAACATCTAATTGTAATAAATCAACACAGCCATCCCAGAAACTATTCCATCTATCAGGATTTTTTTGATACTCTCTATATATATTATAAAGATATGGTTGACCGGAAACGAATTCAATAGACCTTATAAGTGCTTTTCTATGTATAGGATCGTTTGGATCTGCATAACTAAAATATTTTGTATCAAGGTATTCCATTTATAAATCCCACGGATTTTTATTTGATTTTTCTTTTTTCTTGTTTGAAGGCATATGTCGAAGAATACTATCTTTATCTAATTCATTCGATATATCCCTGGAAATATAAGGTTTATTTGTATCTTGTGTAAAGATTTTTGTAGTATTTTTTTTAAAAATTGGGGTTAAAATTAATCCTGTAAAAAAACCCCCAATGTGAGCAGAATAAGCAACACCTGAAGATCCTTGATCAAAAACATTCATAAATTGAAGGCCTATCCATATACTAATAACTATAAATGCAGGAACTTTTATAAGTTTTACAAAAATAATAACCCATGCAAAAACATATATCTTTGCCTTTGGGTGAAGAACTACGTATGAACCTAAAAGTCCAGCTATTGCTCCGCTTGCACCTATCATCGGAACATTACTTTGTGGATCAAGCAATATTTGAGCAATTACGGCACCTATACCGCATAAAACATAAAAAATTATAAAATTAAATTTACCAAATTCATCTTCTATATTATCACCAAATATCCACAAATATACTAGATTACCAACTAAATGCATTAAACTGCCGTGAAGAAACATTGAGCTTAAGATGGAATACCAATGTTGGAATAATTCATTTGTAAGTAAATAAGGAGTTGCTCCAAAAACTTTTATTATTGAATAACCGTCTTCAGAAGATAAACTAAATTGAAATAAGTAGATCAAACAGCATAAAAAAATAATAAAATATGAGATAAAAGGTTTATTTTTTGTAGGGTTGTCATCTTTGAATGGAAAAAAAAACATTTATATCAACTATTTATTTTAAAATTCTAATTAATTTTCTAAGTTACATAATGAAACAAGAGTTTATTTCAAATTAGTATCAATTCATTGGATATTAGACACTAATTTAAAAGGCGCCTTTCTACTATGAGTAAAAAAAATATAGCTATAATACTTGCTGCTGGCAAGGGTTCTAGAATGAACTCTAATATTCCTAAGCCTTTACATAAAATTGCCGGTAAAACTATTATTGAACATATTTTATATAATATAAATGAAGCCGGTTATGATGAATCAATCATAGTTTTAAATAAGGAAAATGAAAATTTCTTCAGATATTTGAAGGAGAATAATACAGGTTTAACTTTTGCATTTCAAAAAAATCCATTAGGAACTGGTGATGCCGTCAAAGAGGGTGTTATGGATGTTGACCTTTCTTCTGTAGAGAATGTATTGGTTGTATTTGGTGATACACCTTTATTATCGTCAAAAACATTAAGTAATTTAATCAATTTTAATAGTAATAATGATATTACCGTCCTGGGCTTTGAAACAGATAATCCAGGGCGATATGGCAGGCTTTTGGTTAAAGATACTAAGCTTTTGAAAATAATTGAGGCATTGGATGCTAATGAGGATGAGAAAAAAATAACATTATGTAATGGCGGAATAATGATTATAAAAGCTGATCGCCTTAAAGAAAATCTTAATCTTTTAAACAATAATAATGCAAAAAAAGAATTCATTCTTTCTGATTTAATTGAAATTAATAATAATACAGGTGGTGTATCATCCTTTGTAGAGTGCGATCATGAGGAGACAATTGGTATTGATAGTAAAAAAGGCTTAAGTAAAGCCGAAAAAATCTATCAAAATAAACTTAGAAATAATTTTATGGAAGCTGGTACAACAATTTTAGACCCTGAAACAGTTTTTTTCTCCCATGATACTGAGATTGGAAAAGATGTTGAGATAGGTTCTAATATAGTTTTTGGAGAGAATGTATTAATTAAAGATAATGTTGTAATCAAATCATTTTGTTCAATTGAAAATTCAATTATTAATGATGGTGCATCTATAGGACCTTTTGCAAGATTAAGAAATAATGTTGATATTGGCAAAGACTCAAAGATAGGAAATTTCGTAGAACTTAAAAACTCGAGGCTTGAGCAAGAAGTCAAGGTTAGCCATTTATCCTACATTGGCGATGCCGAAATTGATGAGTCTGTAAATATTGGAGCTGGAACCATTACTTGTAATTATGATGGAGTTAATAAACATAAAACAATTATTGGTAAAAGAGCATTTATAGGTTCAAATTCATCCTTAATAGCTCCTATTAATATTGGTGATGATGCTAATGTTGCTGCAGGATCCTCGATTTCAAAAAATGTGGACTCAAACTCTCTTGCAATAACAAGAGCCCCTATAAGATTTATAAGTAATTGGTCTAAAAAATTCAAAAAAACTAATAAAGAGGAAGAACAATGTGCGGAATAATTGGTTTAGTTAGTAAAAAAGAGGTTTCTTCTACTCTATTAGAGGGATTAAAGAGATTAGAATACAGGGGTTATGACTCTTCTGGCATAGCGACAATTAATAATAAAAAAATTGAAAGAGTAAGATCAAAAGGTAATTTAAGCTTTTTGGAAGAAAAACTTACAAATACCTCTTTACCGGGGAATATAGGTATTGGTCATACTCGTTGGGCTACGCATGGCTCACCAGAAGAAAAAAACGCTCACCCTCATATTACCGATAAGGTCGCGGTTGTTCATAACGGTATTATAGAAAATAATAATCAACTCAGAAATCAATTAATTGAGGCCGGTGTTAAATTTTCTAGCGATACTGATACTGAGGTCGTTTGTCATATTATAACCTCATATATTAATTCAGGATTAAGCGCTTATGACTCCATAAGGGCAACAATGAATGATGTAAGGGGCACTTATGCCTTTGGTGTTTTAATATTAAATGAACCTAATAAATTATTTGCTGTAAGAGGGGGGAGTCCTCTTGCCATTGGATCAGCCAATAATGAAAATTTCATTGGGTCAGATACTTATTCTTTAAGTGCTTATTCAGATAACATTACTTATTTAAAAGATGGTGATGTAGCTGAAATTGAAAATGATTCTTATCGTGTATTTGATCACTCCAACTCTTTGGTTGAAAGAGAAAAGCAGAGTATTATAGAGAGCGTTACCTTATCCGAAAAAGGTATTTTCAAACATTTTATGTCTAAAGAAATTCATGAACAACCTGAAGTTATTGCCAAATCATTATCAAATTACATTGATATGGATAATGGTATTTTAAGTATCCCTAGCTTACCATATGACCTATCTACAATCACCAATGTTACGCTGGTTGCTTGCGGTAGTTCTTATTACGCTGGTTTAATTGCCAGAGATTGGTTTGAAAAATTCACAAATGTTAAGGTTGATGTTGAGATAGCTTCTGAGTTTAGATATCGAGAGCCCCCAATGGTCTCTAATGGATTAACAATCTTTATATCTCAATCTGGTGAAACTGCTGATACACTCGCAGCATTAAAGCATTGTAAGTCTCTAGGTCAGAAAACAATATCAATTGTTAATGTTGGTGATTCATCAATGTGCAGAAATTCAGAT
>Ga0208130_1001235_pt1 | contig 12472 bp, 10 predicted proteins | sample ETNtaG_31_FD_185771 | JGI IMG/M metagenome (GOLD analysis project Ga0208130, IMG submission 185771) | Marine microbial and viral communities from oxygen minimum zone, Eastern Pacific Ocean - ETNP201310SV78 (SPAdes) (version 2) | ecosystem: Environmental > Aquatic > Marine > Oceanic ...
TTCTTAAAATTATTCACATCCAGCAGGTATATACCCAGGACCTTTATTTTTAGAAGCTAACTTGAAAACAATCATTGTCTTTGCTTCTTGTACTTCAGAAGGAACTCCAGCTTTATAGGGTGGCGAAAATACGTAATTCTTAGCTGATCTTTTTGCTGATCTATCAAACCTTTTATCAGTACTCCAATCTACTTCTATATTAATTGGTTTACCTTCTTTTGTAATACCGAAACGCAACATGACACATCCCTCTACCCCTCTATCTAAAAGGGAACGAGGATATTCAGGAGGTATTTGTTTAATAGGAAAATAGTATGGTCTTATTTCTTTTGAAGCCATTCCATATTTTGCAGTCCATAAATTTGATTCAATAGGAATATAGTATTCACTAGCTCTTTGTTTTAAATCTTTCCAGACTTCTAAAGATTTGATACTAAGCTCTTCAGAGAGTCTTATGGTTCTATCAAATCCCTCATATGATAAACACCAATCTTCTTTTTGATTTGCTGAATAAGCTAACCTTGCCAAGTTATTTAATCTTTGTATGGCAGCAGATTTAAATGCTATTTGGGATTCTGGAGTTAATTGTATGGATGTTAGAGAAAGAGAGGCCAATTGAATGGACTCACTATAATCCCCCTTGTTCATGTAATGGAGAGCCATTTCTTCAGAAAATTTTGATTCTGTTAGGCTATTTAAATTGCAAATGGGTTTTGTGTTGGCACCTTTTTTGTTAGTTTTACTGTGATTATATCTATCATCTATGAAGTTTAGGCAACCACGACGGTTATTAATCCAACGATTTATCTCAAAACCGGTCTTAGCCCATTGATAAATTAAATCTTCATTATTTAATTCTTTAGCGGCCTCATAGTAAGCATTTACAATACTAAGAGTTGTAAACTGTAAGGCGGAAAGCATATCTATGCGATATCCTCTCAAACTGTAAAACCCTGTGATTTTTGGATCGTAACGTGTCAAAAAATTTATATCAAAAATATACGAGTCATTAATAAAACCTATGACCTCTTGGCCTGTCTGAAGTAACTCTTCAAATTTATTCTGTTGTTTGAGCTTTATTACTTTTCTTTGGTAATCTCTTAAACTTTTTGAGTTTCTCTCTAGTGTTTTATGATCTTGCAAATTAATTAATTCAGGAATGATTCCTGAATAATCCTCTTCGAAATCAACATCAGCTTTAAGAGAATTTGTATAACATTGTGGAAATTGAAGTTGAGTATAAAATTCAAAATTTATATCTTTGAAATCTAAGTTAAGGTCAATATTCTCAGCTTTAAAATTTGAGAGATGTAGGCAAAGTATTAGAGTAATAAAACATTTATTAGACATTTGTGTAACTATTCTTTCCATTAGAGTTAGTTCCCTAGGTTATTTCGATGAAAATCAATAATATCAGGATCTACAAGAGCATCTGAGACTTTGAGCTCTCTCTGTAAGTGCAACGAATTAAGATTCTTACATCTGCTTAGAGCCACATAAGCTTGGCCTGTAGCAAATGCTCCCGAGCCTAGATCGACAGAACAACTTTCTAATGTTAATCCTTGAGATTTATGAATGGTAACTGCCCAACCCAGTTTAATAGGAAATTGCTTAAAGGATGAGATTACCTCCTCTAAGACCTCATCTGAATCATCATCATAAGTAAAACGTACTTTATTCCATTCTTCTCTTTCTACTTTATGAGTTTTGTTGTTAATTTTAATCTTTATATGTTTTTTCTTTTTATCCAAACACTCAGACACTGTACCTAAGGTGCCATTAACCCATCTTCCTTCAGGATCATTTTTTATGAACATTACGTTTGCACCTACTTTGATTTTTAGTTCCCTGGGAGCAGGCAAATCGTTTTCGTTTAGATCGCCTGATTCTTTGGACTTTATAACCTCTTCTTGTCCCTCGATATGTCCAAGCTTATATTCATTTAGCTCTTCTGCTCTCTTCTTTCGGGACGTTAAGGTCATATAGAAATCTGACTCGAGAGTTGGATCAAAGCAGTTAGAGTTTATCTGACTGATTGTAGGCTCTAGATCTTTTCCAATACGTATATTATTCAAAAGTTCACAGAATTTCTGATCTTCTTCTTGTCTAAAAGATTCCGTAAGCTCAAAGAAGTTAATTGCTTTCATTTCCTTAAAAGAATGGGAATCAAAGAAATACACTGAATCATATTTCTCATAAATTATCCGCTCTTCACTCTCCTTGATGATGGGAGGAAGTTGAAAAAGATCACCGCAAGCTAACACATGAACTCCTCCAAAAGGCTCTTCCGAGTTTCTATGGATTTGAAGAGACTGAGATATAGCATCCAGCATTGGAGCTCTGACCATTGACACTTCATCAATGATTAATAGTTCAAGATTTCTTAATAATTTAACAAATCTTGGGTCTTTTGATTTTGTGATAACAGGAATAGTATCGAAACCAATTCTAAATGCTGAATTGATTGTAGTACCTCCTATATTTAAAGCAGCTATACCTGTAGGTGCAACAACCATCTTCTTCAAAGAGAGTTGGTTTTTTACTCTTTCAAGAAGAGTTGTTTTTCCAGTCCCTGCCGCTCCCGTAAGAAAAATAAATTGTTGATCTGAACCCTCAGAGAGTAGATCTATTATCTCATCATGAACTTTATCAAAAGACATATAAAACCTTTAAGAATCAAGCTTATCCATGTTATCGATAGCTCGCTGCATTTGTCTTTCTCTTGTTGAATACTCATTTATAGATTTCTGTAAACCATCAATTTTTTTCATTAGATCCTCAGTAGAGCCGCCGAATTTTTCAAACTCTTTTTTTAATTTACCGAATTCATTCATTATTTCTCCAGCCCTTTCATTGAGAGCAAGGGTTCTAAAGCCCATATGCACGCTTATGAGATATGCTGCAAGAGAATTAGGTCCCATGATCAGGACACGGTGATCACGAAATATAGATTCTCTAATATTATCTAGTGTATCTATTATCTGCATGAGGCTCTCGCTTGGTATGTACATAACTCCCAAATCAACTGTAATGCCTGACTGAATATACTTTTCTTTTATATCTGATGCGTCCTTCAGCACATGCCTTCTGATGTCATCCTTAGACTTCTTTACTAATTTCTCGTCACCGCTTTCACTAGCATTAAGGTAATTGTCAAATAGTGCAGAGGGAAACTTGGCATCGATAGGCAGAACTAAACCTTCAGGTAGTTTTACAGTGAATTCAACTCTTCTGCCACTTCCTGGTATAACTTCTGCATTAGTTTCATATTGATTAGGATGGAATATATCTTTGATTATTGATTCAAGGGACCATTCACCGAACTTACCCGCAAGTGTTCCTCCAGACAAATAACGATTTAGCTTAGTGAGTGGTTCATTAAAAGATTGAATATCTCTTGAGAGCTCGCCTATAGAGGTTCTCTGAATCTCCATGGAATTATCTATACCTTTTAGAAAATCTTCAGAGTCATCTTTCTTCTTTCCTCCTCTAAATGTATTGAAGAAGATTAGGCCTAAAATTAAGACTAATAAGACAACTATCAAGATATCCATTAATACAGACTAAGAGTTAGTGTATAAAAAATCAATTAGCTAGATAATTCATCATAGGTTTTTTGATATCTTCTTTGAGATATCCAGAAAAACATAGCTGCGATAGGTAAAACAAATCCGCCAGTTAATGAAATTGCCAAACCTAACTGGGCGGCATCTTGAATGATGAAATCAGTAAAAAAAGCAGTTATCTGAGGTCCAAGACTTAATCCAAATGCCATCATCAAAAAGGCATGCACAGCTGCCATCTGCCCTTTGACCTCATTACTAGATATTCCACTTACAGCTAATAAACCTAAAGGGGCAAAAGAACTTATAAAAAATAAATATATAGCTATCAAAACCCATGAAGTTACTACGCTCTCTACAAGTGGGGCGAAACATATTGCAGGCATTGCAAAAATACAAGCATACATAGCAGTCCTTATTGGGGCATCAGAGTGACCTCTTGTTCTTAAATAATCAACCGTCGCTCCTGAACAAATCGTTCCAAGGATAGAAGAAATTATGGTTATTATTCCCAGAGTAAACCCTACCTCTGTCAAACTTAAGCCATAGGTCCTAACCATCATTGATGGCGCCCAAAAGGTAAAAGAATAAAAGATAAGTGCCATGAATATGAGGCCACCAAACATAGGAAATAATGTTGCTTTATTCTGTTTCAAATGAGAAAAAATAATGACCTTTTTTGTTTCATCAAGCTTTTTTGATAGCCCTAAACGCCTAGGCTCATGCAACATAAAGGCAGCAATGGATATTAAAATGCCCGGTATTCCAACTACTAAAAAGGTTGCTTGCCAGGGTTTGAAGTAGCCAATTCCTGGAATAGTTATACCACCTATCTCTGTAAGATAATCAATAAGATAACCACCTCCAATTAAAGTAGCACCTATACCAACATATACTCCCGCAGTAATTATTCCCATGGGTTTACCTTGTTTATTTTGCGGAAAGTAGTCACTCACCAACGATACACTCACGGGTGCCATTACCGCCTCACCTACCGCTACTCCAATCCTAGCTCCAAATAACCTTCCAAAGCTATTAGCGAGACCTGCCATTGTCGTCATTAAAGACCATACAAATATACCAGTACCGAGAACGTTTACCCTTTTATATCTATCCACTGCGTAACCAATAGGTAGTGCCATAATTGCATAAAAAATTGAAAATGCTGCACCTCCTAGAAGGGCTATCTGCGAATCATTGAGACTGAAATCTTGTTTTATGGGTTCGACCAACATTGCCGGTATCTGTCTATCGATAAAAGCAAAAACTTGAGCTAGAGTCATAACGGCAACTGCCGAATAACCTGCCCTTTGACTAGGATATTGAGAGATATTAGATTCAGTCATACTTCAACCCTTCCAGTCTCATAACCAAGATCTTGAAGGTTATCTTCATGGATAGACTTATTAATTTTATATTTGGATATAAAAAATAGTGAAACTGGAGCGATTACATACAATAAGGCTGTAGAGAAAATTGCAAGAGAGGTAACAGCTTCCCTTTTATCTTCCAAAGAACCTTCTTCTCCAAAACCAACCAGTGACAAGAGTGTCCCAGATAAAAGGATACCTACTCCTCCTAAAATTTTTCCAGACAGGCCATTTACAGAGATGATAAGACCTTCTGATCGAGATTGAGTATTCTTTTGGTGGTCCTCAACTACATCAGAAAACATTGAGCTAAAAACAACACCATTTATAACTCGCACACCAGCCATAAAAGATGAATGAAGAGCTACTATTACAAAAAGGAGACTATAGATTCCAAGACCGACTTCAGGAAGAATATTAGTATCTAGCCTGATATCTAATATTCTAAGAATAGTGAGTGATGGGCCTATTGTTATGAGAATACAAGTCAGTATTAGGACAGTTTTTTTCTTATCTTTATTCTCCAAAAGTTTATTTGCACTTAAGCCGGCTATCATTGCTCCCGGGATAGATAAAGCCAAAATGAGTGTGAATTCATCAGGTAGCCATAGCCAGAAGAAATTAATCATATAAATACTGAAAACGCTGGAAAGAGAGCCGACAATTCCAAATAAAGAAGTTCCGATAATCAAATTACGCCAAGAATCGTTTTTCCATAACATAAACAAGCCCTTTAAAACTCCAGTTTGTTGTGTTCGATCCTCTACAGATGTCTTTTCAAATAATGACTCTACGTTTCTAAGCTTAAAGACTGAATAAATGCTTGTGATAAGAAATAGACTTACAACTATCAGTGACACTGTTTCATAGCCACTTTGTTGATTCCAATTATTCCCAAAAATAATAGCGATCGAGCTATAAAATATTACCGTTCCAAGTATTCCAAAATTGTTGTCTCTTGCGTGTAGTAAATTTCTTTGTTCGTATCCTTTTATCATCTCAACCCCCAAAGAAGATCTGGGTATGAAGAACATAGTGCTGCTGATCCTGGTGATAATAATAAAGAGAAGAAGTTGAATAAAAAGAGCTAGCTGAGAATCTCCCAAACGTGCGTTAAAAAGCAAGAATATTCCCAATGCAAATCCAAAAAGTCCAAGAGCCATATAAGGTATTCTTCTTCCAAAACGAGACTGAGTCCTGTCAGAAAGACCTCCGATCATTGGATCAGAAAAAGCATCAACAAATAATGAAAGAGCAATTCCAAGACCGCAAAGGAAAGGATCTAGACCCAAGACTTGGTTATAAAAATAAAGCAGAAACATTGATAAGAAGGCTTCAGATGCTCCTCCGCCAACACTTCCTAGAGCCCAAGAGTTAAGATATTTCTTTTGAAGATCTGGTGATTTGGAAGGACTGCCCATTTTCAATGGTAAATGTTTTAGGATATTGGAGCGAGATACGAGAATTGAACTCGTCTCTCAACCTTGGCAAGGTTGCGTAATACCACTATACCAATCTCGCTTAATTTAACTGACCAATGTGATCAGCAGGCACAAGTATACACGAAAGATTTTTTAAAACTCTAGGTTCTTTTGTCATTTGCAGCTACTCGGGCTTATACACTTCTTTAATGCCCAATCTAGCCTTAACCTCCCCAGCTTTCATATTTGATTCCCAGACTTCTTCGATTAATCTATCGAGAATATCTTCTGTTTTTTTATAGTCTTGCCGAACAGCTAGTCCTAAGCCGCCTATCAAACAAGTCAAGAAGCCAAGTCCGTAAACAAGCTCATTATCAGCATTATTTAAAAAAACCAGACCAAAAATTGATAAGAAAATCACAAACAGTATTGGTACCAATAAGATCATTCTATTATTACTCTGAAGAAGGTTTATTTCATAAAATTTATCATTAGCAGACTTAAGATCAATTATCGCTTCAATATCCTCACGAACTTGATCAGAAGAATACCCACCGACATTGTTCATGTGCTCTAAAACATTTTTTACTACTTCTTTATATTCCGCTTTATCTAGAGGCTGATCTGGTGGAGAAAAACCCTTCTCTCTAAGTTTTTCAAGCAACATTGAACGCTCGTTCTTAGCTATCTTCTTCATATATAGTCTCCATTAATTAATCGTTTCCTTACTATAAATATCCCTGAGAATATTTTTTTGAACCTTGCCCATCGCATTTCTTGGTAAATCTTCTACAAAGTAAATAGACTTTGGTACTTTAAATCCAGCTATGTCATCTTTCAGTTTAGAAATGAGATCTTTATCAGATAGAACGCTTTCTTCTTTTAAGACTACAATAGCTGCTACTCTCTCTCCCAAATCTTCATCCTCTAACCCTATAACGGCTGACTCTTCAACCCCTTCTAAGCTGTCAATCAAACTTTCAACTTCTTTTGGATAGACATTCAGACCTCCTGAAATAATCATATCTTTAGTTCGACCAACTATCGATAAGTAGCCATCTAAATCGATGAAACCTTTGTCTCCAGTATTGAAATAGTTATCTGCCGTGAAATCTTCCTGAGTTTTTTTAGGAAGGTTCCAATAGCTATTGAATACGTTGGGTCCTCTAACTTGAATATTTCCTATCTCTTCTGCGGAGAGAATATTTGATTCGTCATCTACGATCCTTATATTAAGATCTGGAAGGGGTACTCCCACTGTTCCGGACTTCCTTTCTCCATCTAATGGATTTGAACAAATTATATTTGTTTCGGTCATACCATATCTTTCAAGTATGTAATGATTCGTTTTCTTCAAAAATTTATTAAAAGTATCCTCTAGAAGAGGGGCTGAACCAGATATAAACAGCCGAATATTTCTGACAACATCCTTACCTAGGTTTGAGTGATTCAATAGCCTTGTGTAGTAAGTAGGAACTCCCATCATAACTGTACATCTTGGCAGGAGATCAATTGCCTGATCTGTATTAAAGGAATCTGTCCACAAAACTTTAGAGCCTGATAAAAAAACACATCCTAGAGCTACAAACAAGCCGTGGACATGATAGATTGGCAAGGCATGTAGCAACACATCTTCCTTATTAAAGCCCCAAGCCTCTTTCAATGCTTTCGCATTAGACCCAATATTTCCATGAGTTAACATGATCCCTTTCGGCTTACCTGTAGTTCCTGAAGAGTACAATAAAGCGGCTGTATGATCAGATGAGCAATCCACAACCTCATGATCGCCCTCTTTTTTTATACTTTGGATAGATTCCTTGTCTTCAGAATCGATTGTAAAAATATTCTTAGGCCTTTCAGTTATATCTAATGCAGATAGGTTTGCATAATTTCTTTTTTCACAAATAAATATTGAAGGTTTAGCATCCTCCAAGAAAAAAGATAATTCTGTCTCTTTATAGGCGGTATTCAGTGGATGAAATATTAGATTAGATCGAAGGCAGGCAAGATATATAAAAATTACTTCAGGAGACTTGCTAACTTGAATAGATACTCTATCTCCCGCTACTAACCCTAGCGACTCAAACCCACTTGCATATTGTGCTGACTGCTCTTCTAAGTCCCTGTAACTAATTTTTGATCCATCAATATTTTCAATGAAAGTACTCTCTAGGTCTTTTGGAAAACCTTCTCTGTATGCTAAGTACAGATTCCCCATCTATATCATTAACGGGCAGTTTGTCCGTCATCTATCTTGATACAAGTCCCAGTTACACATTCTGAAGAAGGAGAAACTAAGAATAATAGAGTGGAGTCCATCTGCTCAGGTACACATATTCTTTTTCTTGGAAGTCCCTTACTTACATCCCCTATTCTTTCTAGCATGGCATCCGCCATTTCTGAATGAAATATTCCTGGAGCTATGGCATTTACATTAATGTTATGCCTCGCCCATTCAACAGCTAAAGATTCAGTCATTCTGACAATGGCTGATTTAGTAGTCGAATACAAAACTGAAGCCGATGTAGGACTTATATTAAAAGCCGCCATTGAAGCAATATTGACCATCCGACCTGATTTTTCAGCTTTAATGAGTCTTCTAGCAACTTCGTTTGATAGCAGATAAGGACCAACAAGATTAGTATCGACAACGCCGTCGATTAAAGCATCATCTTGTTTGATAGCCCATTGGGCATCTACCATTCCTGCATTATTTACAAGGGTATTTATTAATCCAAGTTGATTTTCTACCACATCAACAGCATTTCTTATGCTGTCTCTGTCTTGAACATCAAGGGGTACGACTGCGCATTCTCCACCTGCATCACGAATTTCTTTCTCTAAAGCCTCTAATTTTTCTACTCGCCTTGCAGCTAGAGCGACTTTCGCTCCGCACTTTGCTAGTACTTTTGAAAATCTATAACCAAGACCAGAAGAAGCGCCAGTTACTAGGGCCACTTGATCAGATAGGTCTACTGAAAAATTAGGTGTATCAAAATTGTTCATTTGCTCTCCATTATTTTTTAATAGTTCATAATTTATATGTACTAGAGGGATAAATCTATAGTCTAATTTTTTTTAAAATCATGATGTATAATTATTTCAGAGGTAAATTATGAGTGAAGAAAGGAATCAAAAGCCATCAAGGGAAGAAGCCGAAGCAGCCGTAAGAACTCTTATTGCATGGGCTGGAGACGACCCTACCAGAGAGGGTCTTATAGAAACCCCCAAAAGAGTAGTGAAATCATACGAAGAATTTTATGAAGGCTACGACAAAGATCCAAAAGAGATATTGTCTAAGGTATTTGAAGAGATTGAAGGATACGATGAAATTGTTTTAGTTAAAGATATACCACTTCAATCACATTGCGAACACCACATGGTTCCAATTATTGGTAAAGCTCATGTTGGTTATCTTCCAGATCAAAGAGTGGTGGGATTGAGTAAATTAGCAAGAGTAGTAGATATGTTTGGTAAGCGACTCCAAACTCAAGAAACAATGACAGCTCAAATAGCAGATACTATTAATGATGTTCTTCAACCAAAAGGGGTTGCTGTTGTGATAGATGCGGAACATCAATGTATGAGTAGCAGAGGTGTAAACAAGCATGGCTCTAGTACTATCACTAGCAGAATGATAGGTGTTTTCAGAGAAAATCAAAAATCTCGTATGGAGTTCTTGAACTTGATCTCTAATAAATTATAGATAAGTTTATAACTTCATATTTGAGTGAATTTCTTTAGCATTTAAATTAACATTAATACAAGGGGTAAGATATGGCAGTTGAATTAGAAAGTATTGATTTTGATCCAGAGTTTTTAAGAAAAAAATATAGAGAAGAAAGAGATAAACGTCTTAGACAGGACGGTAATGAACAGTACCAAGAGGTAAAAGGTGAATTTTCTTATTTTGTAGAAGATCCTTATATTGATGAAGAAATCAAACGCGAAGCTATCAAAGAAGATGTTGAAGTTGTCATCATTGGAGGCGGTTTTGGTGGAATGCTTGCAGGAGCAAGATTAAGAGAAGCTGGCATTGATGATTTTAAGATCATAGAAAAAGGTGGTGATTTCGGAGGCACGTGGTACTGGAATAGATACCCAGGAGCTTCTTGTGATATTGAGTCATATATTTATTTCCCACTCTTAGAAGAAACCGGTTTTGTACCCAAACAAAAATATACAAACGCTCCAGAAACTCTGGAGTATTGCAAAGTCATTTGTGAAAAATTTAAACTTTATGACAATGCATGTATGCAGACTGAAGTTACTTCCACTGACTGGGATGAAGAATCTTTAAGATGGACGGTAAAAACTAATCAAGGTGATGAATTAAGAGCAAGGTATGTAGTTCACTCAAATGGACCTTTAAATAGACCCAAACTACCTGCTATCAAAGGAATAAATGACTACAAAGGACACACCTTTCATACCAGTCGCTGGGACTATGCCTATACGGGTGGATCGTCTCACGGAGATTTGACCAACCTTAAAGATAAGAAAGTAGCTATCATAGGAACTGGTGCGACAGCTGTTCAGTGCGTACCTCATCTAGGTGCGTCAGCAGAAAAATTATATGTGTTTCAAAGAACTCCTTCATCTATAGATGTTAGGAATAATCAACCAACAGATCCTGATTGGATTTCAACTCAACCAGAAGGTTGGCATGACAGGCGTAGAAAGAATTTTGAGACACTGCTAACTGGTGGCATGGTGAAAGAAGACCTTGTTTCCGATGGATGGACTGAGGCATTCAGATTGCTGTTCGGTAATCTAAGAAATAAAGCTCCTTCAAAGCTGAAAATGGCAAGTTGGGCTCTATCAGGAGTCTTTTCTCCCAAAATGTACAAGGCAGGATTTAAATCTTACATGACGGATAAAGTTACGGAAGCCATGGATTTAAGGAATGCAATGCAAATGGCAGATTTCCAGAAAATGGAAAAAGTTAGAGCAAGAGCTGATGAGGTTGTAAAAGATAAGGCAACTGCTGAATCATTGAAGCCCTACTACAATCAATTTTGTAAGCGTCCTTGTTTCCACGATGAATACCTTAAAACCTTCAATAATCCTAATGTTGAACTCGTAGATACAGATGGAAAAGGTTTAGAAGAAATAACCGCGGAGGGTATCGTGTTTGAAGGTAAGTTGTATGAAGTGGACTGTATAATCTTTGCAACTGGATTTGAAGTAGGAACTGACTATAGCAGAAGAGCTGGATATCAAATCCACGGCTCTGATGGACTGACTGTTTCCAAAAAATGGGAAAATGGATTGGCTACATTCCATGGCATGCATAGCAGAGGCTTTCCTAATTCTTTCTTTTTTGGTCCTGCTCAGTCAGGCTTTACTGCAACATATACATACTCGCTTGATGAACAAAGTATTCATTTAGCTCATATTCTAAAAGTTGCTAAAGACAAAGGAGCTACCCGCATAGAAGCCTCCCAAGAAGCAGAAGACCAATGGATTAAGACAATTATAGAAAAGGCGAGATTAACTGCTGAATTCCAAGAGAACTGTACTCCTGGGTACTACAATAATGAAGGTAAAGTAAATCAAACCCCTCAAAATAATACTTACGGAGGCGGTCCAATAGAATTTTTCTCTCTTATGGAGAAGTGGAGATCTAAAGGAAACCTAGAAGGCCTAGAACTGAGTTAATCATTGTATAAACTCGAAATTCTCGAAGAGCCTTATTCGTCTTCTGATCTAGATGAAATCTGGGCGATAAATCAAGAAAATATTCCTGAAGTTGGGAGTGTTCAAGACATCGAACGTCTAAAAAAACTTATTGGTTGGAGCAGTCACGTAATTGTGGTTAGAGATAAGGAAATTGCTGGTTTCATTCTATTGATGAGAGAGGGTAAAGATTATGACTCTCTCAACTATGATTTTTTTAACTCTAAAGACCATCCTTTTTTATATGTAGATAGAATAGCCATTAAAGAAGGACATAGACGTAAAGGGCTTGGTCGTATGATATACGAAAAAACCATTAATCTATCTCAGGAGTTGAACGTAATTACCTGCTGCGAAGTAAATACCATCCCCAAAAATGGTCCGTCATTGGCATTCCATGATAGTTTTGGATTCCAAGAAGTTGGAACAAAGGACTACG
>Ga0208130_1001237_pt1 | contig 12468 bp, 8 predicted proteins | sample ETNtaG_31_FD_185771 | JGI IMG/M metagenome (GOLD analysis project Ga0208130, IMG submission 185771) | Marine microbial and viral communities from oxygen minimum zone, Eastern Pacific Ocean - ETNP201310SV78 (SPAdes) (version 2) | ecosystem: Environmental > Aquatic > Marine > Oceanic ...
TTACTATGTGACATTTGCATATTTTTAGGAATACTACTATCAATAATAATTTTTGACTCATCAACTTTAGTAAGATTAGATCTAAATAATGTTTTTAGAATTTCTTTATTAATTGAATACATCATTTCTTCAAATAAAATATATCCTTCTTTTTTATATTCAATTAAAGGGTTCTTTTGTCCATAAGCTCTTAAATTAATACCTTCACGCATTTGATCCATTGCATTTAAATGTTCTTTCCACTTTTTATCAATTTCTCTTAAGGATATAAATTTTACAAAATGTGTAAATATTTTCTCACCAACATCATTTTTTTTATAATCAATAACCTCATTCATATTTTTACTAACAACATCTTTAATTGACTCTAGTGAGCTTAAATCTTTTATTTCATCATCTATATTTATAGATACTGACTCCAATAATTCACTATTAAATCCTTCGATATCCATATTATTTGTATTACTACCCTTAGCAAAGTTTGATATACTATCATCAATGAATTCATCAATTATCTGGTTAATTTCATCCATGATTTCATTGTCATTTAAAAAATAATTTCTCCTACCGTATATAATTTCTCTTTGACGATTCATTACCATATCATATTCAAGAACATGCTTTCTAATACTAAAGTTTCTGGTTTCTAGTTTTTGTTGAGCTCTTTGAACAGATTTTGTTACCATGGAATGAGTAATAACCTCACCTTCTTCAATACCTAATTTATCCATCACATTTGCAATCCTATCTGAACCAAATATTCGCATTAAATCATCTTCTAAGCTTAAATAAAAAATTGATTCACCTGCATCGCCTTGTCTTCCAGATCTTCCTCTTAGCTGTAAATCTATTCTTCTAGATTCATGTCTACCAGTACCCAAAATAAATAGTCCACCTAAATCTTTCACACCATCCCCAAGCTTTATATCAGTTCCTCTACCAGCCATGTTTGTAGAAATAGTTATTGCTCCTTTTTGACCTGCTCTAGAAACAATATCAGCCTCTCTTTGATGTTGTTTAGCATTTAAAACATTGTGAGACACCTTAGAAATTTTTAACATTTTAGATAAGATTTCTGACTCTTCAACAGAAGTTGTACCTACTAAAACTGGTTGACCCTTCTCGCATAACTCCTTTACTTTTTTTACTACTGCATCATATTTTTCTTTTTTTGATCTAAAAATATAATCATCATGATCTTGTCTTTGGATTGGAATATTTGTTGGAATTTCAATTACATCTAATTTATATATTTCCATAAATTCTTGAGCTTCAGTCATAGCTGTACCAGTCATTCCTGATAATTTCTCATACATTCTAAAGTAATTTTGTATTGTAATTGTAGCATGAGTTTGACTCTCTCTGCCTACAACAACATTTTCTTTTATCTCAATAGCTTCATGTAATCCATCTGAATATCTTCTTCCATGTAAAACTCTACCAGTATGCTCATCAACTATCTGTACTTTTCCTTGCTGAACAATATATTCTACATCTTTTTCATACAAACAAAAAGCTTGTAAAAGCTTATTTATAATATGAATTCTTTCACTTCTTTCTCCATGTAATTGCTGAGCATCTTGTTTCTTTTTTAATATTTCTTCTTTTGTGATTCCTTTTGTTTTTTCAATATCATAATAGACATCTCCAAGATCAGGAATAACAAAATATTCAGGATTAGTAGATGATAAATATTGTCTTCCTTTTTCTGATAAATCTGTAACCCTTGAATTTTCATCTATAACAAAGTAAAGTTGCTCTTCAATTTCAGATATTTTCTTTTCTCTTATATATTCACTTTCTGTATCATGAACTAATCTTTTTATACCTGTTTCCTGATACAAATTCATTAATCTTTTATTTTTAGGTGCACCTTTGGAAGCAATCAAAAGTTTTATTCCTGCTAGGGTTTTATCTGATTTAAGTAATTCTTCAGATTCAACAACTAAATCATTAACCATTTTATTTTGAGTACGAACAAGAGATTCAATTTTATTTCTCCATGTACTATATTCAGGATTTATTGGTGTATCAACAGAACCTGATATTATTAAAGGTGTCCTTGCTTCATCAACTAAAACTGAATCAACTTCATCTACAATAGCATAATAATGCTTTCTTTGAACTTTCTGTTCAATTGATGACACCATATTGTCTCTTAAATAATCAAATCCAAACTGACTGTTAGTTCCATAAGTGATATCCATTTGATATGCTTCTTTTCTTAAATTAGGAGGCATACGATCAAGTAAGCACCCTACTGATAATCCAAGGAAATTATATAATAAACCCATCCATTCACTATCTCTTTGTGCCAGATAATCGTTTACAGTAACAACATGTACTCCTCTATTTGTAATTGCATTTAAAACAATAGGAAGCGTTGAGACAAGAGTTTTACCCTCACCTGTTTTCATTTCTGAAATTTTTCCTTGATGTAAAACTACACCTCCAATTAACTGAACATCATAATGTACCATATTCCAAGTCATATCAGTTTCCATAACTTTAAAATTAGTTCCTTCAAGTCTTCTTGATACATCTTTGACTATGGCAAACACCTCTACCATATGATTATTTAAATAATCTTTTTCTAATTGGATTAATTTTTTTTCTATTTCAGACGAATCTAAATCGCTTGCATTTAGATCTTTATTTTTTTGATCAGTGAGATTCTTAAGCGTTAATTTTATACTATTGAATTTATCTTTGATTTCCTGATCAGATAAATTTTTAAGTTTATCAAATTCAACATTTATATCTGATATTATAGGTGCTATTTTTTTTAAATCTTTATCGGATTTTTTTCCAAATACTTTTGTAATTACTTTATTAAATAGTGACATATTAAATTTCTATCTTATTATCTATTAAATCATTATAAATAGAATCAAGAACTCCATTTATAAATTTACTGCTTTCATTATTACCATATATTTTAGCTATTTCGACACCTTCAACTATTGATACTTTATGCGGCACATCATCAAAAAAGAACATTTCAGTTAGTGATAATCTTAAGATTAATTTATCAATTAGTGCTATTCTTTTTAAATCCCAATTTTTTAATTTTTTTATAATTAATTTGTCAATATCCTCAGATTTATTTATTGTAAATTCAACTAACTGATAGGAATATTTAATAATTTCTTCATTTAAAATAGATTCGCTATTATCTATTGGAGAACCATTCATATAAAAATTATCTATTATTTCTTTATCTTCTAGTAATGTTTTCATATGATTCAAAATTTCATTTGGATGCGTTTGAGACATTATCCATGCATAATATATTTGAAGAGATAATGATCTTGAAATTCTTTTTTCAGTTCTGTTCATATAAAATAAATTTAAAAAAATTAATCGTTTCTTAAATTAAATGTTTTCTTATACGGTAAATAAAATGATTTAAGTGTAGCAATTTTTTTTATTCTATCTTCTGCTTGTAAGGCTGCAGCTTGAGTTGTAGTAATTGATTCATTTTTTGCTCTATTAAAAATGCCAGATAAAGTATCATATATTTTCTCAGCCTGGTTAAATGCTTTTTCTTTATCGTAACCTTCTAGTTCGTTTGCAACATTGATAAGACCTCCAGCATTAATCACATAATCTGGTGCGTATAAAATATTTCTTTTAACAAGTGCTTCGCTATCAAGCTTAGAGTTTTCTAATACATTATTGGCGGCACCTGCTATAATTTCACATTTAAGTTGTGGAATTGTGTCTTTGTTTACTGTAGCTCCAAGCGCACAGGGTGCATAAATATCAACTTCTTGATTTAAAATTTCATCTTTATCTACAGCTATACATCCATATTTATCAACCATCTCATCTATTTTTTTATTATCAATATCAGTAACATAAATCTTTACACCTTCTTTTGATAAATAATCTACTAAGTGAGATCCAACATGACCTAATCCTTGGACAGAAATCTTTAACCCATCTAATGAATCTCTTTTAAACCTTTCTTTAACACTTGCCTTTATTCCCATATAAACACCAAAAGCAGTTACAGGAGATGGGTCACCACTTCCACCTAACGATTTAGAAATTCCAGTCACATAATTAGTTTCTATTTTAACATTTTCCATATCATGAATGTTTGTACCAACATCCTCAGCTGTAATATATCTTCCACCTAAACCTTCAACAAACCTACCAAACGATCTAAATAATTTTTCAGTTTTATCTTTTTTGGCATCACCAATAATAACAGCTTTTCCACCACCAAGATTCAAGCCAGCAATAGATGCTTTATAAGTCATGCCTTTTGATAAACGTAAAACATCTATAATTGCATCTTCTTCAGTTTTATATTTCCACATTCTACATCCACCAAGAGCTGGACCAAGAGTTGTGTTGTGTATCGCAACAACTCCTTTTAAACCCGATTCAGGGTCATTAAAAAGAGCAATTTGCTCATGACCTCTTGATACTAATTCTTTAAATAGTTTCATTTAATCTCCATTGTAATTATAGAAGAGAACGTGCAATTACAACTCTTTGTATTTCTGACGTACCTTCATAAATTTGTGTTATTTTTGCATCTCTCATTAATCTTTCGACACCTGTTTCCTTAATGTAACCATATCCACCATGAATTTGTACACATTGTGTTGATGCTCTCATTGCTACTTCCGAAGCGTAAACTTTAGCCATTGAAGCTAAAACCCCAAAATTATGATGATTATCTTTAGCCCATGCAGCTTTCCAAATAAGTAAACGTGCTGCTTCTATTTCCATTGCCATATCTGCTAACTTAAATTGGATACCTTGATTTGATGATATAGGTTTTCCAAACTGATGACGATCTTTAGAGTATGATATTGAATTATTTAAAGATGATACAGCAATACCTATTGCTTGTGCAGCAATTCCAATTCTACCACCATCTAAGGTTGCTAATGCAATTTTAAATCCCTCACCTTCTTTTCCTATCATGTTTTCTTTAGGAACTTTTACATTATCAAAATATAGTTCGCATGTATCAGATGATCTTATTCCTAATTTTTCCTCAGGCTTACCACATTCAAAACCTTCAAATTCTTTTTCCACAATAAAGCATGATATACCTTTATGACCAATTCCTTTTTCAGTCATTGCAAATACAAGAACAATATCTGAATGAATACCATTAGTAACCCAATTTTTTGTGCCATTAAGTATATAACAGTCATCTGATTTTATTGCTGTTGTATTCATGTTTGAAGCATCAGAACCTGATTGTGGCTCTGATAAAGAGAAAGCTCCTAATTTTTGCCCTGTAGTTAACTTAGCTAGGTATTTTTCTTTTTGAAAATCATCTCCAAAATGTTCGATTAAATAGCAAACTAAAGAATTGTTTACAGACATTATGACAGCTGCTGATGCATCAACTGCAGATATCTCTTCCATTGCAATCGCATAAGATATAGTATCCATTCCACCACCATTGTATTTACTGCTAGCCATCATACCCATAAAACCTAAATCACCCATTTTTTTAATTTGCGCTTCGGGCCATATCTTCTTATCATCACGCTCTATTGCACCTGACAATAATTCATTTTTAGCAAATTCTTTTGCAGTTTTTTTAATTAATAATTGTTCTTCAGACAAATTAAAATTAATCATATGTATAAAATCCTCTTCCTGTTTTCTTTCCTAGCAAACCACTACTTACCATTGATTTAAGCAGGGCGCATGGCCTATATTTTGAATCATTAAATCCATTCCATAAAACTTCCATAATATCAAGACACACATCTAATCCAATAAAATCTGCGAGTTGTAAAGGTCCCATTGGATGAGACATACCAAGCTTCATTATTCCATCAATTGACTCTTTAGTTGCAACGTTTTGCTCAAGACAAAATATTGCCTCATTAATCATAGGCATCAATATTCTATTTGAAACAAATCCTGGATAATCATTGCATTGAATAGGTATTTTTTTCATCAATTCTGATATCTCAATTATTTTTTTTGTGGTTTGTTCAGAAGTGTGCATAGTATTTATTACTTCAACCAATTTCATAATTGGAACTGGATTCATAAAATGCATCCCTATAAACTTAGTTGCTCTTTTAGTTTTATTTCCTAAATCTGAAATTGATATTGATGATGTATTGCTCGCAAAAATTGTTTTTTGATCGCAAATTTTATCTAATTTTTTAAATATTGATACCTTTAAATCATATTTTTCAGGTACAGCTTCTATGACTAAATCACTGTCACTACATTTTTTTAAATCAGTAGTCAATTCTAAATTATTTAAAGTATTAATTTTCTCATCTTGAGAAATGTTTTTTTTCTTGATTTGTCTATCTAAATTTATATCAATAGCTTCTAAAGCCTTTTTAAGTTGATTTTCATCAATATCTATCAATAACGTTTTAAATCCAGATTGCGCACTTACATGAGCTATACCATTCCCCATAGTACCTGAACCTATAACTGCTATTTTAAATTCATTATTCATTTTTACCCTTATAAATCATAATTTTCTATAATCATTGCAGAAGCTTCCCCTCCACCAATGCATATAGATGCAATGCCATATTTTGCTTTTCTAATTTTCAATGCATTTAAAAGTGTTACTAAAATTCTAGTTCCAGATGCACCTATTGGGTGACCAAGAGATACGGCTCCTCCATGAATATTTATTTTATTATAGTCAATTTTTAGCTTGTCAGCTGCAACCATTGGCACACATGAAAATGCTTCATTTATTTCAAATAAATCTATCTCATTTATATCCATACCTGTCATTTTAAGAACTTTTTCAATTGCAAAAATAGGTGATTTTGTAAAATATAATGGCTCAAAAGCAAATGATGCATGAGCTAAAATTTTAGCTTTTGGAATTATTTTATAATTATCTTCAGCAGATGCAGAACCTAACAAAACGGCTGCTGCTCCATCACTCAAACTACTAGCATTTGCAGCTGTAATTGTTCCATCCTTAGAAAAAGCAGGCCTTAACTTAGTAATTTTTTCTTTACTAAATTTTAATGGCTCTTCATCAGTGTCAAAAGTAATTTCATTTTTTTTAGTTTTAATTTGTATAGGTGTAATTTCATTTTTAAAAAGTCCCTGCTTAATGGCATTATTAGACCTTTCATATGATTCAATAGCAAAGTTATCTTGATCTTGCCTAGAATAACTTTCTTCAGAGCATAAAACTTCAGCACAATTACCCATAGCAAAATTATTGTATGGGTCCCATAAACCATCTTTTAAAATAGCATCGGTAATATTCTTATGACCAAAACCAAATCCTAATCTAGCTTTGTCAATATAATATGGTGCTAAACTCATATTTTCCATTCCACCAGATATTGCTAATGATGAACTGCCCAAGCGAATTGATTCATCTGATAACATTACAGCCTTTAATCCTGATCCACAAACTTTATTTATTGTTAAACATTCAGTACTATATGGTAAATCTGCACCAAGAGCTGCTTGTCTAGCTGGAGCTTGACCTAAATTTGCTGATAAAACATTACCCATAGTTACTGATTCAATTTTATTTTTGTCAAGATTATTTCTAGTAACTAATTCTTTAATTACGTATGCTCCTAAATCAGTAGCTTTTATGGAACTTAAAGATCCTTGAAAAGCACCTATTGCTGTTCTAGTATAATCATATATATATGAATGTGATTCTTTATTTTTTATCATTATTAGCCTTTTCATTTTTTTCATACGCATTAATAATGTCTTTTACCAATGAGTGTCTAACTACATCAGTTGATTTGAAATCCATGTATCCAATACCATCAATATTCTTTAAAATATTTATAGATTCAATCAGACCTGACATATTTTTTTTGGGTAAATCAATTTGAGTTAAATCACCAGTTATAATAGCCTTAGATGTTACTCCTAATCTTGTTAAAAACATTTTCATCTGGATTGTGGTTGCATTTTGGGCTTCATCTAAAATAATAAAAGCATTATGTAATGTCCTTCCTCTCATGTATGCAAGCGGAGCAATTTCAATGACTCTATTATCAATAAAAAATTTTAACTTATCTTTTTCTATCATATCATTTAAAGCGTCGTAAATAGGAGTTAAATAGGGATCTATTTTTTCTTTTAAATCTCCAGGAAGAAAGCCTAAACTTTCTCCAGCCTCAACAGCTGGTCTAGTAATAACTATTTTATCTACAATTTTATTTTTTAAAGCCGCTACAGCACAAGCAACTGCTTGATATGTTTTTCCAGTACCAGCAGGTCCAACTGCAAAAGTTATATCATTATTGTTAACAGCATCAAGGTAGCTTTTTTGACCATTGGTTTTTGCACATACAACACCTTTGTATGTATGTAAAATTATTTTATCTTTTATATTTTCTTTGTTTAGGATAGTATTTTTTAGATTGGTAGAATTGATAAAGTCATGTAATTCACTTTCCTCAATATAACCTTTTGCCTCTATAACACTAATCATATTATCAAATATATTAGATATTATATTAATCTCATCTTTTTTTCCATCTAGCTTAACTTGTGTACCTCTTAAAACAATGTTAGTGGAAAATTTATTTTCAATTAATTTAATATTTCTATCATTTGAACCTGCAAATAATAATGGGTCAACTAAGCTAATATCAAAATTTTTTTTCATATTTAATTTTTTAAAAAAAAGCCCTTTATAGAAAGCTATCTAAAAAGGGCCATTTTTTATTTCTATAAAGCGCTAAAATTTACATAATTTTGTTCTTATTTCAAATTGGAACTAGTTAGATTTTATATCTAATCCAAGTTCATCTAGTTGAGCTTTGTCAACATTTGAAGGTGAATTATCCATTAGAGAGGTTGCAGAAGTTGTTTTTGGAAATGCAATAACATCTCTAATTTGATTTGAACCAGCTAATAACATTACAATTCTGTCAAACCCAAAAGCCATACCACCATGAGGAGGAGCGCCATATTTAAATGCATCTAATAAAAATCCAAACTTCTCTTTTGCTTCATCTTTAGAAATACCCAAGATGTTGAAAATATTTTCTTGAATTTTTCTATCGTGAATTCTTATTGAACCTCCACCTAACTCATATCCATTCATAACAATATCATATCCTAATGATCTAATATTTTCAGGTTCAGAATTTAAAAGTTCAATATCATTTGGATGTGGTGATGTAAATGGATGATGTAATGAAAAATATTTATCATTTTCTTTTTCAAAAAGAGGGAAATCAACTACCCATAATGGCTTCCATGAATTTTTATCAATTAAGTTTTCTCTTTCACCAAGCTTTAATCTTAATGCACCCATTGATTGAATAGTTCTTTTTTTATTATCACCCATAAGAAAAATAATTTGTGAATCTTCTAATGACAAATCTTTAATAATTTCTTTTTGTAATTCATTGTCAAAAAATTTAGATATACCACCTTCAAATTGTCCATTATTAACTTTAAACCAAGCTAATCCTTTTACATCAAAATATGTTTTTAAATAGTCCGTTAATTCATCAATGACTTTTCTAGAATAATTTTGTGCATTTGGACAAACAATTGCTTTAGTTAATCCGCCATCATCTATAATTTTTAGAAAAGTATTAAAACTTGATCTTTGTACATAACCATCAAAATCAATGAGTTTCATATCAAATCTTAAATCTGGTTTATCTGAACCATATTCATTCATAGCTTTTTCATAACTCATTATTGGAAAATTTTCATCCAAATCTACATCTAATATGTCTTTCCATATATGTTTAACTAAATCAGTTCCTAATCTTATAATATCGTCCTGATCTATAAATGACATCTCAATATCAATTTGAGTGAACTCTGGTTGTCGATCTGCTCTAAAATCTTCATCTCTAAAGCATTTTACTATTTGAAAATAACGGTCAAACCCTGAAACCATTAATAGCTGTTTATATGTTTGGGGAGATTGTGGCAAAGCATAAAATTTTCCTTTGTGTAGCCTACTTGGAACTAAAAAATCTCTAGCACCTTCTGGAGTTGATTTCATTAAAATTGGAGTTTCTATTTCTATGAAATTATTGCTAGACAAAAAATTTCTAGTTATTATTGAGGTTTTGTGTCGTATTACTAAATTATGTTGTAATTCTTTTGTTCTTAACTCAAGATATCTAAATTTTAATCTGTGATCTTCCATAGCTGAGTTTCTATCATTAATATCAAATGGAGGCGTTTCAGATTTATTATAAGTTACAAGTGTTGCGACTTCAATATCAATCATTCCAGTTTTTGAATTTTTATTTTGTGCTTCATCCGGTCTTAGCACGACTTTTCCTTCAATGCTAATCACATCTTCTAAGCTCAATTTTTTAGCGCTCATATATGAATTGTTATCAATTTCAGAATTAAATACTAATTGAGTTTTTCCATATCTATCTCTTATGTCAGCAAAGATAACACTACCTAAATCTCTTACTTTAGAAATCCAACCATTTAAAACTACAGTTGCACTTAAATGAGTTTGATTTAATTCACCACAAGTATGAGTTCTTTTATTTGTCATTTGTATTTTCTATTAATTTATTTTCTTTAAATGTTTCAATTATTTTTAAACCATAATCTTCTAAGCTAACATTCTTAATCACATCAAAAACTACACCATCTTTGTTAATTAAAAAAGTAACTCTTTTGGGGAAAAAGTATGTATCTACACCATATTGTTTTGAAACCTTTGCATCAACATCAGATAATAAGGGGAAAGTAATATTATACCTTTTGGAAAATTCCTTTTGTTTTTCTTTTGTATCGTAACTAATTCCAACTATTTCAATATTATATTTACTAAAATCTTCATATTCATCACGGAACCCGCAAGCTTGCTTCACTCATCCAGGAGTAAACGCTTTTGGAAAAAAGTAAACAACTAAATTTTTTCCTTTATAATTATCTAAAGAAACTAGCTCACTATCTTGATTAAATAATTCAAAATTAGGTGCATATGTGCCAATCTTTATTTCATTATTTGATTTGCTTGAAAAAGCTAAAAAAAGAATCGCAGATATTATTATTGCGATAAAAATAATGACGTACATTTTCATAAAAATCCTTTGTTGAACATTAGTTAATTTTAACTAAAATATTATCTTTAAAAAAATATGTTTTAAATGTTTTTTCTGATTTTTCATAAATCCATAAATCATAATCTGAATCTTCAACAATAGAATTTGGTTGACCTAATATTAACTCTACTTCATAAAAACTCATACCTACTTTGATTTCATAACTTAAAGATTCAATTACACGTTTTCGTTTTAGTTCAACATATTCTTTTAAATTTAACTTTGTTAATGTGCTACTATAATTTTTTAATTTATTTTCTATAGTCACGATAAATTTATTGAAAGTATTTTTATACTTTGGTTTTAACTCAATAATTGTCTCTAAATAATCTTTTACTAAAATTAACTCATTAACATTATCAGTATCATTTATATCATTTAAAATTTTAATGATTAATTCTGTATAAATATCATTTATCTCAATAAATAAACTTGGATCAAGCTCTAGTGCTTGTTGATAAAAATCAATTGCTACAGAATAATTATCTAAATCATTTAGTATATTACCTTTTTTTAATAAAATTTTTGCTTCAATTTTATCTGTTTCAGACCATAGATAGGGTGAAATTTTTCTAGCTTCGTTAAGCTTTTTTAAGGATTGAGAAAATGTTTGATAATCAATATTTTTATTAACTTCTTCAATCATAAAATTTGCGATATCACGCTTATAGGAATCTATTTCAAGGATTAAGGATGGATCTGCAGTTTGTTCAGCTTTTTTAAAATTGAGTAATGCTTTAGAAAAAAAATTTTGTTCGTAAAACGATAAACCCATATCAAAATATTGATAAGGTATTTGAGTATAACAAAAGTTCAACATTTTTTTTGCCTTATCAAATCTAAACTCATGGTTATATACATTTAAAAATTGTTTGAATTTTTTTGCAGCATTAATATAGTCGCCATTTAACAATAATTCAAAAGCTTCATCACCTTTTGTTTTTTTTCCTCCAAATGCAGTTCCAAAAGTTAAAAATAATCCTGCTTTATGAAAATCTAAACCCAATATTGGACTTTCATTTTTAGAATCATAAACTTTATCAATATAAGTTCTACCTAATCGTAATTCAATTCCTAATGAATAATTGTAAGGGAGCGATGGCCTATCTATTACATATTTATATCCAAGAGATAAATTTTCATTAAATCCAGAACCATTAATGTATTTTTTTTGACTCAATGACTCATATATAGATGCATAACTCAATCCAAATGAATAATAACTATATAAATAAAATTTAGATGAAAATTGTGATATGAAAGAAAGATTCAAAAACCCATCATAAATGGTTGGTCTAAATCTATAACTCTCAGATGTTGTTGTATTTTCAATATAAATTGGACCGTTTGGATTTGATAGAATATTTGAATATCTAAATCCACCCCCAATATGAATATCAATTAAATTTTGATGATATAA
>Ga0208130_1001238_pt1 | contig 12464 bp, 14 predicted proteins | sample ETNtaG_31_FD_185771 | JGI IMG/M metagenome (GOLD analysis project Ga0208130, IMG submission 185771) | Marine microbial and viral communities from oxygen minimum zone, Eastern Pacific Ocean - ETNP201310SV78 (SPAdes) (version 2) | ecosystem: Environmental > Aquatic > Marine > Oceanic ...
CACGAAATGTTTTAAGTGTTACATCAATTTTTAAATTAAGGAAAACTGAGTCCTTAAAAAAAATAATTACAAAAAAACGTTAAAGGTTTATATAATATTAAAATGTATCGGAGCGTAGCGCAGCCTGGTAGCGCATCTGGTTTGGGACCAGAGGGTCGGGAGTTCGAATCTCTCCGCTCCGACCATTTTAGGAGATAAAAATGAAGTACGATAATATGGCTGATTTAAGGCTTGAGCTTAATAAAATTGACTCATCTCTTTTATCTTTATTTAAAGATCGTTTTAACTTGATTCATGAAGCTTCAATTATAAAAAAAAATACAAATGAAATTAGAGATTATGAAAGAATTGAAGAGGTTATTTCAGGCATTAGAGCACAGTCTGAGGAATTAGGGTTAGATCCAAATTCTATGGAATACTTATGGAGATTCCTTATTGAGCTTTCCATAAGATATGAAATCGATCATTTTGACGATTAAAATTTCTAAGAAAAATATCCATGAAAAAAGCTAGTGATTATAATTTAACTGATCCGAAAATTATGGAAGATCCTTATGAATTTTATACTGCAATTCATAACGACGATGCTAGAGCTGTTCATGTTGAAGGTGTTGGCTATTGGATAGGTCGCATGGACGATATAAAAGAAATAACTAAAAATACTTCAGTTTTTTCAAATAGTTATTTTTCAGAGGGTGGACCCTTGCCAACAGGGGTTAGTGGTGAACCACTTGAAGATGACGTTAAGGAAATATTTGATGATGGTCCAAAGGTTGTAAATGCATTATGGACAACCGATCCACCAAAACATACAATTCATAGAAAATTAGTAAATAAAGCCTTTACTGGAAGGTGGGTTCGTTCAATGGAGCCAAGAATAAGGGATATTGCTAATGGTTTAATTGACACATTTATTGCTACAAATAAAACTGATTTTATCAAGGATTATGCTGTCTATGTTCCAATGATAGTAATTGCTGAAGCCTTAGGTATGTCTCGTGAGGATGCTGGACAATTTAAAATATGGTCTGATGATATTCTCTCAGGAAACTTAGATGTTCTTGATCACAATGCTCGTCTTAGAGTTGCAAAATCTTTTGTAGAAGCAAACAAACATTTTGAGTCTACTGTTGAAAAAAGAAGAGAAGATCCAAAAGATGATTTAATTACATCTTTAGCTACTGCTAAAGTTGAAGGAAAATCATTGGATACTTCAGAAGTTCTTCCAATAGTAAATACATTAATGCTTGCAGGAAATGAAACTACCACCAACCTTATAGGTAATGCTATGGGTTTATTAATTAAGTCACCAGATTTAATGGCTACGTTAAGAAATGATTACTCTTTAATACCCTCATTTATAAATGAAGTTATGCGCTACGATGCACCTGTTCAGTGTTTGTATAGAATCGTTACAGAAGATACAAGTATTGGTGAAGTAAATATTCCTAAAGGATCGAATATAATGCTTGGGTGGGGTACTGCTGGAAGAGATCCAAAGTATTTTGATAATCCAAATGAATTTGATCTTTATAGACATAATGCTGATAAAAATGTTGGCTTTGGTTTTGGGCCACATATTTGTGTAGGTCTTGGTCTAGCAAAAGCTGAAGCAAGGATTGCTTTTGAAACCATTTTTGATAGATTAAAAGATATTAAATTAGATGAAAAAGCGGATTTGAGTCATATTCCTACTTTTGCAACTAGGGGGTATCAAAAACTTAATCTTGTATTTAATTCTAATAATTAAATTATAAAGCGGGGTTTTTTTTATGGAAGAAATTTCAGATTTAATAATTCGAAACGGTAAAATTATAGATGGATCAGGCGGTCCAGAAATTTTATCTGATATATTGATAAAAGATGGAAAAATTGAAAAAATAGGAAAGCTCAATCCATCAATTAAAGCAAAGAAAGAGATTGATGCTAATGGTTTTATTGTAACCCCTGGTTTTGTAGATATTCATACTCATTATGATGGACAAGCTACATGGGATAATTATTTATCTCCATCTTCATGGCATGGTGTAACAACAGCTTTAATGGGTAACTGTGGTGTTGGTTTTGCTCCAGTGCATGATCATGATCATGACAGACTTATTAGTTTAATGGAAGGTGTAGAGGATATTCCTGACGTTGTTTTAACTGAGGGTTTAGAGTGGAATTGGAATTCCTTTTCTGACTATCTTAATATTCTCGATAATAAGGGCTTTGATATGGATATTGGGGCTCAAATTCCTCATGGCGCACTTCGCCTATATGTTATGGGTCAGAGAGGTGCTGATAGAGAACCTGCTACTGAAGAAGATATTAAAAAAATGGCAGAACTTAGTGCTGAGGCTATAGAGTGCGGAGCTATAGGTTTTACAACATCTAGAACGGTTTTCCACAAAACATCGAAAGGCGAATTGGTTCCAAGCTTTGATGCTGCTGGAAATGAATTAATTCAAATAGCAAGAGAAATTGGTAAAACAGGTAAAGGTGTTTTGCAGTTAGTTTCTGACTTTTTAGGTGGGTATGAAGAATTTAAGATGCTTGAAAAAATGGTAGAAGCTTCTGGTTGTCCAATTTCTATAACGCTTGCTCAAACAGACGGAACTAAATATGACTATAAAGATTTACTTGGTTGGATAGAAGATGCTGCAAATAGAGGACTTCCTGTAAGGGCTCAAGCATGCGGAAGACCAATTGGTCTTATGCTTGGATTAAATCTTACATTAAATCCTTTTTCTGGGCACCCCTCATATATTGAAATATCAGACCTTCCTCTTGAGGAGAGGGTTTCAATAATGAGAAATGAAGATTTCAAGAAAAAAATATTAAGTGAAGAGGGTTCTTCAAGTAATGGATTGGTTAAATCAATAATTCGAAATATTGATAATATTTACGTTCTCGACAAAATTCCAGATTATGAGCCGCATAAAGAAACCAGTTTAGGCTCAAAAGCAAAAAAACTTAATAGAGAAATTAATGATTATATCTATGATGTTTTGTTGGAAGATGATGGTAATAGCCTTTTATATTATCCTATAGGAAATTATTTAGATTATTCCCTTGAGGCAAGTTTAGAAATGATAAGTAGTGATCATACATTATTGGGTTTAGGTGACGGAGGTGCACATTGCGCAACTATTTGTGATGCTAGCTTTACAACTCATATGCTTACTTTTTGGGGAAGAGACAGGGTTAGAGGTAAAAAATTAGATTTACCATGGATTATTAAATCCTATTCAAGAGATAATGCTTTAGCAATTGGACTTGATGATAGAGGTTTAATTAAAGAGGGTATGAAAGCAGACATAAATATTATCGATTTTGATAATCTAACTCTTTATTCGCCTGAAATTCGATATGATCTTCCGGCAGGTGGTAAAAGACTTGTTCAAAGGGTTGATGGTTATAAATATACAATTGTATCAGGTAAGGTTACTTATAAGGACGGTGTTTCAACTGGAGAGCTTCCAGGAAAATTAATAAGGAGTTAGTTAATGATAATAGAAAAAAATCCTATTTTTCAACAAGCTTATTTTGTTAATAGTATCGATGATTCCGCAAAGAAATGGAGTGATCTATATGGAGCAGGTCCTTTTGTTTTCACTCATCATCATAAAACTGATAAATTTGAATATAGGAATACATCAGATGAAGCAGATGTTTCATATGCTTTTGGTTACCTTGGAGATACAATGATCCAGTTTATAGAACAACATGATGAAACACCCTCTATATATAGAGATATGTTTGAAAAAGGGCAGGAAGGTTTTCATCATATAGGTATTTTAGTATCTGACTTTGAAGAAGAGTTAAATAGATTTTTAAATATGGGTTTTGACTTGGCTTGCAGACTTTGGGCTGATGGGGTTGATGCGGCTTATATTGATACAAGGTCTGTAAATGGTGTTTTCACAGAAATTCATGGAGACCCAAACCACATATTAGGTGAATTCTCAAGATGGAGAAGGGCTCATGAAAAATTTAAAGTTGGTGATACCTATAAACTTGAAAGAAAAACTAAATGGGATAATTAAAAGATTTTACTCATTTATTTTATTTTTTAGGGCATAAATTCTATCTTGCCCCCAAAATATCTCACCTTTATATACAAATGTTGGAACACCAAAAACCTTATATTCTCTCATTATTTTAGTATATGATTTCAATCTATCATCAAAATCGTTATCATCCATGGCAGATAATGCAGTATCTTTATTAAAACCAATTTTTTCACAAATATTAGAAATTATTTCGATATTACCCAAATCATTTTTTTGGTGCCATCTTTGATTAAATGCTTCCATCATAAACTCATTCCCTAACCCATTATCACTAGCTGAAAGCCAAGCGGCATGTACTTTTGGCCAATTTGCCTCTTTTGATAAGATATCTCCAACATTTTCAATTCCAATTTCTTTAAATAATCTATCGCAATCTAAATAAAGGTAGGATCTTTTATATTCATTTCCAGATGCTTTTACAAAAAATTCAACTATTTCTTTAGGCATGTAGCAAAGAGGAAAAAATTCCATATCTATATTCTCTTCAATTGCTTTTTTTACACCTAAATATGCATATGGACTTCTGAAATTAAAAAAACATTTTACTTTTTCCAAAATTATCTCCTACATTAATAAAAATAATTAAAATATTGAAAGTATTATATTTTATCTAAAAAAATTAATACTTCTTGGTTTACTTTTTTAAATTGAAACACTGCATCATTCCATTTAGGCGGTCCAAACCTAACTTTAGCATCTCCTGAAAAACCAACAGGCTCTTTTGGTATTCCTAGAAAATTACCAGAAAGAACACCATTACCATCAAGATCTTGAAATCCAGCTATTGCATATTCACCAAAAGGTACATCTATAATTGCTGTTGCTTTTTTGTTAGTAATTTTGACTACAGCGCCCATTAAAACAATATCCGCATTGGGTTTTTCATTAACTTTAGCCTTACCAAAATTATCTTTTTTGTCATATATACCAAGCATTGCATAACCATCATCATATTTGCTTTCAATTTTAATAATCAGTGTTTCGGAATATAAATTTTCGAAAGAAAATAAAATAATAACTGATAAGAATAATAAACTTTTATACATAAATCATTCTACCATAATATTTTTGGCTATCTTGACAGCTTCTTCAGCACATTTCTTATCAAACCCACCGCTTGCACCAGAAACCCCAACCCCACCAACATGTGTTCCATCTTTCAATATAATTGGAACACCGCCTTTTAATAAAACAACAGTGGGAAGTGTCAGTAGTCCTTGATTAGGATTATCACCTGAAAATGCCATATCTCTTAATTCGTCTGTTGAGTATGGTAATCCTGCTGTAGTTTTACCTTTAAGTCGTGAAATTTCTTCTGAGGCTGGGTAAGTTCCATCCATTGATGCATAATACTTAAGTGAACCAGGAGACTCATAAATTGCAATATTAATTTTTTTATTATCTTCTCTTGCTAAATTTAAGCAGGATTCTGCCATTTTTTTAGCAACATTAAGTGTTATAATAGGTTTTTTAATAATTTCAGCGCTTAAATTCGAAACAAAAAGAACTGCTATCAAGAAAAATAAAATTCTTTTCATTTAAATCTCCTAAGTTTTTATTTTGATGTATAATATGTAACTATATTATTAATATCACAACAATAAAAATAATAGAGGTCAAAATGAATATTCAAACTGTTGCTACAAAGCTAATTTTAAAATTACCGCAGCCTATTTTAAATAGACTAATGAAATCTATGCCAAAAAGTAATAAAGACATTAAAAATTCGGAAAAACCATGGCACTTAAAAGGTAATTGGGCACCAGTTGAAAAAGAAATTGAAATAAAAAACCTAGAAACTATTGGAGAAATACCAAAAGAAATCAATGGAAAATATATTAGAAATGGGATGAATCCTGTTTCTGGTTATAGCGATCATTGGTTTTTTGGTAACGGAATGCTTCATAGTGTTGAAATAAAGGATGGAAAAGCATCTTACAAAAATAAATATGTAAAAACCCCTTATTACGAGGAGGATATGGGTATGATGGAAGGATCGTTTGATTTAAAAGCTTCTCCTGCAAATACTCATGTAATTAGACATGCGAATAAAATTTTGACTTTAGAGGAAGCGCATTTTCCATGGGTTGTTGATGACGATTTAGAGACTATGGGATCCCATGACTTTAACGGCAAACTTAATGGACCAATGACAGCACACCCAAGAGTTTGTCCTGAGACAAATGAATTATTATTCTTTGGTTATCAAATGATGAAAAAACCATATTTAACTTATCATAGAGTATCTTCAGAAGGTGAACTCGTTCAATCTGAGGAGATAGATATACCAAGACCAGTAATGATGCATGATTGGAACATCACAAGGAACTATGTAATTTTTATGGATCTTCCTTTAGTCTTTGATTTAGATCAAGCCGTTAGTGGAGCTGATCCATTTGGTTTTAGGCCTGAGTGTGGCGCAAGGTTAGGTGTTATGCCTAGAAATGGATCTAATAAAGATATTAAATGGATAGATATAGATCCATGTTTTGTTTTTCACCCTATGAATGCTTATGAAGAGGACAATAAAATTATTCTCCATGTATGTAGACAAAATAAAGCTATGGTTGGTGGAATGGATGAAATATATGGTGGAAAAGATACCACTGGTAAACTTTGGAAATGGACAATTGATCTTGATCAAGAAACCTGTGAAGAAGAACAAGTTGATAATAAGGCATGTGACTTTGCAAGAGTTGACGATAGATTGATAGGTTTAAAAGCAAAAAATGGATATGCAATGGCAATAGATGAGAATGCCAAAACATTAACATTTGGACAATTTTTATATAAATTTAATTTAGAAAAAAACGAAAGAATAGATCACGATCTTGGTGAAAATGTTTTTGGGGGGGAACCAGTTTTTGTCCCTAAAAGCAATGATTCTAGTGAGGACGAGGGCTGGATAATGGCAATTGTTTTTGATAAAAATATAAATAAATCAAAATTAATTATTGTAGATGTAGAAAATTTTGATAAAAAACCAGTATGTGAGGTTATATTACCTCAAAGAGTACCTTTTGGAGCGCACGGCAGTTGGCTGTCGAATTAATTTATGAAGGCAAAAATTTATCAACCATCCAAATCTGTAACTCAATCCGGTAGTGCTAAAAGTTCTATTTGGATTTTGGAATTTGCCAGATCTTCGAAAACTTCTATTGATCCTGTAATGAATTGGACCTCTTCAGGCGATACACAACATCAAGTAAAAATTAAATTTGCTTCTAAGGAATTAGCTGTTGCTTTTGCTGAAAAAAATTCGATTGATTATACAATCAGAGAGGCAAAGAAAACAAAAATTAAACCAAAATCATATTCTGATAATTTTTCATATGATAAAAAAACTCCTTGGACTCATTAGATTTCTTAGAATAAGACCATGAACGCAATTGAAGCAATATTATCAAGAAAATCATCTCCAAGACTACAAGATCCTTCTCCTAGTGAAAAAGAATTAGAGTTAATTTATAAAGCAGCATTAAGAGCACCTGACCACGGTGCTTTAAAGCCTTGGAAATTTATAAATGTTTCAGGCGATGGCAGAAAGAAATTGGCTGACGCTGCATTGAAAGCTATTGAAATATCAGACCCTGAAAGTGCTAAAAAAAATAAAGAAAAAATTCTAAATGCTCCTTTTAGAGCTCCACTCATAATAATTGTAGTTGCTTCAGTAAAGGAAGACTCCATTATTCCTGAAATTGAGCAAATATTATCCGCTGGAGCAGCTGCTCAAAATATTCTAATTGCAAGTCACTCCCTAGGATATTCTGCAATTTGGAGGACTGGATTTCTTGCCTTTAATAAAGAAGTCTCTTTATCTTTTGGCTTAGATAAAAATGATATTGTTATTGGATATTTATATATAGGCTCGACAGATAAAAAATTGGAAGCACCAGAAATTTCCAATATAAATGATTTTGTGTATAAATGGTCTTAACGGAGGTACCTATGTTAGATTTCTCTTACACAAAAAAAAATTCTTTTATAATATTATTATTGATAGCTCTTTTTATTCCATCAAATACTTATGGTATGCATCATGAGAGAGAGCTCGATAAAATGAAAATTAACAAGCTTTATGACGACTGGTATGTTGCTGTCGAAACAAGTGACATTCAGGGCTATGTAGACTCTTTAGATGATAATATTGTTCTTATACCTCCTGGCGGCCCAGTTATCACTGGCAGAGAAAACTATAGAACTTTTTTAGGGCCAGTTTTTGACGTTGCTACTTATGAAATTGATCAAAAAACGCCAAAAAATATTAAATTTTATGGAGATTTAGCCACGGTAGAATATAACTATATAGTTTATATTACTTTTTTAGGCGATGCACAAAGTGTTCCTTCGGAGGGTGCATTGCAAGATACTGTATCAGACAGTATGTATTTTGATTTACTTAAGCGCCAAGAGGATGGCTCTTGGAAATGCCTCGTTCATACATGGAAGCAAATTAATTAATATCTATATTTGTTGGTTTGTCAGAAGGAAGAAAAATTGACCTATCCTCATCATCATTCCAAATTATTAATGCTTCATTGAGATGCTCTAAGTATATGATTTTAATTTTATTAAAAAATGACCACATTATTTGCTGATAGGAATTTATTTTTTCTTCTATTTCCTCATCTTTAATTTCAGCCATATTTTCTTCAATATCGATTTTTAATTTTAATCTATAATCTAAATACTCATTCAATATTTGGTTGGCCTCAATACTATCTTTTCCAAAATCATGTATCATTTTGTCATGCTTTTGAGAGAGTAATACCAAACTATCAACAGTTTCAAGATAGCTTCTTGGGTTTTTCTTTTTTAAATCAGTTGAAATCGAATCTTCAAAAAAACGATAATATTCTTCAAGTATTTCATTTGTAGTTTTATTCAACTTTAATTTAATTTTTAATTTATCGCTGCATTTTTTTTTCAAAACATGAAGATCATAAAGGTCCTGTGTCCAATAATAGACTTTCATAGCCTTAATAAATTGAAGAAATTCTTGATCAATTAAATACTCTGATAGCTCTTCTTCCATTTAATTCCTTTAAAACCTATTTAATTGATAATGTGACAATATTACATTTGTAAAATTTTGTAGATTAAATAATATAAAAATATGAATAAAATTAATCATAGTTTGGATATTGATATAAAAGCTCTTGATGGTCAATTTATTGGCGCCAATTGGATTAAATCAGAAAATAATTCTTATCCAGTAGTTTCACCTTCAACTGAACAAATATTGGCACATGTAAGTTTACCTACCATTGAAGACTGCGACTATGCGGTAAGTCTTGCGAGAGAAACTTTTGACAATGGTTCATGGTCGAAATTACCAATTAAAGATCGTATAGAAATATGTGAGAGGCTATGCGACACAATAGAGAAACGATTACCGGAACTTAATAGGGCTTGGGCTTTAGAGTCTGGACCAACTTTATCTCATGCAAGGATAATTAATGACCAAGTTGGTGTTGCTGTTTGGCGGCAAATGTTAAAATCAGCAAAAAACATAAAATGGGAAGAACAAAGAGAGGATGCTTTGTTATTGAGAGAGCCTATTGGAACTGTTTTATCTATTATGACTTTTAACGGTCCAATTGTATTAATGGGTATGAAAATTATACCTGCTTTACTAGCAGGGTGTACCGTTATAGGTAAACATGCCCCTGAATCACAATTTACATCAAGACTTATCTCTGAAGCAATAGAAGAAGCTAAACTACCGCCTGGCGTTTTAACTCTATTAGCTGCAGATACAAAAGCAACTCAGCATCTAGTTTCGCATCCTTCAATAGATATGGTATCGCTTACAGGGGGAACCGCTATTGGAATTGAGGTAGTTAAACAAACAGCAGACCGCCTTGCACGAACAACATTAGAGTTAGGAGGAAAGTCTCCTGCAATTATTTTAGAGGATGCTGATTTGGACTCAACTTTGGAGACCCTAGTGCCTGGTAGTACTGCCTTTATGGGTCAAGTATGCGTAAATCTCTCTAGAGTTTTAGTTCCAAAAAAACGACATGATGAAATTGTAGATGCGCTTGCTTCTAGATATAACTCTTTTGAAATTGGCGATCCTTTACTTGAGGGATCTCAACAAGGACCAATTGCTGTTCAAAGAGGTCTAGAAAGAACCGAACAATATGTATCATCAGCCAAACAACAAGGGGCTAATGTTGTTACAGGTGGTAAGAGACCCTCTAATTTTAAAAAAGGCTGGTGGTATGAACCTACCTTATTATCTAATACCGATAATTCAATGAGGGTTGTTAAAGAAGAAATTTTTGGACCAGTCACATCTGTTACGACATATGATGATTATAACGATGCAATCAGAATAGCTAATGACTCAGATTTTGGACTTGCTGCCTCAATTTACGGTAAAGATGATGAATTAATAATGAATATGGCAAAGCAGCTTCAGTCGGGAAGTGTAGCAATCAATACTGCCGGTATTTCATTCATGCAACCATTTGGTGGTTATAAAAAGTCTGGATGGGGTAAGGAATGTGGCGATGAGGGCATTCTTGAATTTACCCAAATAAAACAAGTAATAAGAGGTTAATTTTATATTAAAATATTTTACTATATAAATATTAATTACTTTTGAATAAAATAATCGATATGAAATTAATTTTTCTAAAACCTAATAATCTAAAATTTATTTTAAGAATTTTTATAGAAAATATTTTTGATAAAATATTTAAAAGATCAGAGATTTCTTCTTCTGTTAAGAATTATGTTTTTAAACATGCAAAAAAAAATAATCCAGATAGCATTTTAAAAGCAATGGATGATTTTGCAAAAAATAACAGATTTTTAATGAATATTGGTGATGAAAAAGGCCTGTTGTTAACAAATGAGATTAAAAAGCTTGGTAATAATATTTCAATACTTGAGTTAGGATGTTTTTGTGGTTATTCAGCAATTCTAATGGCTAAAAATTTAGGTGAATTGGGAAAAGTTGTTTCTTTGGAGGTTAATAAGACGTATGCAAAAAATGCATTAGAAATAATCAAATATGCTGGTTTAAAAGATAAAATTATAATTATTGAGGGATCATCTGAGAAAATAATTGGAACACTTAGATATAGGTTTGATTTTGTTTTATTAGATCATTGGAAGAATTTATATAAAAGAGACCTGATTTTAATTGAAAAAAGAGGGCTCTTAAAGAGTGGTTCAGTTATTTTTGCGGATAATGTTGGAAGATTAATATCAGCTTTAGTCGGATCAAGAGGAGACTCAAATGATTACCTGAATTATGTAAGAAAAAATAAAAATTATACTAACACAAATATAAAAACCTACCTTGAATATTCAAAAGCAGAAGATGAGATTGAAATATCAACTTATTCTCTAGACTATTAAAACATTTATATTATAAGAAAATTGGATTAAATGTATTTAAGTGGTCCCGTAGCTCAGCTGGATAGAGCAACGGATTTCTAATCCGTAGGTCAGAGGTTCGAATCCTCTCGGGATCACCATCAAATTTCTAAATTTATAAAATTAATACTTGTATGTTTTTAATAACCATTATTAACTAATTTAGTTTTTTAAGGAGTTATTATGAGCTGTATTGAAGGAAAAGTTATCTTGATTACTGGAGCAAGTTCTGGTTTTGGAATGGTCACTGCCAAGAAATGCGTTGAGCATGGCGCAAAAGTTGTTCTAGGTGCTAGAAGAGAGGATAGATTAGCTGAGTTATGTAATTCATTAGGCAATGAAAATGCCATTTTTAAAGTTACGGATGTTACAAATAAGCAAAATGTTAACGATTTAACAAAATACGGAATTGATACATTTGGCCAAATAGACTCATTGGTAAATAATGCTGGTATTATGCCTCTATCTTTTATTGAGCAAGGAAGAACTGATGAATGGGATAGCATGATTGATGTTAATATTAAGGGTGTCTTATATGCTATAGATTCTGTGTATACACATATGATGGAGAGAGGAAGTGGTCAAATTATAAATATTTCATCCGTGGCAGGAAAAAGACTTATTCCAGGAAGCTCTGTTTACTCTGGAACAAAATTTGCCGTTGGTGCAATTTCGGAAGGATTAAGAATAGAAAGTGCTGGAAAACTTCAAGTTACATGCATTTTCCCTGGAGCTTTTGAAACTGAGCTGGGAACATCTATAAAAGATGAGTCAATGCTTGAATATTTAGCTACCCAAGCACAGTATGTTAATTTAGCACAACCAGCGGAAATAATTGCTGATGCAATTTTATATGCTTTAGAGCAGAAACCAGGTGTTGCTGCAAATGAGATTGTGCTTAGACCAACTGCTCAGGACTTTTAGACAGTATTATGTTTTTTTTAAAATTATTTTTAGGATCAATTATATGGTTGTTTATAAGCTATTTCATTTGGATTTTAATTATATAAATTTTTC
>Ga0208130_1001240_pt1 | contig 12446 bp, 10 predicted proteins | sample ETNtaG_31_FD_185771 | JGI IMG/M metagenome (GOLD analysis project Ga0208130, IMG submission 185771) | Marine microbial and viral communities from oxygen minimum zone, Eastern Pacific Ocean - ETNP201310SV78 (SPAdes) (version 2) | ecosystem: Environmental > Aquatic > Marine > Oceanic ...
ACGATTGCTGAAATATTTCCACTTGCTCTATGAATTGCATAGGCTATTGCCGCTTTTGTCAGCATTATTGTCACTAGGAATGTTATCGCATAGGCAATTGGGGCTAAGATCTCTTCATCGGCTGCTGAGGCCATCAATGGGCCTCCAATTAGAAACCAGAAAACATACACATTTGGATTCAATAAATTCGTGATTACCCCTCTAAGAAATGAACCTGTTGGAGGAGGAGCGTCTTCATCCATATTGGGGGGTTCCAATCCGAAGCATTCGTAGCCCATTTGAGCTAGGAATATTGCTCCTGCCAGTGTAATCACTAGTAATGCTGAGGGATTTGTTGCTATCCAAGCAGCTGCAAAAAGGCTGAAGATTACTAGTGGACCATCCGTGAAAATAGGGGCTGCCGCGGTCCACAAACCCGCTCGAAGACCTCCTGATAGAGTTTCACGGATTACCATGGTTAGAAGAGGGCCTGGTTTGATTCCCTCTACTATCCCTAAAGTGGCTCCAGCAATTGCCAGACCCAGAATAATATCTGTTTCCACAAAACTCACCGCTACCTACTAGCTGCAATTATTGCCAGTAGGCGTAGTATTTCGACATATAGCCAAATTAGAGTTACCATCAAGCCAAAAGCGGCTCGCCATTCAAGTTCCTTTGGAGAGCCTGAAAGCACACCTCTCTCGATAAAATCAAAATCCGCGGCGAGGCAGAAAGAGGCGATGCCTACCACGAATATACTGAATGCAATACCCCATGGGCCCGGCTCCATTATAGGTAATGAAAAACCAACCAATGAGCCAATTGCCGATACTATGTACACCATAAGTATTCCAAGAACTGCTGAAGTCACTGCAATACGGGTATTTTGATCCCAATGGATTAGTCCCATTCTGTATATTGTTAGCATTGCTCCAAGAATCGCGAATGTGATGAACGCTGCAACGATTCCGATTCCTTCCAGCCCAGGTACTGTTTCGAAATACCAAGTTAGCCCCCCTAGGGCCATGCCTTCAAACGCAGCATAAAGGCATATTAGGACAGGATTTGTTGAACGCGATAACCAAATGAAGATGAATGTAATGATGCCGCCGAGATATCCTAGCCCCATCAAAAGCGTGGATTCCGGCATCGAGAAGGCAGTAAAGAGAGCTGTTAATACAGTAATTCCAAGTAGAATTCCTGTTTTTTCGGCCGTTCCTTCGATGGACATTGTTGTTGACTCGTCTGCAATATCAAAACCATCCCACCATGGTTTGTCTTGGTAACTAGATGAAGAAAATGTTTCATCACTCAATGCCGGATTGCCTGAACGCATCATACTAATCGCGAATGAATGGTCCTTCAAAAGGTCAATGCCGGCCTAAACTTCATGATGTGAAGTTCCTCTCTCATTTCATGAAGATACATGCTGTATCGATCGTTCTGCTAATGACTGCCTCTGCTTTTGCAGGATGTGCTGGAGATTCTGATACCGATCATGAAATCGCAGGTACCACATGGATAATTATGTCACAAATAGATGGTTATGACGCGGGAGAGATGATTGAGGAGTTTGGAGAATATGCGATTTCTATTAGGACGTTCGGAGAGGATGGTAGTATGGAGGACTTTGTCTTTGCTGGAGAGGACGGTTGTCCCTTCGGAACTATCCCTACTTCTGAGAATGAATTACTATGCGAATTGAGTATGGACATGGATATGGGTATGGGGGCAGCCAAATGGAGAATAGATGATAACGGTCATCTGGAGTATTCCTCAAACATGTTGATGGGTGGAGATGAATGGGGTGAGGAGATGGATGAAATGAGTTGTAACATGATGGCTGATATTTGGTTAAATGAGATGAGTCTTATGATGAGTTACAGCGTTGAAACTACCATCTCTTGGGTAGATGAAGAAAATGTATGCGACCTTGGAATGAAGATAAAAATGAAGGTCATTATTGAAGATGGGGCTATCGTATACTATACACTCCATCCAGTGAGTGGAAGTAGCATATCAGAGGAGCAATGCTCAGTCGGAATCGAATGGACTGGGCAGGTTGAGATGACTGAATCTGAGATTTCCGCATTTGATGCTCTTTTCGATCAGTGTCCTGAACCAATCCCATATGATGCAGTAGTCTGGGATTGTGAGCTCAATGTTCGCTTCGCTTCGCTTACCGAACTTTCAGCACAGTCTTACAACGAATCTATCTCTGAACATCCTGGATACCCCGAGTGGTGTGGTAGAATTGTTCCGGATAATCTTGTACTAGATGGTAGTGAGTCAAACCTTCCTCCAGCCGAGGAAATGTATGGTATCATTACGTATTGGTCGATGTATGCGCGAAATGAAACCCACTGGATGGATAGTTGGGTTGAGCAAGGGGACTGTAATAATGAAGGAGAGTATTGGGATGAAAAATACGGTATGTGCGCAATTCCTGTTGGTTGCCCTACTGAAGCCGATTCGCAACTGATCTACGAGGAGTGCATACCATGGCAGTGGGCCAGATACCATTGGTCGGGTGACTATCTGTACATCGGGATGCCTTCAGACAGGTGGATGTAGTGCTATATTGAGTGGTGCCGGGAGGGGGGTTCATGGATATCGGCCTGATAGTTGGCGTCGTCTTTGTCTTGGGCTTGGGTTTTGAGTTCTATACAACATTCGCCGTTGCTAAACTACTCAAAGAAAACAAGGCCAAAACAGGCCGCTATAGTCAACCTTGGAACACTCTACATCCGATTCAGAAAGGATTGCTCGTAGCAATGCCTTGTATACTAATTGGGTTATTTTTCTGGCTCTACAATTACAGCATATTCGCACCTGGGCCAGGAGAGTTGTATAACCCTGAAATTGCGGCGGTTGGCCTATTATTCGCTCTGACTCTAATTGGTAGTTTTTGGATGGTTCGTAATTGAGCCAAATTCAAGTGCTGCCTAGTGCCACTCAGTTCATGGACTTGCCCGCGATTATGAACGAGTCGGAGAGCATCAAAGATTGGATTATAGACATTAGAAGGGAATTGCATAGATTTCCGGAGTTAATGTATGAAGAGCATCGTACCAATGCATTAGTTCGAGAAAAATTGGATGAATTAGGAATTGAATATGTATTTCCTATTGCTGAAACTGGTGTTCTCGCTTCAATAGGTAATGGAGATGGACCGTGTATTGCGTTGAGAGCTGATATGGATGCTCTACCAATCCATGAAACTGCCGATGTTGATTTCAAGAGTGAGGTGGATGGAAAAATGCATGCTTGTGGGCATGACTGTCATACTGCAATGCTGCTAGGCGCGGCAAAAATTCTCAGTGAAAAAGAAATTCATGGGACTGTGAAGTTCCTTTTCCAGCCTGCTGAAGAAGGCGGTGCAGGTGGTCAAAAAATGACTAACGAAGGGGCATTAGACAATCCTGAAGTCGAGCGTATTTTCGGTTTACATGTCTGGCCTAGAATGCCTACTGGTCAAGTCGGTTCTAGGGCGGGTTCGTTTTTGGCGGCTGCCAGTTTTATGGATATTGAAGTCAGAGGTGTTGGCGGTCATGCTGCTTCTCCTCACTTTTGCACGGACCCGGTTCTTGCCTCTTCTAGAATCATTGATTCGCTCCAAAGCATCGTTTCTAGGGAAACTGACCCTTTGGAATCTGCAGTTGTAAGTGTGACTGCTGTGAATGGTGGAGATGCTCACAACGTCATTCCGGAATCGGTTGCGATAAAGGGGACGGTTAGATCATTGACTATGGAAGGTTTGAGGCGTTTGCAAACGAGGGTCTCAGAAATTTGTGAACTAGTGGGTCAGGCTAATGGTTGTGAAGTGGATGTTGCATTTCCGGGTAACGACTATCCTCCAACATACAATGACCCTGGCACTTGGGATTTTGCCAAGGGAGTTGCGGAAACGCTGATTGGAGAGGAAAATGTCAACGAATTACCCCCTGTCATGGGTGGTGAGGACTTTGCGTTCTATACTCAGAAAACGAATGGTTGCTTTGTGGTTCTTGGGGTGAATAATCCTGACAAGGGTTGCGTACACAATGTGCATACCCCCCAATTCAAGGTAGATGAAGATGCTTTACCACTTGGAACCGCACTACATGTCTCATTTGCTCTAGAGTCGTTAAACGAATGATTAGACTAGTTCTTGTAGATGCTTTCCAGTGAAGCTATCTTTGCTATTTGCTACTTCTTGAGGGGTCCCTTCTGCTACAATTGCTCCACCACGTTCGCCGCCTTCTGGACCTAGATCGAGAACCCAGTCTGCGCACTTTACAACATCTAGATGGTGCTCGATGATGATGACGGTGTGCCCATTCCTTCGCAACCTCAGGAGTACCTCGATTAATTGATGGACGTCTGACATAGCCAAGCCTGTTGTAGGCTCATCGAGAATATACACGGTATGTTTTCTTGCTGGGCGATGAAGTTCTGTTGCTAGTTTTACTCTCTGGGCTTCGCCTCCAGATAGGGTTGTTGCTGGTTGTCCGAGGCGTATGTAGCCTAGCCCTACGTCCTCGAGGGTGGAAAGTATCCTGTGAATTTTCTTTTGGTTCGCGAAGAATTTCGATGCTTCTTCGACAGGCATCTCAAGAATGTCGAAAATTGTTTTTCCGCGCCACTTGACTTCCAGAGTTTCGCGTGTGTATCGCTTACCTTTGCAAATATCACAAGTCACCCAAACATCTGGGAGGAAGTTCATCTCTAATTTCATTGAACCTGCGCCTTTGCAAGCCTCGCAACGGCCTCCCTTTACGTTGAAAGAAAAATGCCCCGCTCCATATCCTCTCTCACGAGAGAGTTTTGTCTCGGCGAATAGTTCACGAATTGGAGTAAATGCCCCAGTGTATGTTCCGGCGTTAGAACGAGGAGTTCTGCCAATTGGAGATTGATCGATTACTATTGTTTTGTCGATATGTTCTGTTCCTTCTATTCGGTCGTAACTTCCTGGAGTGACATCTGCTCCATGTAATTCTCTCAACAAGGCGGGCGCTAGTGTGCCGGTAACAAGAGACGATTTTCCTGAACCCGATACTCCTGTGACTGCAATCATACAACCGAGTGGTATTTCCACGTCTAGATCTCGTAAGTTATTTTGTCTGGCTCCTCTAATTGTAAGCATTCTTTCTACATCAGGGGAAGCGGGGTCTTCTGGGAGGGGGATTGCTTTTCGCCCTGAAAGATAGGCCGCAGTGACGCTTTCTTTGGAAGATAGTAACGTCTTAAGGGAACCGTTAGCCACTACTTCTCCACCCTCTTTACCGGCCCCCACACCAATATCAACTAGCCAATCTGCTTGCCTAAGTGTGGCTTCGTCGTGCTCGACTACCAAGAGTGTGTTTCCTAGGTCTGTGAGCTCTCTGAGTGTTTCCAAGAGTCTATCATTATCTCTAGCATGAAGACCTATCGATGGTTCGTCGAGAACATACATAACGCCAGTAAGTCTAGTGCCGATTTGTGTAGCTAGACGTATTCGTTGAGATTCCCCACCAGAAAGTGTGTTTGCCCTTCGATCCAAAGTGAGGTAATCTAATCCTACTAGGGCGAGGAACCTCAATCGGGCTTCGATTTCTTTGATGATTTCTTTACCGATGAATAGATTCCTTTCGTTAAGATGTTTAACCAAATTTACAATTTCTGTTTCGGGCACATCTCGTTCCAATTTATCCCAGGTTTCGTCAACGTGGCCTAGGCGCCAATTCTGGACTACGGCAAGTGCCTCGATTACACTACAGGATGAGAAGTTGGGGAGTGTTACATCTCCTACAGTTACTCCACTCACTGCATTGTTCAGTTTTCTTCCATTGCAATCAGTACAATGCTCATCGGTCATGTAGGATGCGAGGCGCGAGCGTGTTCGGTCAGACGAGGTTTCGGTGTAAGTTCGCCTTATCCTTGAAAATACGCCCTCCCAAGGTCTCGTCATATTGTATGATGAGCCTTTGTCGGAGGTAAATTGGAAATTGATGGCTGTGCTCCCACTACCATTCAGGAGTATATCCTTTGCATCGTCGTCTAATTCACCAAAAGGAATGGTTGAAGGAATTCCATAATGTTCGCAGACTTGTGTCATCTGTGAACGATACCATCCAGACATCATTGAGGTGCGGAATGGGCGTATACACCCTTCCTCAACAGTTGCCAGTCTATCGATTACTAGGTCCGATGAGAATTCTCTCTGAACTCCTAAACCCTGACATGATGGACAGGCCCCTAGAGGGTTGTTGAATGAGAAAACGCGTGGACTCATCTCCGGTAGAAAGGAGCCGTGTTCTGGACAAGCGAATTCCTCAGTATAGGAAATAGTCTCGCCAATCTGTGTTTGGTACTTCTGTTCTTTGGAATTGTCTTCCGGCCCTGCGATTGGTGCTTCCAAACTCTCAACCGCTACCGCGCCGCCGCCGATTCGCATCCCTTCAGATATTGCTTCAGTCAGCCTCTGTTTGGATGCCCTGGATAATCTGAGTCGATCCACTCTGACATCTATATCGTGCCGTAGATTCTTCTCCAAAACAGGCGGGTCTTCGAATTCTGCGTCTCTTCCGTTTACTCGGCCGTGCAAGTATCCTTGCTCAACAAGGGCGCCGAATAAATCGGCATGTGTTCCTTTCCTTGCACGAATTGCAGGAGACCAAATGGAGATTGCGTGGTCCTCAAATCTCCAAAGAATATCGTCCACTATTTCCTGTACTGTTCTTCTGGCTACTTCTTTACCACATTCGGGGCAGTGAGGAAGGCCTATTCTAGCCCAAAGTAGCCTGAGATAGTCCATGATTTCGGTTACTGTTGCTACTGTTGACCTTGGGTTGTGGCTGCCTTGTTTTTGATCAATACTAATTGCGGGAGAAAGACCCTCAATACTGTCGCAATCGGGCTTTTTCATTTGCCCAAGAAATTGTCTCGCGTAGGAAGATAATGACTCTACATACCTGCGTTGTCCCTCTGCGTATAGGGTGTCAAATGCTAGGCTAGATTTTCCAGAACCTGAAACGCCTGATATGACTACGAATTTGCCTCTAGGAATTTCTACATCGATATCTCGAAGGTTATGCGTACGCGCCCCTCTGACGACTATCCAGTCGTCGTTAGATGCTCCGTTCTTCCTTCTCGCTGCCAATGCTTCCCCTCCTACAGTAGACTTCGGCGGGAGAGATTGTCCTTGAACTCATTTGTTGTAAATGCTGATTATTGATTATTAGTCAATGTATATGTATTCTGAATTCTGATGCTTTTCGTGTTTACTACCCCATGGGTCTTTCGGTTTTGTTTTCTTGGAGGATTTTCTTTGTTTGTTTAGCAATATTGCAGACAACACTAATGCTATTGCACCAAACAACCCAACAGCGATTTCGAAGTTGTTCATGGTGTTTGGAATATTGGTGAGTTTATGATATGCTGTTTACATTAGCCATAGTGCGTCTATGACTTCACCCGCTTCACCATCAGTATCGGGAGGAAGGAGTGTGAGTCCGTTATGGGCGACCATGCTATGCATGTTTCCACTTCCCTGATGGGTATGGGTGGTGGCTAGTAATTGTCCGTTCACAGATCTAATTCGGATTCTCCTGAGGCAGAGTTTTTCTGGTGCACCTGAAACGTTTTCTTCGAGCTTTACTGAAACTTTCTGGCTTAGTCTTGGTCCCATTTCATGGTGATACCCTAATGATTTTGCTATCCATGGAGCAACCAGTACATGGAAAACAACAAGGCTGCTAACTGGATTTCCTGGAAGGCCGAATAGGGGTGTTCCTTTCCATGTTCCAAACAGAGGTGGTCCCCCTGGCCTAAGCTTCATCCTCCAGAATGAAATATCGCCTTCTTCCTCCATAATCTTCCGAACTAGATCCCATTCTCCCATACTGACTCCTCCACTTGTGAGGATCGCATCACAATCTGATAGAGAGTTGAGGGTTGTTCTCAATTCATCTATTGAGTCGTTCGCCGATTCGTGTCTTACTGCTTCGCAACCCATCGATTCGACTAGTGATGCGAGAGCATGAGAATTGGACTCGTAAATTTGCCCGGGCTCTAGTTCTGTTCCTGGTTGGACCAATTCATCTCCTGTTGAGAGGATTGCGATTCTTGGCTTCTTGATTACTTCGATTTCTCCATGACCCATTGTTCCTGCTAGTGCGATGCTTGCTGAGGAAAGGTGAGTTCCTGCAGGTAGTGCTTCTTGACCTATCGAGAGATTTTCCGCTCTTTTGCGAATATATCCACTACGCGCTGGTCCGTTGATGGTTACTTTATCTCCCTCTACTTCAGTCTCCTCGACCATTACAATAGCATCTGCGCCTTCTGGTAATGGCGCACCAGTCATGATTCTGCATGCTTCGCCTGCGATTATTCTAGGTGGTAGTTGCCCGCCTGTTTGACTTGTTCCGACAATAGTAAGTTCGGCGCCTGAGTTTACACAATCAGATGCCATTACTGCAAAACCGTCCATCGCAGAATTATCGAATCGTGGGTCGTCTACCTTTGAGGAGAGTGATTTAGCCAAGATTCGGCCTCTTCCCGCTTCAAGGAGTAATGTTTCGGCCCGTTTAGGTAATGGAGAATGCAGGGCTAATTCGAGGGCTCTATCGAGGGTCACGCCCTTTTCCATGATGGGTCAGACACCGCCTCGTTGAAGTGTTATTCCCACCTCCTGAGTGTGTGCTGGGTACTGAGGAAGTGTTGATCGCACTTGCTTTGTTGGTAGTTGCGACCCTGTATTCGTCTGTTGGTCATGGTGGCGCTTCTGGATATTTGGCCATACTATCTCTAACCTCATTCGCATCAATGGAAGATGTTTGGTTGAAGCAGCATGCATGGAGCCTGAACCTAATTGTGGCTTCTATTGCATTCTACCATTACCAGAGAGCTGGGCATCATATTCCTAGAATGAGTCGTGTCTTCATATTGGCAAGCATCCCTATGGCCTTCGCCGGGGGCTATTTGTTGGTTGAGGGTTATGTGTACGATGTGTTGCTATCAGTTACTCTTGTTTGGGCTTCCTTCAGATTGTTCACAGCCAGTTCGGAATATGATGATGTTTCTATTCAAGAAATTCCTATTTCTAAGGCTGTTCCTGCAGGTGCCGGCATTGGTTTACTTAGCGGAATTGTTGGAGTTGGTGGTGGTATTTTTCTTTCACCACTTCTCTTGTTGAAGCGTTGGGCCACACCGAAGGCTGCGGCTGCAACCGCCGCTCTGTTCATCTGGGTAAATTCCGCCGCAGCCCTAACTGGATCCTATCTCTCGGGAGAGTGGGTGGTTGAAACTGATACTCTTGCACCATTCGGAACGGCGGTACTAATTGGAGGGTTTGTCGGTTCTAGGTTGGGCTCTGATTTGATCCCACAGAGAACTGTTAGGGTTTTTCTTGTTGTGGTATTGATGCTCGCTGCAGCACGAAGAGTGCTGCTAATTGTTTGATTCAAACACCAATCATATCGGCATGGCCGCATTCTGGATAGGTGCATTGGACCTTGTATCGGTCTCGTTTTGGTTTTGGTATTTGTAAGACGGACCCGCACATCGAGCATTGGTGAGTGATAATCTGTGGTTCAGCGGGACCTGTGTCTTCAAAGTCATCTAGGATTGTGCCTGCTGATGTCCACCCGACTTCGTCTTTGTATCGGTCGCTATCATCGGATATCTCTGATTCTCGAAGACCCAATTTAATCCGTAGACGTCGTCGCTTTTTCTTCTTAGCCGGCGCGGATTTTGGTTTTCCTTTCGGCTTCTTAGTGGGCGGTCTTTTCGGTGCGCCCTTTGGCGGTGGGCCTCGCTTGCTTGGAGGTTTTCCTTTTCCTTTAGGGACCGGTCTCTTACCCGGTGGTGGCGTTCGCTTACCCTTAGGAGCTGGTGGTTTGCCTTTCTTCTTAGGTGGACTCGGTAGCTTCTTCTTTAGTTTGGCCGCAAGTTCGAAATCCTCTGCTTCAACGGCTTTCGCTATCTGTTGTTTGATGTCTGCATTAGATGAGGCTTTCTTCTTTGGAGGTGGTGGTACTTTCTTTTTCCCTGGTGGGGGGCCTGGTGGAGGAGGTGCCTGTTTCTTTGGTGGAGGAGGGGGTGGAGCGCCGCCCTTCTTTCTTGGAGGAGGTGGTGGTGGCGACTTCTCGGCCATGATAATCCTCCTATGGCAAAGCCGGTGATGCTATGAAAGAATCGGGGCGTTGATGCCGATTAAGCAGGGAAGTCCAAGAGCGATATGCTTGGTATGGGTGATATCGCACCCCTTCCATCTAGCCCGTCCAACTCGATTACGAATAATGCCCCGACTACTTCCGCCCCTGCTTTCTGACAGAGTTCAACGCAGGCGTTTACCGTGCCACCAGTTGCTAGAAGATCGTCGACTATTACTGCTCTTTCTCCGGGCTTCAACGCGTCCTCGTGCATCTCCAATGAGTTTGTTCCATACTCGAGAGAGTAATCAACTCTCATCTTCGATGCTGGGAGTTTGCCTGGCTTACGGACTGGAACAAATGAGATTCCTAATTCGGCGGCAAGTAAGGCCCCGAAGATGAAGCCTCTAGCTTCTGGGCCGACTATTGCTTCGGGCTTCCAACCCGCCTCATTCATCCTCTCAATGAACAGATCTGTTGTAGCAGAAAGGAGGGTGCCGTCGGACAGGACAGGTGTGATGTCCCGGAACATGATTCCCTCAATTGGGAAGTCCGGTACCGTCCGAACGGCGTCCCTCAGTTTTTGCGTCATATCATCAGACATGCTGTTCGCCCCAAAGTGCGCGTACTCTAAGGATTTCTCCCAAGAGAGTTTGTTGTGTTATTCAACTCAGTTTAGGTTGCTGAGGATCCACTCGATAGTGGTCTCGTTTCCTGGTCCGAGGTAGAACATCGACATTAATGCGAAGATTATCCACATTACCATGTTCACTTCTTGCGCCTTTCCTGCTAAGATCTGAATAGCTACGTATGCTATTACACCCCAAGCAATTCCAGCAGCGATTGAGAATGTAAATGGCATTAGGACCATTGTTAGGAACGCTGGTATTGCCATTTCCAAATTATCCCACTCGATATCTGCTACTTGCTTCATCATAAGAGAACCTACGACGATTAGTGCTGTTGCCATTGCGAATTGTGGAATGGCCTGGAATAGTCCAGATAGGAATAGACCCGATAGCATTAGTACACCAACGGTGACTGCTACTAATCCAGTCTTTCCACCTTCTTCAACACCTGCTGCAGACTCGATGTAAGTTGTAGTAGTGCTTGTACCGCACATTGCACCAACAATTGTTGCTGCTGCGTCTGACATGAATGCTTCATTCGAGTTCATTAGTTCGTCGTTCTCATCCACATATCCTGCGGCTCTTCCTACGGAGTAGAGAGTTCCTGCTGTGTCAAAGATATCTACGAAGAGGAAGGTTATCATGACCAATAGGAAATCGCCCCACATAGTTCCAGTTTCTACACCATCTACTATGTTGGATTCTCCTATTTTTGTGAGTGCTTCGAGTGCTGAACCTACAGCACCTGTTGCTGTTAGCGCGTCTGTGGTGACGATGTCGCCCAAAGCAGGGGCTGCTGCTTCTCCAGCGCCCCAACCAGCAGGTACGTTAACAGGGATTAGTACATCCATATTTGCGTAGTAACAGGCCCCACCTTCACACATGTATGATGCGGTTGCTAGTAGGTCAACTTCAGCTCCTGTTGAATCAAAGTAGATTACCACTGGATCGGCGTTACCCAACATGTTGTATGGGTCTGTTGCACCAACAGCCCAGCCCCAAGCAGACATCCCCGCTATACCGATGATTATCGCGCCTGGAACTCCTCTAGCCATCAAACCGGCTATTGCGATTAATCCGACTAGAGCAATGAATTCACCAGAGTTGTACTCCCACATTCCTGTGGCGGCGAGTTCGTTGAGGGTTACTGCGTCATTGACAATAATTCCTGTCTCCTGCAGACCAATTAATGCAAGGAACATTCCGATACCTGCTCCTGTTGCGATTTTCAAGTCTGTTGGGATAGCATTGATCATCTCTGTTCTCCAACCAACTTGTGGTAGAGACATTATCATGAACAAAATACCTTCAACAAATACTGCTGCAAGGGCAATATCCCAAGCAACACCCATTCCAATCACTACTGTGAATGTGAAATAGGCATTCAACCCCATTCCTGGGGCTAAGGCGAATGGTAAATTCGCCCACAGCCCCATTACTGTACATCCTACGAATGCGGCAATCGCGGTTGCGAACAAGGCATCATCAAATTCCATACCTGTTCCAGAGAGCATTGCTGGGTTAACCAACAAAATATACGCCATAGTCAGGAATGTTGTAACTCCTGCTCGTATCTCTCCCTCAACCGTGCTTCCCGCTTCGGTTATTCCAAATTGTTTGTCTAGTGCTTCCATTTTTTCACCTGTCTTTCTTACTGTAGCGCATAGGCTACGTGGAACATGAAGAATACGGTCGGCTTATGATAAATACCGTCGAAAACTCACTT
>Ga0208130_1001248_pt1 | contig 12428 bp, 10 predicted proteins | sample ETNtaG_31_FD_185771 | JGI IMG/M metagenome (GOLD analysis project Ga0208130, IMG submission 185771) | Marine microbial and viral communities from oxygen minimum zone, Eastern Pacific Ocean - ETNP201310SV78 (SPAdes) (version 2) | ecosystem: Environmental > Aquatic > Marine > Oceanic ...
GAAGAAGCAGAAAAGCTTAAAGACTCTATTGAAGAAGAAATGGAAGAATTGGTTAACAAAAGCTCTAAAGCTGAATCAGTTTTAATAGATCTTAGACAAAAACAATCGAAATTTAATGAAGAACTTCGTGATTTAGAAAATAAAAAATCAATCGCAGACTTAGATTCTAGATCTATTTCAGAAAAAATTACAGATGTTCGCATTGAGTTAAAGACACATGAAATCAATCTTGAGAATTCAAATAAAAAAATTAAAGAAGCGGGTATAGATATCGAATCAATAGATTTTTCTATATACGAAGATACTACATTTGAAGAGATTGAAGATAAGTTGGTAGATATTGAAGCCAAAATAATTAAACTTGGTGCAATAAATCTAGCTGCACCAGATGAAATTGCAGAGGAATCAGCAAGAAAGCAAGAATTAGATGAGCAATATGCTGATCTTACCGAAGCGCTCGATAAGCTTACAGCTGCAATTAAAAAAATAGACGACGAAACTAAAACTATATTCAAAGATAGCTTTAATGCGGTCAATACAAGACTTAAAGAAATGTTTCCTAAACTATTTGGGGGCGGAGTGGCTGAGTTAACGCTAACTGATGATGATACTTTAAATGCAGGTGTTGTTTTGATGGCAAGACCTCCAGGTAAGAAAAATGCATCAATCTCTCAATTATCTGGAGGTGAAAAGGCGTTAACCGCTCTTGCTTTGGTATTTGCGATATTTGAACTAAACCCAGCACCATTTTGTTTGCTTGATGAAGTTGATGCTCCATTAGATGATTTAAATACTTTAAGGTTTATAAATATGGTTGAAGAAATGTCTAAATCTGTACAATTTATTTTTATAACTCATAATAAAGTTTCAATGGAAAGAAGTGACTACCTAATGGGGGTCACAATGCAAGAAGCAGGGGTATCAAGGATGGTATCAGTAGATGTTAGTCAAGCTCTTCAATTAGCTGATTCATAAATGGGAACAAATTCTGAAATATATTTAATTGGGCTTGCAGTATTATTTTTTTTAGTAATTGTTTTTTTATTCGTTAGAAAGATTACAAATTCAAATAATCTAAAAGTCAAAATTGAAAAAATTCCAGATCCACTCGAATCATTAGAAACAGACAAAGATCTAACTGAGGATAAATCAGAAGATTTATACGAGTCTGATGAAAATCAGGAACTAGTTTGTTTTTATTTAATATCTTCGGATAAATCAATGTTTGATGTAGATCAGATATTTGCATTTTTAGGTAACTATGGCGCGAAGATCAAAAATAAATATTTTTCATTAGTTGATGAAAATGGTTTTGAGAAATTTAGAGTTATCAATGCGCTAAACCCTGGAACCTTTGAGAATGATACAAGAACGTTTGCAATTGTTGTTGTGAGCAATTTAAGCTCAGTATCAAATCCATTAATAACTGTGAAACAAATGATAGAGTTTTCTGCTAATTTTTCCGAAAAATTTCATGCATCACTATGTGATGAGGAAAGAACTCCAATCACAAAACAAATGATTTCACATATAGAATCAAGAGCACAGGATATAGAAAGACTTAATCAATTAAATTCATCTGAAAATTAAATGATAAATTCGTGGGAAATAATAAAAGAGCTAGAAAGTAATAACAGCCGCCTATTTAAAGAAGATATTATTGAAAAAAACCTCAATTATAAGGAATTCCAAGAAGGCTTAGCTATGTGCTTAGACCCATTAGTTACTTTTGGTGTAAAACAAGTTCCAGAAAGTGAAAAAAATGGCAATGGGCTCAATTGGGAAGATTTTAAAAATTCTGCAAATTTGCTAATTGAAAGGGAAAGCACTGGCCATGCAGCAAGGGATTTAATTATTGATTTAATGAACCTTTCTAAAGAAGATCAGTGGAATAATTGGTATAGAAGAATCTTAATTAAAGATCTTAGATGCGGTGTTAGTGAAAAAACAGTCAATAATGTTGCAAAAAAAATGAATTTGAAATTTAGAGTACCCGTTTTTTCCTGCATGCTGGCTCATGATGGAGCAAAACATCCAAAAAAAATTAAAGGTGATTGCTTAGTTGAATATAAATACGATGGAGTAAGGGTTGTTGCAATTGTTAAGAAAAATAAGGCAACACTCTATAGTCGAAATGGAAAAATATTTAATAACTTTGCTCATATAGAAAATGCACTTAGTAAGCCTGAGTATAATAATATTGTTTTTGATGGAGAGGTTATGAGTGATGACTTTCAAGCATTAATGAAACAAGTTTATAGAAAGTCAGGAGCGAATACAGAAGATGCATATTTAGCATTATTCGATATGCTTCCTTTAAAAGAATTTAACGAAGGAAGAAGCAAGCTTAATTCTTTAGAAAGAAAGCAAGAATTAAACAAACTCTCAAAAACTTTTGGAAGTGAAATCAAATTAGTCGATTACGAAATAATAAACTTTGACAATGAACAAGGACAGGAAAAATTCTCAGAAATGAATAAAGAGGCCCTTGAAAAAGGATTTGAAGGCCTGATGATAAAACCTAACAATAATTATTATGAATGTAAGAGGAGTCACGCTTGGTTAAAGATAAAACCTTTTATAGAAGTGACATTAAAAGTAATAGATATTCAGGAGGGTACAGGAAAACATGAGGGGAAGTTGGGTGCATTTTCAGTTGAGGGTGAAGACGATGGAAAGTTTTTCTCATTAAGTGTTGGAAGTGGATTAACAGACGAACAGAGAGATAATTACTGGGCAGCCAAAGATAAACTTATTGGAAGACTTATAGAGGTTAGAGCTGATGCAATAACTAAAAGTATCGAAGGAGAGCATTTCAGTCTTAGATTTCCAAGATTCAAAAGCTTTAGAGGATTTGAAAAAGATGAAAAAATTTAAATATAATCTTTTATCACCTTTAATAATTATTTTTATTATTCAATCTTGCGCTACTAAGCCTCCTGAAAGCCCTGATAACATTTGTTTAATTTTTAAAGAAAAAAAGAGTTGGTATAAAGCAGCTATTCGCAGTGAAAAAAGATGGAAGATCCCTCCATATGTATTGATGTCAATTGTTTATCAAGAATCTAGTTTTAAGGCAGATGCAAAACCAGAAAGAGAAAAATTATTTGGTTTTGTACCTTGGTCAAGACCATCTTCAGCTGTTGGCTACTCTCAAGCACTAAAGGAGACTTGGGCGGACTATAAAGATGAAACTGGAAATACAAGAGCTAATAGAAAAAATTTTAATGACTCTGCAGACTTTATAGGTTGGTATGCAAGTAAAGGATATTACCAGGGGTTTGATCAAACCGATGCTCGATCACTTTATCTTGCATATCATGAGGGTTATGGTGGCTTCAAAAAGAAATCCTACAGACAAAAACAATGGCTGATAAATGTTGCAGATAGAGTTCAAGCAAGATCAACTAAATATCAAAAACAGTATTGGGGCTGCGCAGAAGAGCTTAAGAAAAAGAGATTTTTATTTTTTTGATTATATATTTTTTATTTCAAAATTTAGTTGCTTAATTTCTTCAATATAATTTTCACCTGCTATTACGGATTTAGATGAACCGCTCAGTAGATATTTACTTGAAACATTAATCAAATCTTTAACAGTGCATTCTTTGACTTTTGCTCTGAAATTTAATCTTTTTTCTGAATCTTTATTATCAAGTGAGGATGTAAAATCACTCATAGCTTCTCCGAATGGAGACAAGGGTTTATCAATGCTAGATATAATTCCCAAGATACCTTCTTCTAAGTCTTCTTCAGTAATATTTTTAAGAGACCACTCTATTGATTTTTTAAAATCATTAAAGGTTTCAGAACATCTTGGATCTCGGTATGAGAAAAATTTGAAAATCATGTTATTTGAATCTTGTATTGCTCCAGACCCATAGGCTCCACCTTTTTCTCTAATTGCTGAATGTAAATAACCATTTCTAAGAACAGCACCTAGTACTGTTAAAGCAGGAGCATCAGAATGGAAAAAATCAACGGTTGGAAAAACTTCAGCACAGTAACATACTTGGGCTCCAGTAATCCATCCAATCGATTGCTCCTGAATATTAAAATAATTCTGTGTTTGATAATCATGAACAACATCCTTAAATATTAAATTGATAGAACTGTCATTCTTGTTTAATGATGATGCAGTAAAAGTATATATTGGTGACTCATTAATTTTATTTTTAATTGATTCAAGTTTAGCAATATAATTTTCGAGATTATCATTAATATTAAGATCTTTAGAGAGATGTTTGGTATTTGTAATAAAATTAATACCTGAGGCAATATCATTTGTAGCAGCAATATTATTTACTTGAGCACCAGCATTACTCATAGCAAGCAGGTGGCCATTTTGAATTAAAGATCTTTCATTGGAAGAGGAAATAAAATTTACCAAATCCTCAATTCTATTTTTATCCTTGAAATTAGCATCTTTAATAGTTTCTATCATAAGATTTTGCATCTTATTTTCATTTGCTTCTAAAGATTTAGATGATATTTTTAGGCCGATTGTAGGATCGCCTCCATCTTTATCAGGAATGAGAACAAAATTTGATGATATGCCCCCAGTTATCGCTGATTGAATTTTTTGAACTTCTTCATAGTTTTTATCACCTAATCCAACATCAGTTATAGTATTGGAAAATAAAGAAGAAATTTTAAATTCATCAATGGATAGATTCTTACAAGGAAATATCATTGAATGATAAGTAATACCATTTGTTCCAGCGTTGTAAAAGAAATTATTAACCACACCGTCTTTTGCTACTTCAGGTACTGCATAATTTCTATATAAAGGAATATCTTCTTTTGTAACTTTTGGAAGTATTTCAGGATTATCTTCAGACTCCTGTCTTTTTTTAAGCTCTGAGGAAAGATAGATGATTTTATCTTTATCTTTAGAGGATAATTTTTTAGACTTTTCTAATACCTTATCTTTTATTATTTTGTCTTTTTTATTATTAAATTCTACATCTGGAGCTAAAGAAAAATTTACTCTGTGTTTATTATTAATAATTTTTTCATTGATAAGATTTTCAATATAGTTTTTAGATTTTAACTTTTCTTTAATAGTTGAAAATGATGAATCTAAATCCAATACCTTTAATGGATCATCATTATGAATACATGCGGGAAGACATCCCAGCATTATTTGAAGCCCAAAAGGCATACCAGAGCCAGATATTTCTCGTTGTCTTATCTCTAACTGGTGCAGAGATGAGTCTATAAGATCTTTTGGAATACCATTTTTTACAGTATTTTTTAAACAGTTTATTATTAAGTCCTCAACTTCTTTTTGTTTACCTGGACCAACTCCTTCTAATCCAGCAGCAAAAACTAATTCTTTATGATCTGTTTCTAAACCAGTTAATGGAGACAAAGACTTACCAAGTTCAGTATTTTCAAGAACTTTTCTTAATGGCGAGGCTGAATTATCAAGAAGAATATTTGAAATTAAATAAGATTCAAGTAACTCAATTGGATCATGGCTTTCGCCGAGCAACCAACTTAACACGACATGATGATTATTTTCATCATTAGGCATTGGATTATAGAACTCTTTAATGGTCTTTGGTGAGCTAAACCTATCTTCATTCTTCACTCTAATTACTTTTTCAGATGGTTCAAAGTTTTTTAAGACATTTTCATCAATAAATGTTTGTATTTCTTCTGGATTTACTTTACCAAATGTAAAAAATGTTGCGTTTGAGGGATGATAATGTTTTTTATGAAAATTGACTAAGTAATCATGCGTCAAATCAATTATATTTTCAGGCGAACCACCGCTATTATATTTATAGGTAGATGATGTATACAAGTGCTTGGATAAGCCTTCCCAAAGTTGGCTCGAAACAGAGCTCATAGCTCCTTTCATTTCATTATAAACAACTCCTTTAATTTCTAGCTCATCTGGATATTTATCATTAAATTCTAATCTGTGACCCTCTTGAAGAAAATCTAATTCATCTAAATTTGGAAAGAAAGATGAATCTAAGTAAACACTTAATAAATTATTAAAATCTTTATCATTAAGGGTAGCAAAAGGGTATGCAGTCCAATCACTTGATGTAAAAGCATTCATAAATGTATTTAAGGATCTTCTAATCATCATAAAAAAAGGATCTCGTACAGGATACTTTTTTGATCCACAAAGCGCAGTGTGTTCAAGTATATGCGCAACACCAGTAGAATCTTCAGGTATAGTCCTAAATGCGACCATAAAAACTTTTTCATCGCTTTTAGAATCTAAATGGATATGCTTGCAATTGAATTTAGATTCAGTATATATTTGAGCATTAAGGTCTAATAATTTTATATATTTTTGATCTTCTAAATTAAACATAAAATATAACTAAAACAAAATATGAAAAAAATAACAGTTCTACTAAGCTTGATAATATTAATTGGATGTGAAACAACAAAGTCAAATATTCAAATTGACTCAGTTACAACATTCAACTTAGATAATTATAACGATTTTAATATAAAGATAAATAACTCCAATATAAGCCCTGAAATAAATCCAATTGTACTCGAACAGTTTAAAGAAAACTTAAAAAATGCCATTGAAAATAGAGGCATCAAGTTTAATAAACAATCTAATTTAGTTTTTGATATTAACTTCACAACCAAAGACAAAGTTGAGTCTAATCGTATAAATCATTATTACTCAAGATATTATTGGGATTATTATTCTTTCAAAGATGATTTATATACAGTTACAGAAAATATCCTTAGGATTAACTTAAGGAATTCTGAGGAAGACAAGACACTATGGACTGTAGTTACTGTTTGGCGTGATGGATCGAGTAGATCTATATCATATGATGAGGCTTCAAACATTCTTGTAGAAGAAATAATGGCAAGTTTTCTATAATTTATTACCTTGAATAAATTTTTAATAATATCCTTTTCACTATTATTTCTGTATTCATGTGCTGATACTGATAATGATTTTAATATCAATATTCCGTCAACATCTGAAGTTGAAACTTTAATAGAGCACTCTAAAGAATTCGAAAAAAAAGTTTTGTCATATGACACTCCTGGTGGAAAGATTCACTTTGCAATTGGATTTGGTATTGCTAATTCAATTATGGTTGAGGGTGAGAATGGCAATATTATAATTGATGCTGCTGACAGTGTTTATGAGGCTGAGCAAATTTATAGTCTATTTAGTGAAAAAAATAATAATCCTATAAAAGCAATTATATATACGCACAATCATGGAGACCATACTTTTGGCGCTGCTTATTATGTAAAATCTCAAAACGAAAAACCGCAAATTATTGCTCATGAAGATACAGATTATTACGTGCAAAGAATCATGGGAATTCTAAATCCAATAATAACTTCAAGAAGCACCAGGATGTTTGGAACATCTTTACCAGAGAAAGATGTTATAAATGTAGGAATTGGACCAAATTTAAGTGTTTCTAAGTCTCCAACTGGATATGTGAGACCTGACACAACATTTAGTGATACTCTCAAACTAAATATAGAAGGCATTGAATTGGAGCTATATCATGCGCCTGGTGAAACAAATGATCAAATTTTTGTATGGCTGCCAAAGCACAAGGCACTAATGCCTGGAGATAATATCTACAAGACCTTTCCTAATTTGTACACAATCAGAGGTACCACGCACAGGGATGTAAAAGGCTGGATTGATAGTATTGATCATATGAAGACATTTGAACCAGAATACCTCTTTCCAAGTCATACTAAGCCCATAATAGGAAAAGAAACAATTCAGGATGCTTTAAATATTTATAGAGATGCCATTCAATATATTCACGATCAAACTATTAGATTAATGAATCAAGGCTTATATCCAGATGAAATAGCAGATATTGTAAAACTACCAAAAGAAATTGCTGAATCTCCTTATTTATATGAATTTTATGGAACAGTTAGATGGTCTGTTAAAAGCATTTTCAATGGATACCTTGGATGGTTTAGTGGCAATCCATCAGAACTTGATCCTCTATCAAGAAGAGAGAAAGCATTAAGAATTTCTGATCTTGCTGGTGGCAATGATATGCTCTTAGAAAAATTGCGTTTTGCTGTCAAAGAAAAAGATATGCAGTGGGCATTAGAATTAAGTGACTATTTGATTTCTCTTGATTTATTTACTGATGAGGTAAAAGAATTAAGAATAGAAGCTTTAATTTATGAAGGTTCAAGATCTTCAAACCCTAATAAAAGAAATTATTTTTTAACATCTGCTTTTGAATTAAATGGTAATATTGAAGATATATCATTACTTGATAGGACTTCAGAAGATTTGTTGCATCATATATCTATCGATACTTTATTTGATGTCCTTTCAACTAGATTTAACCCTGAAGAAGAATTTGATAATAATTATAAAGTTTGCTTTTCTTTTTCATCTGGCATACAAAAAAATATAACAATTAGAAATAAAGTAGCAGTTATATCCAACAATATTGATGGAAATTGTGATTTGAAGATAATTTCAGAAGAAATTGAATTTAAAAAGACTCTTACAGGGTTATCTAGTCCTGTAGCTCAAATTGCTTCAGGCGATTTAATTGTAGAGGGTAGTTCTTCAGAATTTTTAATATTTCTCTCAAAATTTAGATAGTTCTAAGAGTTACCAGATGGTATATCCTTAAAAGCAACACCTTTGTCTGCTCTTGGGTCTTGTGGCAGCCCTAAAACTCTTTCTGCAATTATATTTCTCAATATTTCATCAGTGCCGCCTGCAATTCTCATACCCGGCGCACCCAGCCATGCATTTTGAAATCCTTTTATGTCATGATTATCTGTTTTTAACATTCCTGCCATATCAAGTGAGTCAATACCAAAATTACCAATGTCTTGAAGTTTTCCAGCACTTACAATTTTGGTTATTGAAGCCTCTGGCCCTGGTGTATCACCCCTAGATAATGCAGACATTGTTCTCAGTTTAGTATTTTTTAAACCACTTTTTTCGCAATACCAGTCTGCAATTGATTCCCTTGCTGCTTTATTGTTAAGCAGTGGTTCACCAAGATTATCTTGAGTTTTTGCCCATCTAAAAGCATCCTCGACATCAGCACCTCCAGCATCACCGACAGCTAATCTTTCATTCATTAAAGTAGTTATTGCAACTTTCCAACCATCACCAATTTCTCCTAATCTTTGTGAATCTGGAATTTCAACGTCTGTAAAATAAACTTCATTAAAGCTTGATCCTCCAGTAATCTGTTTTATTGGTTTTACTTCAATTCCAGGCGATTTCATATCAACAAAGAAAAATGTCATTCCCTTATGCTTTTCAAGATTAGGATCATGTCTTACAACCAAGATACCAAAATCAGAAAAGTGAGCACCTGATGTCCATACTTTTTGACCATTGATAATCCATTTATCTCCATCTTGAATGGCCTTACTTCTTAATCCAGCCACATCAGATCCAGCAGATGGCTCTGAAAAAAGTTGACACCATATTTCTTTACCTTCAGCCATTGGAGGTAAGTATCTTTCTTTTTGTTCTTCAGTTGCATATTCCATCATAACTGGACCACACATTCCTAAACCTATTTCAAAAATACCTCTCGGAACATCAAACTTGGCTTCTTCATTTGCCCAAATTATTCTCTCCATGGAACTGGCACCAATACCACCATATTCTTTTGGCCAGTGAAGCATTGCCCAACCAGCATCATATTTTTTCTTTTGCCATGCTTTAGCAGTCTGAATCTTATCAGCATTTGCAAAATCATCATTTTGTGGCGTTAAATCATCTTTATAAGCAGCATTTTTTTCAAGCCATTCTCTACATTTCTTTCTAAATTTTGCTTCTTGATTTGTGTCATTAAAATCCATATTTCTTCCTAATTAATATTTGATTGTTCTAAACTTGTAACTAATTTTTCTCTCCAATTACTAAGAGACCCTATATTCAAAGATAATAATTTTGAGCGCCTGTAATACATATGACAGTCATATTCCCACGTAAATCCATTACCTCCATGAGTTTGTATATTTTCCTTTGAGCATAATTGAAATGCTTTAGTCGCACTTACTCTTGCGGTCGCAGATGCTGATGGTAAGTCAGCTGCATTTGTTGAGAGAGCCCATGCCGCATAATAACAATTAGACTTGGCCAATGTTAAGGCAATATACATATCCGCTAATTTATGCTTTATTGCTTGATAAGATCCAATAGGTCTTCCAAAAGCATACCTTTCTTTAGCATAATTAATTGCCATATCAAGAGATGCTTGAGATCCTCCAATCTGCTCATAACTAAATAAAACAGCAGCCTGATTAATCAAAGTTTCGTATAGCTCCCAGCCTGAAACTTTATCACCTAACAATTTAGTCTCAACATCATTAAAAGAAATTGAGAAGTGACCTCTGCTTTCATCAATATTTTCCTGATGTTCGACAGTTACTCCTGTTGTAGATAAATCTACTAACTGTAGGCTAATACCTATATCTGATTTTGCCACTACGACAGCATGAGTTGCTACTCCAGCATCAGGAACAGCAATTTTTTTACCATTAATTTTACCATCGGCATAAACTAAATTGATATTATCTTTTGTCGGAGCATGGAGTTCTTCTGTAACTCCTAGGGTTCCTACAATTTCTCCGCTCACAAGTTTTGGAAGAATATCTTTTTTTATCTCATCAGTTCCGTAATTGATTATTGCTTCAGTGAAAAGATAAACTGATGAAGAGTAGGGAACAGGCGCTAGAAACCTTCCTAGTTCTTCAGCAATAACGCAAAGCTCTAAATGACCAAGACCAAGACCGCCATAGTCTTCAGGAATTCTTATACCAGTCCAACCTAGTTCAACTATCTTTTCCCATAAATCTTCATCAAATTTATTATCTGTTTCCAAAACAGACCTATTTCTATTAAGCGCCTGTTCCTTTTCAAGAAACTTTCTAGCTTCCTCTTGTAAAAATTTTTGATCGTCTGAAAAATCTAAATTCATAATAACTATATTGTATTGTTAAGATAAAATAAGTGTTTATTATATGCTAAATGCTATTTAATTTTAATTGCTTATGGACCGTAATTTAAAAATAGAAAAAAGATCGCCATCATACTTAAAAAAATCAAATCGAGGCGGCCTTTTAATTGGTTTTATATATGTTATTGCCTTTATGAGTATTTTGTTTCTTGCTATTTGGCAGACTTTTGAATCAGAGTCTAATAAAACTACTAATGCTTTAATTGATGAAAGGCTTTCCTTAATCGAAGAACAAATTAACCTTGCAGATGAAACAAATAATGACTCAATTACTGATATATCTTCATCAATTCAATTCCTTGATAAAGAAGTAAGAAAACTTTGGGATCTTAGCAATAAAAGAAACAAAGTTAATATTCAAAAACTAACTAAGCAAAATTCTGAAATAGAAAAACTACTTTTAACCTTAGAAAAAGACATTAAAAAAAGTAAAGACAATATTAATCAAATTAAACAAAGCGTTGATAGGAATGCAACGCAATTAAATGAATTGAAATTAACAAAAGATGAAATAGTATCTATTCAGTTAAACTTAAATAATGCTAATACTCAATTGATCTTACTAGAAGACTCAGTTCAAGCATTAAATAATTATAAAAATCAGATTAATCAAGCAATTCTAGAAATTCAAACTGATATATCAAAAATAAAATCTATGCCAAATCAGGATTCAGTAATTCAAAATTGACAATTAGTGAAAATCATAGTTTTATAAGCTTATGAATAGGGTCGTTTTGCAGGTCTTTTTATTACTAGCATTCATTCCAATAGCTATTCTTTTTGTATTAGGGATTGTCGTTGTCGCACCAATTTTGTGCTCTTTTCTTGCAATAAATTCATATAAATTTAACAATTATAAAGAAATGTATATTTGGATGGGTGTTGGAGCTCTTTTCTTCAGCGTTTTCATTATTCTATCCTTATATATAATAGGAATATTATGACAACATTATTTAAAGGATATTTATTGATTATAGGCTTAGCCTCATTAATATTAGGTCTATTGGTAATGTTTTTACCTGATTTTACTTGGTATCCTGCGTTTGCAGAAATAGAAAGAAAAACTGCTGCTGCAAGTTTTATTCGGACAATGTCGGGTGTTTTTGTTGCATCTGGTTATGTGCTTATAAGATTTATATTTTCGTCATCAAAGGTTCAGTTAGGAACTGTTTTGATTTATCTGTGTTCATTTATGTTGCTTGGGAAAGCATGCGGTCTGTATTACGAAGATATTCTGTTTCATGATCTTGTTACAACAGGTATGGGATTTTTAACACTAATTGGTCTGATCGTTGTTCATAAGCATAGAAAAAATTTACTTAATTACGATCTATAAAAATTTTCCACTTAGACATTATAACTATATATAATGCATATGCCTGGGGATGTGGTGGAACTGGTAGACACGCTTGGCTTAGAACCAAGTGCCGCAAGGCGTGG